>JACCDH010282416.1_pt1 | contig 11991 bp, 10 predicted proteins | sample 7442481 | NCBI WGS metagenome assembly JACCDH01 (sample SAMN15323433, study PRJNA562643) | freshwater metagenome | isolation source: river surface water | place: USA:Blue River Watershed | collected 2017-08-15 | reverse complement strand
TGAAGAAGAATTAAAAAAAATAAAGAAATTGGAAAAAAAAAGGGAAAAAGAAAAAAATAAAGAAAAGGAGAAAAATATGATAAATGAAAACATAACTATACAAAAATCAAGGAAAAAATCCGAACATAAAATATAAATATATAAAATATAATATTAAAATTTTATAAAATAAAAAAATAATTTAAGAATATAATTTACGGATTTGAAGTTTTTTAGTATTTTTAATATGATATAAATTCTTTTTTTTTGTATGATGATCAAAACAAGTTAAAAGTTGATCATTTTTAATATTTTGTTTTTTCATAAATTCTTTTATCATCTTCTCTTCACTCAATTTTTCATTTTGGAAAATTTTAAATTTTTTATTTTTATATTCAATTGTATAATCAACATTTATTTTTTTACCACCATTTAATGGTTTTATATCATTAGTTTTTATAGTATCATATTGTGTATTAGCATTATTTTGTGCCATATTATTTTGTATATTATTTAAATTTTTACCACTATCTGAATTTGGATCTACCTGAACTATAATTTTTTGATTATTATTTTGATTTTGAAGCGGTAAAGGTATAAAATCATAATCAGCTAAATTAGATGGTGATGACATTATTAATTTTTAAAACCTTAATCTTATAATTAGATTTTTTTTTTGATTATAAATTTTATTTAATTTTATTTAATTTGATTTAATTCTTTCTTATATTTACCTACAGTATTTACATATTTATAAATTATTTTTTTACCGTTTCTCATAACTTCTCGTGGTTCTGATAATTTGATTCTTTTACCAATATATTTATATATTTTATTAGTTCTTTTATTTATTATTGAAAATACCAATAAATCTTCGCTATTATTTTTTAAATTACTTATTTTAGCTAATTTTGAAAAAGCTTTATGAGCTGCTCTTTTAGGTGAAGAACCAATAAATTGACCAAACAATTGATTTTGACTTGGATAATTAATTATACTATATGTATCTTTTATATTTTTATTATTTTTTATATTTTTTTTGTTAGAATAAGATTGTAGATTATAATTGGATGATTTATTTTTTATATTTAATTTCTGATTATTATTATTATTATTCTTTTTTGAAAAATTAGAAAATTTTTTAAAAGTATTGAAAACTGTATTCATTGTTTCTCTAATAAATTTAAATATTATTTTATAAAATACTTTATAAATTAAATTATATAAAAAAAAGAATAAAGAATAATAATTCTAATGATATAATTTATCAAATGATCTTTATCGATTAATAATATATAAATATATTTATTTATAATAAATTAAGTGCAAATCAACATAATTAAATTATGGCGCTACTTTTTATTTAGAATAAATAAGCTTTATTAAAATATCAATTTATTTTATTTTTTTTAAATTAAAATAAACATCATTCCTTAATAAATATATTTTTATAAATTATTTAATTATCGTTTGACCATTTGATTGACCCACCTCACCCTCCAATCTTATCTGATTTTTCTTCTTTTTTATTATTTTTTTTACCACCACTCATATTTTCCATCATATCAACTTCAATTTCAACATCTTTTACTTCATTTTTCTTATTATTATTATTTGATTTTTTTGTGTTATTTGATTTTTTTGTGTTATTTGTCTTTTTAATCTTATTTTCTTTTTTGTTATTTTGTGTTGATAATAATTTTACAACTGAACGCATTGTAAATTTAATACCAGCTCTTTCAGCTTCTTTTTGTTCTTTTTCACTTAATTTTTTCCATGAACCTACATAAGGACCAAATATCTTTTTTTTAGAATCAAGAGTTGTTTCTTGAATAGTAAAAGTTGAAGTGCATTTTAATTTATTTTCACCACTTAAATTTTTATGGTGACATAATGATTTAAATAATTTTTTAGCAGCAGATAAAGGGGAACCAGCTTCAGATATTTTAACATATCCAATATTCATTTCTTTTTTATCAGCTTCAATTAATTTAAAATGTCTAAATTTTTTAGAATTTTTACTTTTATTTTTATTTTTTTTTGAAGAATTAGAAGATTTTGATGAATTTGATGAATTTGATGAATTTGATGATACAGATTCATTATCACTTTCATCATTTGATTTTTTATTATTATTTTTTTTACCACCTTTCATAAAATTTTGAAGTTTTAACAAATCATCTTGAAAAATACTGTTAGTATAACTTTTTGTCATTTTCTATACTATTAATTCATATATTTTTTTATATTCATTTAATTTTATTATTTAAATATTATTTAAAATAATATTTTTAACGTAAAAAAGATTATCATTTATATTTTTTATTTTTTTATTTTATTTTTATAAAAAATAAAGATAGATATTGAGAATAAAATAATAAATAAAATACTTTGTTTTGAAAATAAAATATTTTTCTTATTTTCAAATTTATTTTCAAATGTTTCATTTACTTTTATATTTGAAGTTTGATTTAATGTATTATTAGCACTACTTTGTAAACTTTGTTTTTGTAAAGCAGCTGTAGTCATTATTTGAGCTGGATTACCTTGACTTTTAAAAACTCCATTATTTAAGGATAATTGACCAGTTGGATTCATACCAACAAATGAGTTCATAATTTGTATTTTTTTAAGTTCATCTTTATCTAAATTACTCATATTCATAATTAATTAATTTATATTACCTATAATATAAATATAAAAAAGTAAAAAATGAATAAATTAAAATTAAATACTAAATTTTTGTTCTATTTCATCAACTTTCATTTTATTTTTTTCTTTTCTAAAAATAACAGTTTCATAACTACCTACTATTTGTGTTCCATCTTTAAATTCATCTTTATAAAAAACTTTAAAATATCTTCTTAATAATATTGTAAAGATTTCATTAGGTTCTGGTATATAGAATTCAGTTTTTTTTATTCTTTTTTTTCCATTATCAAGTACAATTTTATCATAATAATTAAACCAACTATTATTTTTTTCCGATTCACTTTCTCCTAAATCTTCTTTTTTAGGTATATAATAACAATCATGTGAAAAATCATTTAAATATGTAAAACCATGTAAATTCTTTTTATCATCAATATAATGTGTTGAATAAAATCTACAACCCAATACAAATTTATTTGGATTATAAACAGGTAAAATCAAAAAACCTTGATTAGCTAACCATTTATTACAATTTTCAATTATTTTAATCATATCTTTATTTGAATGATAATATAATGTTCTTTCATCTAATAAAATATGAGAAAATTCACCATTTTTAAAAAGTTTTGAATCTCTTAAATCACCATGAATATATTTACATTCTGGATATAATTTTTGTGCTTTTAATAACATATTTTCTGATTTATCTACACATATAACATTGTCATAATCTTTTTTTAATAGAGACCCTGTTTTATTAACACCGCAACCACCAATCATTATTCGAATAACATCTTTATCCTTTATATTATCTAAACATTTACTCTTCATTACCTTTACAACATTTTTTGAATCTGTTAAATCACGATAAACAGTTTCATATATTTCTACAAATTCTTTATCATAAAAATCCATTTCATCGGTTTTATCTTGTTTTCCTCCCATTCTTTCTTCATAATTTTCAATTATTTCATTATTATTAAATTTTTCATTACATAATGATAATGATAATGAATTACATTTCATTATACTTATAACAAATATAATGAAAAGCATCATTGCCAAAATTGTTATTAATAATTCAGATGTCATTTTAAATTTTATAATTCCCTATAATTCCCTACTTTATTTTATTTTTTTTTCTTTCCTAAAAATACATTTTCTTTTTACTTAAAAAAAAAAAATTTAAAATATTATAGTTTTATTTATTTTTCTTTAAATCAAATTTAAAAATAATTATAAAATAAATTAAAATAAATAAAATAAATGAGTTTAAAGAAAAAAAGATTAATTTGAATATAAATAAAGGATAGAAAAAATGGAAAATTCAGAAGTTATCTTATCGAATGTTAAAAAGTTATTAGAATTTTGTTTAAAGAGGGAAAATACAAAATTAAGAAGTCAAAATATGGATGAATATAAACAATTATGTATGAGAACATTTACAGATGTTCATCAAAAATATCCTACCTTATTTTTCAAAATTGTAGAAGAACCATCATCTTTTCCAATGTATCGTTTGGAAGAGATGTTAAATATGAAAAAAAAAATTGAAAATAATGAATCTACTGAAGAAGAAGAATCAAAAAGATTAGGTCAACAATATTATGATGAATTTGTTAAAAATAATATTAAAAAATAAAATTAAAAAATAATATATTTAAAAAAATGAACTTTGATGATTTATAGGTACATTATATTTTTTACACCAATTTACAGCATTTTTAACTTGTTCTTTTACTAATTTATCATAATCATCATTACTAGGTTTTTCATATGCTAATTTTATTGTTTTTTGCAAATAAAATTTTTGATTTTCAATATAATCTTTATTATAATTTATTAATTGGTGAACAAAATCATTTGGTACTTTAAATCCAGACAAATCATATGTTTCATTTTCATCAATTTTTTTGTGAATAATTGAATCTTGATAATATTTAATTAAATATAATAAATAATCTTTATCTTCATTTGAAAGAGTATCTTTATATTGAATACAAACTAAATATTTTTCAGAATTTGCAGGTCTTGATGTTTCAGGTTTATATAAATGAACTTCTTCAAATAAAGTACACATTAAATATAATAATTTAATCATTGGACTAGTAAAAATATCAAAAATTTTACAAACAAAAGTTCCATGTTTTTTTAAAATATTTAATGCTACATAACATTCTGATAAAATAATTTGACACGAATTTATCTCTTGACCATTAAAATCAGCAGAATAATCAAAACCTCCATCTGCAGTTACAATATATGCTTTATTTTTATTAAAGTTTTTAATAAAATTTTTTACATCATTTTGAATATAAAGATTACCATATTCAATTTTAAATTGATTATCATCTGAAAATAATTTTTTCATTTTATTCCAATCAGGGACATATTCATTATTAGGTTTTAATGTTATACCATAAAATGTATCTCTACAATATCTATTTTTTGGTTTTAATTGTAAATTTCTAAAATTATATGTTGCTTCCATAAAACCACCTGGTCCTTCTGCTAAATGAGCAAAAGTCATATTATCTAAAAGATTAAAATGTTTAAAAATTTTATCAGAATAATTATAATAAATTTCCCACATTTTAAAATAAGAACGACTAATAGGTTGATAATTAGATATACTGTCTTTCTTTTTTTTTTTATTATAAGTTGTATAAATTAATTCAAAAGGATTACCTATTTTTTTTATTTTATCCCATTCATTTGAATTTTCTAATTGATCAATCTTTTCTTTTTCATATGTTATCTCCTCATAAAATTTTTTAAATATTAAAATATTTTTTTTATCAACTTTATTATAATTAATATTTTGTGTAAATATTAAATCATCTTTATTTACATTTAATAAAATATTCATTTTTTTTATACTTTATCTTATTTTTAAATTCTTTTTAAATTCAATTATTTAATTAATTTATATTTAATTAAAATAATTTAGAAAAAAATATTATTTTTTATTTTTATTTTTCTTTTTATTATTATTTTTTATTTTTTTACCTCCTAAATGATTTTTAAATGGTATTATAGGTAAACTATTATCTAAAACTTTTATTTTAAAATTATTAATAGCCAACAAATTATTTTTTTTTAAAGATACAAAATTAGCTGAATGAATTTTTTCTAATAATTTACTCATAAGTATATTATGTGTTTGGTTATTTAAAATATCACTTTCTAAATTTATCATAAAATTTGTATTTGTAAATAATCTTAAAATATATATTAAAACTGCGTCAAAAACTCCTCTATAAATAATTAAATTATTTAAATCATCATATGAATAAACTTTTTTGATTTCACATATTTTATTTAATTTTTCTATAATTTCATTAATTGTTTCAAATAAAATATTAATTAAAATATTTTTTGTTTTTCCATTACTTAATGATATTAATATTTGATCTCCTCTTTCAGATATATTTTTTGCAAAATCATATAACCAGATTATTAGTTTTTTTTTTAAAGAATTATTTTTTAAAGAATTTAATCTAAATTCTAAATTATATGTATCAGGTTCTGATAACATATATAATTTTCTGATTATATGATTTATATCAGGATTTATATCTTTTGTAAAATTTTGTAAAATTAATTGAGCATTTTCTAAATCTCTCGGAGAATATCTTAATTTATAATATACATTTCCTAATTGTATTTTATTTCTTACAAATAAATATGGATATAATTCTAATAGAGAACTAAATAATGGAAAAACTCCTTGACCATGCGAATTTTGTCGAGGTATTCTTATAATAGAATTAATGGTTGACATTTCTAATTATTTATAATATAAAAAATTATAATTATATGTTTTTATTTTAAATTTAATTCAATTAAATTTAATTTAAAATAAAATAGATATATACAATATAAAGAACTAAAAAATTTTACATTTTTGAATTATAAAATTTAAAATATGAATAATCAAAATAAGAATAAAAATAAAAATAATCAAACAAAAAAAATAAATACAAAAAAAGAAGACAATGATTTAATTCAAAAACATCCTTTACAAGCTTTGATTTTATTAAATAATGTAAAAAATGATATTGATTCTTTTTATCCTTTAACTATTCATAAATCAAAAGAATTAATACCAATAGTAAATATACCGATGATTCAATACATTATTGAAAATCTTATTGAATCTGATGTAGAGGATATAATTATAGTAGGAAATGAAAAAACGAATGATATTGAAGAATATATTAAAGAATTTGAATGGGATATAAAAATAGATTATATAACAATAAATTCGGAATGTTATAATGAATTGGATGTTTTACGAAAAATAGATGAAGATAAAATAATTAAGTCAGATCCATTTATTTTAATAAGTGGAGATATTGTCACAAATTTAAATATTAAAAAGGTTATAGATTTACATAAAAAAAGAATAAAAGAAAAAAAAGATTGTATGATGACACTATGTTTTCATAAAGTAAAAGAATTTTCAAATAAAAAATCAGGTTTAGAAGATATGAGAATTTGTTTAGATGAAAATGATCGTATTATTTATTATAAAAATGATTTATTTCAAAGTGATTATAATAAATTAACTTTTGATTCTAAATGTTTAAATAACATTATTGATTGTCATATAGATATATGTTCTTTAAATTTTTTAATGAGGATAAATGATGAATTTGATTATCAAAATTTACGGGAACAATTTATAGTTTCTGAAGTGACAAATCAAGAATTAGGAAGAGGTATATTTGGATATTTAATTGAAGATTCATATGCTGTAAAAATTCATGAACCAAAAATATATCATAAAGTGTCTATGGATATTATTAATGGTAAAATTAAAAAATATAGTATAGAAGATGAATTATTTAATTATTCTGAAAGTCAGTATATAAATTATGATTCAAATATATATATTGAAAAAAGTTGTAAAATTGATTCAACATGTACAATACATTCATCAACATTAATTGGTAAAAATACTATAATAGGAAAAAATGTTTCAATAACAAATTGTATAATAGGTGAAAATTGTATAATTGAAGATAATGTTGAATTAACAAATAGTCATATTTTTAATAATACAAAAATAGGATGTGAAGTAAAAATATCATTTAGTATAGTATCTGAAAAATGTATAATAGGTAAAAAATGTAAAATAGATAAAGGTTCTATTATTGGAGAAAATATGAATATAAATGATCATATTGAACCTTTTTCAAGATTATATAAAACAAATACTGATAATGATAATGTTACAAATAAAAATGAAAATTTAGATATAAATAAAGAATTAATAAGTTCAGTGTTTGATATAATACCTGGATTTCAAAAAAAAACAATTGTTGTAAATGACGAAGTTGTAAAAAAAGAGAATATTATAAGAAGTCCATCAATTAGAAAAATAACTTCAATGGGATGTTTTTTTGATGATAAATTGGAGTTTATCAATATGTGTAAAAAAGAGTTAGAAAAAAAACAAAGTTATAATAATTTACAGAATTTAGAAGAATTAAGTTTTGAAAAACAATTTATATATTTTATTGAAAAATTTGAAGAAAAAAATATTAATCCAATTGAATTAAAATGTTATTTAATGGCTGAAAATAAAAATAGAATTGAATGTATGAAAATATTATTGATTTATATTTGGAAAAAGAATGAAGTTTATCATAATAATATTCTTAAATTAGCAGTTGAATATAAAAAATATATTGAAAAATATAAAAAGGTTATATTAATATTTTTTGATGATGAAGAGTTAGGTTTAAATTTTATTGAAGAAGTATTAGAAGATTCAAATTGGTATCAAAATAAATATGAATTATTTTTTTATTTAATAAATATTTTTTATCAAAATGATTTTTTAAATGATAATATTATTCGTCTATGGATACAATTATCAAAAAATAAACAAACACCTATTATTTTATCTTCAAAAACACAAGAATTTATTGATTGGTTTATAGAATTAGATTTAAGTAGTGATACAGAAAGTGATGATGATTCTGAAAGTGATGATGATTCTGAAAGTGATGATGATTCTGAAAGTGATAATAGTGATAATATAGAATGGATAAATATTAAAGATATGGAAAGTGATGATGAAAAAGAAGATTCAGACAATGATTTTCATTTAAGTCCTGGATTGGATATATTTGAAGATGAATAATATATATAATTTTTTTTTTAATATAAATTTATTTTTTATAAAAAATAAATATTTAGTAAAAAATAATTATTTTAAAATATATTTTTTATTTAATTATTACCTTGAAGAGATAAAATACGAACAAATAAGTTAATAAGATCTAAAATTATATCTAAACTTTCATATGGATAATTTGGATAATTAAACATATTACTTTCTTTACATGTTTTTGAACGGATTCTTAAAGTTTGGGTATCATATGATATAAATACTGAAAATAATACTATTACAAAATAAGATATATATTTATTAAATTCAGTATATTCAAGTTGTTTTGTTGATACTTTGTAAATCATATATACTATTTCAACTATTATAACAGATATCAAAGCTACAAATAAACCCATACCTAACATACCATATGTTGATTCAAAAAATTTAGGAAAAAGATAAACCATTAATGTCATTACAAAGAATATACATGCTACAATCATAATAGTACGATTAATATAAGGTTTATAATTAGGTAAACTAATCATAGGATAAATCATAATACTAAATCCAATAATAAGAGCTAACCAAATTAAATGATTTAAAAGATAATTTTTTTGTGTTCTTACCCATGCGAAAATGAAAATAAATACTAAAGTTAAAATAAATGCTAAAATAGTTGTCATAAAGTTAAAATTAATATTATAATATTCCAAAGCATAAGTAAAAAGACCTAATAAAACAACACCTAAACCAATATATAAATATGAATTTACAATAAAATTATTACAAGTTACTTTTCCATTTTTAAATGAAAAATTGAAAATAAGTAAAGCTAAAATAAAAATAAAAAAAGCATAAATAAAGAATTGTTGTGGATCTTTATTTTGAAAGAATTCAAACATATTTTTCTTTTCTATTAAAAATAAATATTTATTTTCATTTTTTATGAAAATAATTTAATTTAAAAATATATATTTTATTCATTTTTATTCATTTAAATCAAAATCATCTAAATCATCTGAATCATAATCTTCACCTGAATCTTCATCTTCTATTTTTTCTTCTTTATTTACTGAACCTCCCTCTTGATCCATATATTCTACTAATATAGTCTTTTTATCTTTATCTTCTTCTTTATTTTTATTTGCTAAATTAGCTAAATTTGCTAAGTTTAATGTTGATTCTAAATGAGGTGCTTTATTTTTATTTGCCAATTCTTCTAACATTAAATTTTCAGCAGGTATAGTTTTTGGTACAACTTTTACTTTTGACTTTTCTAATGATTTATTAATTTTTGTAGCTACTTGTTTTAATACTTGAGATGCAACATTATTTGCTAATTTATCTACCACTGAACCAGCTGTTTGTACTAATTCTTCTTCTTTTTCAGAATCAGAACTAGAATCACTTTCTTCTTTAAATTGAGATTCTTCAGTCATAATAATTGCTTGATCAGTTTCATCACTTGTGATAGTATAATCAACAACACTCTTTTGACCATCTACTACATTTTCAATTTTTTGTTTCTTTTCCATTAAACTAAATAATTTTTGAAGTAAATGATCAGGTGCATTCTTAACTTTTTTATAAACAAATCCGCTACTAAAACAACTGAAGCGTTTTTCATCAGGTGATATCTTTTTTAAATTATCCTTTTGTTTTTCTAATTCAAATTCATTAAATCCATCAATTTCATCACTTGTTTCTAAATCTTCATAAAATTCAGAAAATGGTTTAATCCATACTTTTTCAAAACCATATTCTCTCAACATTTTATCAAAATATGGGAAGCTCACTAAATATTCTGGGTGAGGATTACCAATCGAACCAACTAATACATCAATTTGTTTACCTAATACTGCTTTCTTTTCATCAAATGTTATTTTTGTTGTATATTTCTTTTCAATCTTCCATATTACATCACCATTTTCTTTTTTACCTGTTACAACATTTTTACCTTTAAGTGCTTCATAAATTCTTTCACCATCAAATGTTGTTCCAATTAAAAATCCACCAATTTTTAAGTTATCATTAATATTTTGTAAACAACTTCTTAAACTTATTTCATCTTTGAATAAATAGTGGATACAAAACATATATGATACTGTGTCGAATAAAAATTTACTAGGTATATATCTTTTCATATAAGTTTTATCAGCATCTGTTGTACCACATGCATAATCTGGAAAAACTAATTTTCCTGAATCACCTCTCATGAAAAAAGCAGATTGGGGTTTAACAGGAAGTTGTCTAAATAATTCTTGTGCTTTTTTAACATTTGCATAATCTATATCAATACCAACTAAATCACGATATCTAGCTTTACCTATTTTATTCATATCAACACCTTTACCTGAACACATATCTAAAATTTTACCTTTCGGTATATTTAATTTTTCACGAACACTTGGTGATGTTATATAATATAAAATAAATTTAATAAAATGATTGTGAAAATCTTGATATGCTAAACGTCCTGCACGAACATTTTCAACATTTTCATCTATACCTGCAAAATAAGGTTGAGCAGCTTCAATTGTTCCCGATTCAGTATCACTTCTTGGTACTTCTCCTGAAAATAAGTTCTCTTCAGTTACCGGAAAACGAATTGCATTAAATACATCAATAGCTATCATTTCATTATTTGCACCAATTTTTTTACCTGATTTATATAATAATGTTTTATCTTTGCGTTTTCTATAAGGTTTCCATTTAAATCCATCTTCAGCATTAGGATCATACCCAAATTCAACTACTGTTTCATCTTCAATTAATTCTTCTGTTTCATGAATTGGATCTCTTGCAATCATTTTATCTTCATCATTAATTATAATATTGGCAATATTAAATGCAGATGCTGTATCATTATTAGTATGATCAGGATTAAATTCAACTGCAATTGGTACTCTTTTACGATTTCCTGTATCTTTAAAACTTCCAACATATAAACGAACAGTTTTACATTGTTTTAATTCAGCTTCTTTTTTACCTTGTGGTGTTTCACGATAAATAATATGAGGTGATTTTGTATCTTTACCATTATCATTTTTAAGTGTTTTAATTAAAAAATCAATTGTATTTAAATGTGGAGGTTTCCATTTTAATAAATGAGGCCATGAACCTCCCTTTTCAGGGTATTTTTCATTAATAGGTGTAAAGATAATACCATCTGATTTAAATAATTGTTGTCCTCTTTCCTCCCACATTCTTTTTATTTTACTAAACATATGTTT
>JACCDH011705014.1_pt1 | contig 11993 bp, 9 predicted proteins | sample 7442481 | NCBI WGS metagenome assembly JACCDH01 (sample SAMN15323433, study PRJNA562643) | freshwater metagenome | isolation source: river surface water | place: USA:Blue River Watershed | collected 2017-08-15 | reverse complement strand
TGCTAAACTAACCCACTTTTGATCAACGGAAAGACCAAATTGAGATTCAGCAAAACATAAATTTATACATCTTTCCGACCACCAATTTAGAAATTCTATACCCTCATTTGAATCATTAACTGCATAAAAACCTAAGTTAAAAGATCCAAATCTCATTAAACCCAAGTCATAATTTTCTTTAATATCATTAATTGGGGTTATATAATGAGGAGTTAGTAAAATTGGATATGTATCTAATAAAAGATTGAGTTCGCTTAAATCCGAGTATACACAAATATCTGGATCTAGATAAATTACTTTTTTAAATATTTTAAGTAATTTAAGTGTCAATAGTGGCTTAATGGAAGTGCTAAACTCGGTAACATCATACATAAAAGCTAGATGCATCAGTCTTTCAATATTTTCATCTTCAACCCATTTAATTTCATAAAAAGGCAATTTTGGAACCAATTCGTTTTTTTTATCTGCAACGTATATATGTAATATATTCCCAGTTTCTTTAAATAATGATTCAGCCAAAACAATTGCTTTGGGAAAATAGGTAATATTACAAACTGTGAAATAAGCAATCTCTTTCTTCATTTCTATTTAATTGTTTTAAAAATTAATTGTGTAATTAAGTAATATATGGTTGACTTGAAGATCAATAAGGTGGCCCTAGGAGAAAATAATGAGAATGATTTTAAAATAAGTTTTAAATGCGCGCTAACAAAATCAAGATTTCTTTTAAAACTATAGGATCGACCTCTATATATTTTACCAAATAATTTTACAAAATCATTCCCTTGTTCTAAATCATGATCTAATCCCGGAACATTATATATTTCTAAAATCATATACTTATTTTTCTTGCTATTTATACAGAAAGCATAATCAACTCCATCTACATGATTACTATTATCAAACCAATTGTAATTAAAATATTTATCAAGCATGTACAACGACCCGCTATTTATTGTAAAATAGACTGAATGTAATGTTTTATCCTTAAGACTAATGCTTTTTATGATATTAGAATTTTTATGTTTTAAAGGCAAATCCCTAAATGTAGTACAAACAACCGAACTAAGTGTAACGTCTTGGGTATTTAAAAGTGATTCTACATATTCGTTTATAAATAAAATTGTTTTTCTATTGAAAAAAGTGTCTTGATCGAAATATAATAATGAGCGAAATCCAGCAAGTTTTGCATTAAAACATAAACAATGTAATGCTCTAGAAAGTCCTACATTTTCATTTTTTGTGTAGTATTTAATATTCAAATCTTTAAATAAATTTTCAAAACTGAAACTAAAATCATTGTCATAAATAAATATTGTAAATCCTAAATTTGAAAATTCAATTATCCTATCAATGATTTTATTAGTCGGCTTATACAGAATAAAGCCAATCGCGAATTTATTATTCATATTTATTATAAGATATATTTAAAATACAAAGAAAAGATCTAGATTTTCTAAAATTTACAATGATAATATATTCTACAATCTTGCATCAACTATAGAGCGAGGCAAAAATGCTTTTGTATCAAAAATTACTGAACCAGAATCAGCTTTCAAAATATTGAGATCAAGATTTTTGAATTCTTGATGTGAAACTGCCAAAATAATTGCATTAAATTTACCATTTAATTTGTCTAATAAACTTATCTGATACTCTTCCAGTACTTCATTCTTATCAGCATGTGGATCATAAACACTGACATCTATTCCAAATTGCCTTAATTCACTTACAATATCTATTACCTTTGAATTTCGAATATCTGGACAATCTTCTTTAAAGGTTATTCCTAAAACCAATACTTTGGAATTAGCAATAATTTGATTTTTTGAAATTAAAAGCTTTACTACTTTATTAGCAACAAACATTCCCATGTTATCATTAACTCTTCTGCCCGATAATATTACTTGGGGGTGATATCCCATACTTTCGGCTTTGTGCGCAAGGTAATATGGATCTACACCAATGCAATGTCCTCCAACTAAACCTGGCTTGTATTTTAAAAAATTCCATTTAGTTCCAGCAGCATCCAAAACATCATTAGTATCAATCCCCATTCGATCGAAAATTAATGCTAATTCGTTTACAAATGATATATTAATATCTCTTTGGGCATTTTCAATCGCTTTTGATGCCTCCGCAACTTTTAAGCTAGGGGCTAAGTGCGTTCCCGCAATAATAATGCTTTTATACAACGAATCGACTAATAATGCAATTTCAGGAGTTGAACCGGATGTTACTTTCTTAATTTTAATTAATGTATTTACTTTATCACCCGGATTGATTCTTTCCGGAGAATAACCGCAATAAAAATCTTTATTAAAAATAAGGCCGGAGTGCTTTTCTAAAACTGGGACACAATCTTCTTCAGTACATCCAGGATACACAGTTGATTCATAAATAACAATATTTCCTTTTTTTAGTACTTTACCAATCATTTCAGATGCTTTCAGTAGTGGTTTTAAATCTGGAGCTTTGAACTTGTCTATTGGCGTTGGGACAGTAACTATATATACATCAACATCAACTAAATCTTGTGTATCAGAAGTAAACCTTAATCCTTTATCTGGATTTGAGATAGAATAACTCATTGCTAATTTTAAACTTTCTAAATCAGCTTCATTAGTTCTGTCTTTTCCTAAACTTAGTTCATGAATACGTGAATAGTTTATATCAAACCCCAAAACGCTATACTTTTTGCCAAATTCAATTGCAAGTGGTAATCCAACATATCCTAAACCGATAATAGCAATTCTCGTTTTTTTTAATAGCATTTTAAAAATATATTTTTAATTGAAAGTAAAATAAGATGTTAAATAAATATGATCTTTTATAATAATTTGATATAAAATATTCTTCGAAATCCAAAAAATCATTTGAAATTATGAAAAATACTTTTGACGCAATTAAATATGTTATCGTTTTTGAATATAAAACGAAATATTATTCTTAGTATTTTATTGTTAGATACAAATAGGAGTAATGAAATTCGAAAGTCTTTGATGTTAACTAGATTCTTTATTGCATCTATGATAAAATCATTATCTTCTGCTATGATAGCATAGGGCAATAATGATTTAAAATAATCAGCATTAATTTGATTTAAAATTTCCAGTGAAACATTATAATCATTAACATAGTCTATCTGTATACGATATATTGATTTAGCAAATTGAAATCTTTTAATTAAAGACAAATCATTTGAAACACTTGTTATTCTTTTATTATAAACACCAGTAACTTCATTAATATAAAATATTTTGGAAGTCTTAAGTACATCTAAAATAAATGGGAATGTTCCGTCTATATAACCTCTAGTTGCATATTTATAAAACAAAAAACAATATTGCTTGCGAAATAACCAAGTTGAAGGAGCAAAAAAAGGTTTATTTATAAGAGTCTCTTCAAAGGTCTCGTATACCGGAAGAAATTTGTTTTTAAAGGCTGAGTTAATATATTTTCCTTTTTGCTGATCATTGAAATCAATATCTGTCCAAATTAATCCTATTTGGGAATCTGACTCAATAATATCTAACTGCTTTTGAAGTTTTTGATCATCAATCCAGTAATCGTCCCCTTCACAAAAGGCAATATATTTGCCCGATGCTAACTCAAGACAATTAATCAAGTTTTCTCTACCACCAATATTTTTCTCTCTTAAAATTGGCTTTATAATGCTTTTATTTTCTATGTAATAGTTATATATAATTTGAGAGGTTCCATCAGAACTACAATCATCTCCAATTATCACTTCAAATGGGAATGATGTTTTTTGAGATATAAATCCAATAATAGCTTTTTCAATATAATCTACATGATTATATGTTACACATACTATACTTATCAGTGGTTTCGAATTATTCAATTAAATTGATTTTCATTTATTTATTAGTAATAAATCATGAGTTTAAACAGGGGAATTAGTATAATTTAGAGTTGACATACATTTTTTTAAAGCAACTAAATCAATAATATAGTCCGAATCTTCATTTCCAACTAAAGTTTCTTTTGCAATAAAAGTATTGTAATTAATGTTTAATGATTTTGCAAATTTTGTAAAAAACATATCACCATACCTAGATTGATTAGATAATACTAGAACTACCGGACTTTTTAAACAAAAAATTATGTTAGCAAATCCAGATGACAACGGACCTGCTATAAAATCTGCATTTGAAAATATTTCAAGTTTTTCATTAAAAGTTAATAAGTGAGGGAATATTTCAACAAATCCATTAGTCTCAAAATATTTTAAAACTTCTGAATAATTTTCAATATTTCTTTTACCTACTCTGCCAATGAATATTTTTTTTTGGTTTTGATATTTTGATATGTTTTCACACATTTTTTTTGCCATAGTTAATAAAAAATTGACAGTAGAATCAGATATTTTTATGTGAAATATTGACGGTGAAATTCCAATATCACTTAACCATGTATCATTAGAAACATAAATTATTTTTTTACAAAAAACTAGAGTATCATCAGTAACAAAATTAATTTCAACATTGTCTAAATCTTTAACAAAAAAATCAACCATTTTAACAATGTGAGAATCAATATTTTCAGGTAGCAGTATAGCTATTTTCTCATCTCGAGAAATTACGTTTAAGTATTTTAATTTTGGTAAAAATTGTACTAGAAAATGTGTCCAAACTTTAGAAAAACAACCTGTTAAATGAAATACATAATTAAAATATTTTCTCTTGCTATACCTTTTCAAAATTATTGCATTATTTTGCAGACTAATAAAATCTTGATCACCGCATTTATTAAAAATAGATTCTATTCTTTCAATTTTATCACAAAAAACACTTTTGTCATAAAACCTTATAAAGTCAGAATTTAGAGCGAAGCTTACATTCCTAAATTCATATACACGAATACCTTTTGTCAATACTTTTATTTCACCACCAAGAGATAAATCGAATATTTTTGGAAAAAATAACGTCTCAATTTTATCATCTTCATTTTTTAATAAAAACTTTTCAATATCTCTATTACTTATTAATTTAAATTTTTCATGAGGAAGTATATGATTGCGTAAATCAAAAGTTAGATTATAAAAATCATCTATTCTTTTTGAAATTTTTTTTAGAATCCAAAAAATAAGTCTAAAAAAATAATTTATTATTTTTATAAATATATTCACTTTAAATTAAAACGTTCTTTTGTTTAACTACAGCTGCTGTACATGTGATTAAAAAATAAATTTGAAAAACATCATTATATCCAAAAAAATACAAATTCTTAAAATTTATAAAAATAATAATGAGGATTAAATTTAATATAATGTAATTATAATTTTTATTAGATTTTGATTTAAAACTCAATAAGTTAAATGATGCGAAAAGAAATGAATAGGAAATAATAACCCCAATAACTCCTGCTCCTGTTAACATAACTATATATCCAGAATCTGCATAATCTATATTATAATTACCTGTCCCAAAAAATAAATTAAAAATTGAAAGATTTGGACTCAAACTCTCTGAGAGAACTAATTCTGTTGAATTATCCAAATTACCACTGTTTTGATACCTAAAATAAGTCTCAAATGCAAATTGAGCTTTCTCAGGAAAATATTCATTTAAAAGTGAAATAAATATAAAAATTAATGGAATAGTTATTAATAAGAAATTAAATTTTTTATTAATAACAGATTTCCTAAAAGTTGGCAGTAAATAAGATAAGACAATAATTAACAAAGTAACTACAATACCCAATCGTCCAGACAAAATTGAAGAAATTAACAAAAGCAATGTTCCAACTACAAATTGGATCAAAGATAACCGACTATTAAACATATATGAATACAAACCCATAAGAAACAATATAGCATTTAGTACAGAAAGTGAACCAAAGCCACTATTTAACATACCTGAAAATCTAGTTTGATTATCTAATCTAAATGTAGAATTATAAGCTAATTCACTTAATTGAATGAATCTATAGAAAGTATCTCTGAAATTTGGACTAATAAAAATTATTAACATCAATAATGAATGAATTACTCCAACTAAAAATAAATCAATAGTAATTTTATTAAATGCTTCGTCTTTATAAAGATTTACATAAACATTTGCCATGAAAATAGCAGCGAAAAGTTCAATAAATCCCATTAATATTTTAATTACCCAAGATATATCGATAAATCCAAAAAGCAAATAAACCATTAAATTATAGAATAAAGAAAAAAGCATTAAGAGAATTAAAACCCTGATGTATTTAGGTGGATTATTACTTTTAAAATACTTAATTAATCCAAAAATAGATGGAATAACAACGAACAGATATACTGTTTTTATATTAAAAGAAAATAAAGAAACTTGTGGGCTAAATACTATAAAAAATAAAAGTAAGAAAATAAGCCAATTCTTTTTTTTTGTAATTAATTTCATTAACTTATAATTCTCTAATATAAAAATTTATTATAAAGAAAATAATTCGAAAATTAATTTTCTTATATATGAACATATAGTAAGATTACTATTGTAAAATTTAAAAAAAATTGAAATATTTTTTTAACCTCCAAACTTTTTGTAACGGCTTATAGATCCCAATAGTTTTTATAGATGACAAAAATAGAATTATTATGGATGAATTCCTCCTTGGTGAAATCTGACCTAACCATACAAATATTGATCTGAAAATATTAATTAGTTTCTTTCGGGAATGAAAAGGGTTTAATAAATTTTTATAATAAATTAATTCTTGTTTACTACCTTTTAATTCAAATGCTGGATTTATATCAATAGTAGATATCCTGTCCTTCCAAAAGAAAGGAAGATCCTCCAATAAACAACATAAATCAATTTCATGTGAAATTTCATCTTTATTTGGATTTACACTTACCCAACCTTTTATGTTATTTTCATACCCGTATCTAATTTTTATATTAAAATCAAAAAAGCCAACAGGTATGAATAATGGTGGCACCCATTTCATCAAATGAGCGTACGAATCATAATGTCGACAAAGTTCAATTTTTGGCGCTATTGTAATTAAACTTTTTGAGTAGTTGAGATGAAAGCCTGTATCCTCGGTTCTTATTAAACGACCTTTGTTTTTAGATTTAATAAACAAATTTAATAAGTAGTCTAACCTAAATATTTTTATTGAATCTAGTGTCAATTTGTTTGAAACTGTTGCAATAACATTTTCATCTTCATAAATAATTTTTTTGAAATTTGATTCAAAATAACCCCATTGTGGTTCAGTAATCTTATTGTCAATCATTGACTCTGTAAAATGAGAATAAAGAATACACAAATCTTTATTTTCATATATTGTTTCCAATTTATTGGCAACATCTAAACAAATAGGTAAAAATTCAGGATCTCCTAGATACGGATGATCGTTATTTGATGATAAATAAATCCATGGATTTTTACCATTGTCAAGTAAAGACAAAGATTCAAAATACTGTTTAGCTGTTGCAGACCTTTTATTCTCTATTAATGCATGGGGGAAAAGATCTTTACAAAAAAGGTGAAATGATTCAGTTTCATTTTCATCCTCACATTCAAAACGAATAACAACCTTATCCCATTTAATTTTAGCATAACTACATAAAGTATATTTAACAATATCTATTTTTTTTTCCCATCTATATGTCGAAAATTTATCTCTATAAGTTGAAAGTGCTTTTTCCATGTGGTTGAGCTTATGTAACCCCCCCTTATCGTTAGTAGAAATAATATATGTATCGAAAAATAAAATAGGATATTTCTGAGTCTCAAAAAGTGTTTTCATTATTTATATTTTATTATATAATCACTACAAATTCCCTTGCATTTAATAACTTCTTCATTGTGAATTTCAGGCATGACAGCTATACTATTCAATATAGGTTGCTTGCCGGGATATGCCCATATATACCTTTGACTAGTAAGCGTTAAAGTATCTTGCTCATGCCAAAACCAGTTAAAGTCATTTATTCTACTAATCAACTCAATTACTTCAATGTTTTTACAATGTATCCAAAGTTTATTTTTCCTTTGGTTTAACCAAGCTAGCGGGATTTGATACTGTGGCATATCGTGTCCTAAAAACAAGACATCGTTAATACTCCAAAGGTCTACCTCGACATCATAACCTAATTTTATTGCTTCATCAATATAATCGGGATGATTCTCTTTATCAGTACATTTACCATGTATGTTTCCTCTATGTGAAATTAATATCATTTGTAATTTTCTAAAAAGTAATGTAAATCTTCAGGGGTGCCTAGTCCCCACATTGCTTTTGTATTAAATACTCTTATTTGCTTAGAATCTTTTATTGCTTCATTAAATACAGGACATACGTAAAACTCATTGTTTACTCTAATGTTCTTATCAATCATTTGTTCTGCATACTTAACAAAATCTGAACCATTTTTCCAAAAGTAGTAGCCAACAGTTGCAATATTTGAAATTGGATTTTTCTCTGCTACTTCAATTACTAATCCATTATCATCTACTTTAGCAAAAGACCATTTTGGATGTGTTGCTGTAAAGGTAACTATCCCACCATCGGCATCCGTCTCTTGCATCTTATACATGAATTCATTTGAATCCCATTCCACAAATTGATCTGAATTCGCAAAGAATAAAGGTGCATCTGTATTTATAAATTCTTTGGCTAGCAAGGCAGTACAGGCTGCTCCCTCAGTCAATTCTTTTGCCTCTACAATTTTACATCCTGGTGTTATAAGATTTAACAAAGTATCTAAGTTGTATTTTTCTCTATGTGCCTTCTGAACTACATAAATATAATTTGCGTCAAGGTTTAGATTCTCAACAACTACTTGAATCATTGGCTTGTTTCTTATTTCTATCAGTGGCTTAGGAAAAGTATACCCCGCATCTCTAAATCTTGAACCCAATCCTGCCATTGGTATTAGTACATTTAATTTATTATCTTTCCATTTAGGCGTTGTATTCATTTTAGTTTTATTTAAATGTTTGATTATATTATCATAATTAACTTCTTTTGGAGAACCAACTCTCATTATAAAAGCTTTACTTCTAGATGCTGCTAGGAGTCCGAATGGTGAATCTTCCACAACTAAAGTTTCTTCAGGCAAAACACCTAACATGCTCATTGCATTCCAATAAATTTCAGGATGTGGTTTACTTTTCTTTACATCCTCATTTGAAAGTATAAGATCAAAATATTCAATAATACCTAACTTAGATAGAACCGTTAATACTGTTCTTCTAATACTATTCGAACATACTGCTAATTTATACCCTTCTGAACAAAGTCTTTCCATACAGTCAATTAATTGAAAGGAATGTTTCAAATCTTTTAATTTTTGCAAGGTTAGCTTTTGCTTCTCATCCCAAACCTCTTTATATAATTCAACAGGAAGACCTTTCTCTTTAGAAAGCATTTCAAGCTTTTGATTTGTTTTTAATCCGTCATATTTGCTCAAATGCTCATTCCATTCTATTGCATATTTATCTCCAAGAGCTTCATTTAGTGCTTCAAAATGGATATGCTTTGCTTCAACCAATACTCCGTCAAGGTCGAATATTATGAGTTTCATCATTTCTTATTTTTGATTAGTAATTTTTTTAATAGAGCCGCCACCAATTTCAATTATTGTAGAACAACTTTTAAGTGTAGATAATCTATGAGCAATGATAAAAATGGTTAAATCCGAGCTTAGTTCTTCAATGCCAGCCATTACTGCTTCTTCGGTAGAAACATCTAGCGCACTTGTGGCTTCGTCAAGAATTAGAATATCAGCTTTTCTATATAAAGCTCGCGCTATACCAATCCTTTGAATTTGTCCCCCTGAAATACGTACGCCTCTTTCTCCAACAATAGTTTGATATTTTTGAGGCCATGATTCAATTACAGAAGAAATTTTTGCGTTTTTCGCTGCTTCTAATACTAGATCATGTTCGATTTTTTCTTTTGGAACACCAAATGCTATATTTTCCTCAATAGTACCATCAGTTAAAAAAATTGATTGTGAAACATAAGCAATTTGAGACTGCCAAGCGCGTATATTATTTTTTGTAATTTCACAACCATCTACTTTAATTTTACCTTCACTAGGTTGAAGTAGGCCAATAATAAGATCTAAGAAGGTGCTTTTACCACTTCCTGTTTCACCAATAATGCCAATTCTACTCCCTTTAATAATTTCTAGGTTTATGTTTCTTAAAACAAAAGGTGAGTCTTGAAAATATTTAAATCCCATTTGCTCTATAACAATTGAATTTAAAAATTTTAAATGAAAAGCAGTATGTTCTTTTGCATGCAATGGTAACGGCTGATTAAGTAATTCAAGCGCACCATATAAGGATGCTTCACCTGCTCGAATTGATGCCCAAGCAGCATATGCTTGTTGTAATATCGGAAGCAAACGTTGAGCACCAAGTGCCATAACACCTAAAATAGGTATAAATTTAGTTGATCCTTCATTTTGATTTACTAAAAAATATGCTAATACAGCTAACAGGATCATCGCAAGTCCTTCCATTATATATCTTGGATTTTGACTCAGATAAAAACTACTACCTTGAGCTTGACGATATGATTGGTCTGATTTTCGATAGTCTTCGCAATACCTCTCTTGAGTCCCATAAATTAATACATCTCGAATTCCTCCAAGCCCTTCTTGCAAAGATTTAATAACATTAATAGATTCTTTTGCTATTATTTTTCCATTTATTAAAAGTTTTTTTTTAGTGACATTAATAATTAGTGTATAAATCATGCCTATCCCTATAAAAGTTCCAAGTGCAATTTTAGGTTCAAAAATAATTAAGGCTATCACTACTGGTAAAACAATAAAAATAGAGCTAATGATTGTCAGAATCGGTATTAGTCCATTGTAAATTATATTATTAGTTTTATTCGAAATACCATCTATAATATCACTACTGTTTCGGCTATAGTGTATATCATATGATTGATATAATGTACGACGATAAATACTTAAACTTAAATCCGATCCTATATTAAAAGAGAGTGAAGTAGTTATTCGAAGTAACCAAAGTCTAATTATACTAGTAAATAATGCTGTAATGCAGAAAATAACAGTAATTGGTAGCAATAGCTCGTTAGGAGATTTTAGATTAAAGAAATCTATAAATGGCTTTGCAAATTCACGATTATAAAACCGTTCTGGGGAAACTAATACTGCTAAAAATGGTACTACAGAGCCTAATGAAAAAAGTTCTGCAAAAGAAGCGACAAACATTAATATTATTATCAATACAAGTTGCCTACGTCGTTTTTTATTAATATGTACCCAAAAGCTATTTATTAGAATTAAATATGACTTAAAGCTCTTTGAATCTCTCATTGAAAACTAATTTTACTTTTTGAATCTATACCTGATATAATATTTAGCAAATAGGCTCCATACCCGCTTTTAGCATATTTATCAGCTAAAACAAGTAATTGCGCCTTATCAATAAAGCCCATTCTAAAGGCTACTTCCTCAATACAACCTATCTTTTGACTTTGTCTTTTCTCAATCACACGGACAAATTCACAAGCGTCGGCCAATGATTCAAAAGTACCTGTATCCAACCAAGCAGTACCTCTATTCATAATACCAACTTGTAATTTCTTACGCTCTAGGTACACTTTATTCACGTCGGTAATTTCATATTCGCCTCTAGGTGAAGCAGGGATATTTTTAGCAATCTCTACCACATCATTGTCATAAAAATATAAACCAGGCACTGCGTAATTAGACTTAGGCGCTTGGGGTTTTTCTTCTAAAGACAAGGCGTTGTTGTTTGCGTCAAACTCTACCACCCCATAACGCTCAGGATCATTTACCTCGTATGCAAAAACAGCTGCACCTTCTACATCGTTGAAAGATTGAACTAGTTTACTAAAACCTGCACCGTAAAAAATATTATCTCCTAATACTAAAGACACTTTATCCTTACCAATAAAATCGGCACCAATCACAAATGCTTGTGCTAGTCCATTCGGAACTGCTTGTACTGCATAACTAAATTTGCAACCAATCTCAG
>JACCDH011418260.1_pt1 | contig 11993 bp, 8 predicted proteins | sample 7442481 | NCBI WGS metagenome assembly JACCDH01 (sample SAMN15323433, study PRJNA562643) | freshwater metagenome | isolation source: river surface water | place: USA:Blue River Watershed | collected 2017-08-15 | reverse complement strand
GCCGGCGACATCGAATCAATCTGCGTGGCCGTCAGCGCCCCTACCGCCGCCTCGCTCAGCCCCGATACGTCCGTGCCCAGCGCCGCCATTTGCGGGCCCGTCAGCACCGCCACCTGAGCGGCGCTCACGCCCCCCAGTTGCAAGGGTGTGAGTACGCCCAGCTGAGCGTTGCTCAGGGACGCCAGCGACACCGCCGACATCTGCGTGGCGTCCAGACTGCCGAGGGCCGCATTGCTCAGGGATGCCACACGCCCCTCGAGCGCCGCGATCTGGATCGTTGACAGGCTGTCCACCTGCGTGGCCGTGAGCGCCGCCACCTGGGGTGCCGTCAGTGCCGCGGTCTGCGCGCGCCCCAGCGCGCCCACGCAGGCCGGCGTGAGCGCCGCGACCTGTGTCGCGTCCAAGCTCGCCATCGCGGCCGCCGACAAACGGGCGGCCCGGGTGTCCAACGCCGTGATCTGCGCCGCTGACAGCGAGTCGACCTGCGTGGCGGTGAAAGCCGCCACCTGGACATCCGTCAATGCAGCAATGCGGTTGGTCCCCAGCGCGACCACCTGGGTCGCAGACCAAGCCGCGACCGCCGCCGGGCTGATGGCTTCGAGCTGAGTGGTGTTCAAGGATGCGAAGGCCGTCGGCGACAGCGCCGTCACTTTGGTGTCCATCGCGGTGATCTGCCGCGCGTACAGGCCGTCGACCTGGGCAGCGGTGAGCGCACCGATGGCGTCGACCGTGAGGTGCGCCACGGGCAGGACGCTGATGGCCAGCTTGTCCACGGAGGCAATCTGCACGCGGTCCAGGCTGCCGATCGCCAAGGGCGTCAGGCTCGCGATACGCGAGCCCAGTGCAACGAGCTGCGCGCCCGTCAGGCCATCGACCTGACTCGGGCTGAGCGCACTGATCTGCGCCACCGTCATCGCGCCCACCTGAGCAGTTGTGAGACTTCCGATGCCTGCGGTGCTGATCGCCGCCACCTGCGCGGTGTCCAGACTGCTGATGGCGGCAGGCGACAGGCCGGCCACCTTGACACCCAGGGCTGCGATCTGCTCCGGCGTCAGGGCATCCACCTGGGCTGCGTTCAGGCCGCCCAGTGCAGCGGCCGGCACACCCGAGAGATCAACGCCTAAGGCGGCCAGTTGCGGGGCCGTCAAGGCCGTCACCTGGGTCGCGCTGACGTTGTTCAATTGCGCGGCCACCAACCCGGTCAGCTGCGCGTTGCTCAGGGCACCCAGGTTGGCCGCGGCCATCTGACGGGCATCGAGGCTGCCGAGGGCGCTATCGCTGAGCGCAGCGATCCGAGCGCCCAGAGCCGTCACTTGCGCCGGCGTCAAAGCGTCCACCTGAGAGGCGGTCAGCGCGGAGAGGTTTTGGGAGGTGATGGCATTGAGCTGGGCGGTGTCCAGGCTAGCGACAGCGCTGGCGTTCAGCGAGCCGACCTTGACACCGAGCGCCCCAATCTGCGCCGCTGACATCGCGTCGATGTGCGCCGCGCTCAGACCCGCCACCGCCTGCGGCGGCAGACCCGCCACCGAAGTCCCCAGCGCCGCCAAGCGGTCGGTCGTGAGCGGCCATTGCACGTTGTAGGTGCCCGTGATTTGCGCATACGGCACCTCGGCCAGCGCCTCGGCGCTGATGGAAGCCATCTGCGACACGCTGAACGTGCTCAGGAAACCCCAGTAGTTCGGGCCGATTGCCCCCAGCTGCGCCGCGTTCAGGCTGGCCACCGCCGCATTGCTCAGGTTAGACGCCAGCGGTGAGAGCGCTGTCGCCTGTGCAGTCGACAGCGCGTCAATCTGCGCGGCGTCCAGACTGGCTACCGCCGCCGGGGCCAGCGAACCGATCTTGGTGCCCAGCGCGCCAATCTGCGACGGCGTCAGCGCATCGATCTGACGCGCATCCAGGCTGGCCACCGCCGAGGTGTTGAAACTCCCGACCTTGTCACCCAGCGCCGTCAGTTGCGCGCCACTCAGGCTGTCCACCTGCGTCGCGCTAAACGCGCTCAGCTGCGCGGGCGTCAAGGACTGAATCTGGGCCGGCGTGATCGCCGCCAGTTGTCCCGCGTCCAGGCTGGCCACCGCACTGGTGTTGAGCGCGCCGATCTTGGCGCCCAGTGCGGCAATTTGTGCGGCAGACATCGCATCGATGTGCCCGCCGTTGATCCCGGCCACCGCCTCTGCGGAAAACCCCGACACCGCCGTGCCCAGTGCAGCGATCCGATCCGCCGTCATCGGCCATTGCACGTTGTACGTGCCGCTGATCTGTGCCGCAGGCACCTGGGCCAGCGCCTCAGCGCTGATGGAGGCCATCTGCGACACGCTGAACGTGCTCAGGAAACCCCAGTAGTTCGGGCCGATCGCCCCCAGCTGCGCCGCGTTCAGGCTGGCCACCGCCGCATTGCTCAATTGCGCAGCCCGTTGGCTCAGGGCCGCAGCCTGGGCCACGGTCAGCCCATCAATCTGGCTGCCATCGAGGCTCGCCAGCGCGGCGTGACTCAGTGCCCCGATGCGCAAGCCCAATGACTCGACCTGCCCCGGGGTGAGGCCGTCGACCTGAGACGCGCTGAGCAGCGCGACACGGTCATTGCCCGACCCGACCAGCGCGTTGAACTGCGTGGGGCTCATCGCGGCAATGCCCGCAGGGGTCACCCCCATGAACTGCGCGACGTCCAAGCTCGCGACCGCAGCCGGGGTCATGGCCGCAACCTTGGGGCCGAGCGCGGCCACCTGCGCCGGCGTCAACCCGTCAACTTGGGTCGCCGTGAACGCGCTGACCGTCGAGCTCGCTAGGCCCGCCACATCCGTCCCCAACGCCGCGACCTGCGACGGGGACAAGACCGACAGCTGCGCTGGGGCGATCTGCCCCATTTGCTCCAAGGTCAAGGCGCTCAGCTGCGTCGCATCCAGGCTGGCCACCGCTGCAGGACTGAGCGCCCCGACGCGCTCACCCAGCGCGACCACCTGCGCAGCAGACATCGCATCGACCTGCGCCGCACTGATCGCGCCGACGGCTGCAGGAGACAATCCGGAGAGATCGGTGCCCAGCGCGGCGACCTGCGCGCCGGACAGCGCCGCGACCTGCGACGGCGACACGCCCGCCAGTTGGCTGGCTGTGAGCGCCCCCAACTGCTGGGCGCTGTAGGTGGTCAGGTCGACCGAGGCAAGTGTGGTGTCAACGGGCGCGGCCGGGGTCAAGACCACGGGGGCCGCGTCCGGCGCAGCCTGCGCAGCGGCATCGGCAACGGCCATTGCACCCGCGTTGGCTTCATCTTCGGGCCGCCGCTGGGCCTGCAGGCCTCCGACCACCTTGTCCAGATCGTCGAGCGGAATCTCGGTGGGCGAGACAGGCGCTTTGGCCTTGTCGTTCTTCTTGTTTCCAGCCATGGCGTAATCCTCGATTCCGGTCTTGTCGATGGGCTGTTTGATAGTAACCAAACTCAATGTCTGTTATTGACGGATTCTTTTTTTGCCGGCACTTATTTGAGTCTTTTTGTTTTCTGAGTTCTTCATGTTTGCGACCTATCCGCTTAGGTGAATCACCGCACTAACATGGAGGGTGTCGATTCAAGTGGTAGTTACGAATTCGTTTTCATCAACCGCTAAAACAGCCTTGTTCAAACTTTCGGTGTTTGCATCGACCATGACTCTCTTGACGCCCTGGCGCGTTCGCAAGCGCCACCTTTTCATGGCGCTGTCCGTCCTGCTCGTCAGCGGCGTATGCCTGGCCGCTGCGGGCACCATCGAAGTGGTCGTCGGCACTGCGCGGGTCTTCCAACATCACGGCCAGGAGCGCCCCGCGATTCGCGGCGATCAGCTGTACGAGGGCGAGACCGTCGTCACCGGGAGCCAGGCCAATGTGAAGCTGCGCATGCTCGACGAGGCCGCGGTCTGGATCCGACCCGACACCCGCTTCAGGATCGAGAAATACCGCTCCAGCAAGCACGGCTCGGCCAACGACGAGGCACGCCTGCACCTGGTCAGCGGAAGCATCCGCCAATTGACCGGCTCCATCGGCAAGGTCTCGACCGCCGACTACCGGCTCACCACGCCCAACGCCACCATCGGTATCCGCGGCACGGAGTTCGACGCGGTCTTCGTCACCGCGCAAGCTGCCACTGCGCTCAACACGCCTGCCGGCACCTACAACCGCGTCTACTCGGGCACGACGTCGCTCAGCGGAGGCGGCGGCCCGGTGATCATCCTGAACACGGGGCAAGCCGGCTTCATCGGGCTCACGCCCAACGCGCAGCCCCAGACGCTGCCCACCATCCCGCCATTCCTGAACACCACCACGACCAGCGGTGCGCCGCCTCCGACCGCGCGCAATCTGCAGGTCTCTGTGCGATTGGGCGAGCCTGCCAGCGGCAACGTCGTCTCCACGCAGCGTCCGGGGGGCGCGGGCAACTCCGAGCAGCAGGTGCGCGTGCTCGAGGGCGCGCGCGCTTCGATGGCGCTCGTACAGGGCACGTCCTCGCAGACTGTGATGGAAGTGGTCGCCACCGTCAGCGGCAATACCGCCACCGTGCAATTCGCGGCCCAGGCCCAGTCGGCCGGCCGCAGCGGCCAGGAAAGTCAGGGAACGCGCACCGCCACCACCCTGCGGGTCACGCTGGGCGAATGGACAGAGGTCAGCGGCCAGGGCCCCTGGAGCAGTTCGGGCAGCAGCGTCATTAGCACCGGCCGGCTGAACCAGCCCCCACGCGTCTACCTGCGGGTCGACGAGGTCGGCCGCTAAAGCCTGACACCGCATGAACAAGCGGACCTGGCGAATGCTGGTGGGGGCGGCCCTGATCGCCCTCTTTACCGGCCATGCAGCGGGCTGGCTGGCGCTCCCTTTGCTGCCGCGGCTCGAAGCCTGGCTCTATGACGCGCGCGTGAAGGCCACCGCGCCGACCTCCCTGGACACGCGCATCGTTATCGTCGACATCGACGAAAAAAGCCTGCGTGAAAAAGACCAGGGCGGCGAAGGTCGATGGCCCTGGCGCCGCGACCGGTTGGCGCAGCTGATCGCCGACTTGTTCGACACGTACGGCGCCTCGCTGGTGGCTCTGGACATCATCCTGTCCGAGCGCGATGAGCCGTCGGGCCCTGAGGTGCTAGAGCGGCTCGTACGGGAACACCTGAGAGCCCAGCCTGGACTCGAGCAGGCCCTCGCGCGACTGCGGCCCTCTGTGTCCCCCGACCAGCAACTGGCCCAGGCCATGACCCGGGGGCCCGTGGTACTGGGCTATGCCTTCCACAACGACCAGCCCGCAGCGCACAGCCGACTGCCGCCTGGCCTGTCAGCGCAGGACTGGGGCCTCACAGCTTTACCTGCTCAGTCCTACCCGGGCTACGCCGGGCTGCTGCCGACGTTGCAGGCCCAGGCGATAGCGGCCGGTCACCTCAACCCGCTTCGTGACGCGGACGGGATCACACGTCGCGTGCCCCTGCTCGTCGAACACGCCGGGCGCTACTACCCTGCGCTTTCGCTGGCCGTGGTGCAAGCCGTCGCCGGCGAGCCGATGCTAAACGCCGTCACCGCGCGCTACGGCGAGACGGACCTGCGTGTTGAACACCTTCGTGCGGGCCCCATCACCGTGCCAGTGGACGGTGCACTCAATGCGCTGGTGCCCTTTCGTGCCGCGGCACGCAGCTTCAACTATGTATCGGCCGTTGACGTGCTGCAGCGTCGCGTCGCCGTCGACGCGCTCCAGGGTCGCATCGTCCTGGTGGGCACATCCGCCACGGGACTTGCCGACCGGGTCGCCACGCCGGTAGGGCCAAGCTTTCCAGGCGTGGAGGTCCATGCCAACCTCATCACCGGCATGCTCGATGGGCGCGTCGCCCACGCCCCGGCCTACGCGCCAGGCGCGCAAGTGGCCATGGTGTTGGCACTGGGCCTGCTGATGCTATGGGTTGGCGATCGGCTGCGGCCCGCGACGGGCTTGGTCGTGTTTGCGCTGACGGGCCTGGCGACCGTGGGACTGAACCTCGGCGTCCTCACACAGTGGCAGCTGATGCTCCCACTGGCAGCGCCCCTGGCTTGCCTGACCAGCCTCTTCGTGTTCCAAATGAGCTTTGGCTTCCTGGTCGAATCACGGGGCAGACGCCAGATCGCCGCACTCTTCGCACACTACGTACCGCCGGAGCTGGTCGAACGTATGGCGCAGGATCCTGCGTCCTTCACCATGGCGCCGCAGGAGCGCGAGCTGACGGTGCTCTTTGCCGACGTCCGCGACTTCACCTCGATCTCCGAGCGCCTGAGCCCGCAGGACCTGGCCGATTTGATCAACGCCTACCTCACCACCATGAGCGAGGTGATCCGCAACCAGCACCAGGGCACGCTGGACAAGTACATCGGCGACGCGGTCATGGCCTTCTGGGGCGCACCCGTCGACACCCCGAACCACGCCCGCAACGCTGTGCAAGCCGCTTGCGACATGCAGCGCGCCCTGGAAGGACTCAACGCCACCTACCGCGCACGGGGCTGGCCGACGCTGCGCGTGGGCATAGGCGTCAACACCGGCCGTATGCGCGTGGGCGATATGGGTTCGAAGCTGCGGCGCGCCTACACAGTCATGGGCGACGCGGTCAACCTCGGCTCGCGCTTGGAGGGCCTGACCAAGGCCTATGGCGTAGACGTGCTCGTGAGCGAGGCCACGCGCGAGCGACTGGACGGCTGGACCTGCCGCGAGATAGATCGCGTGCGGGTCAAGGGCAAGGAGCAGCCGGTCGCGATCTTCGAGCCCCTGGGGCCGACACAGGACATCACCCCCAGCCAGCACGCGGAGCTGGCGCAGTGGCACGCGGTGCTGGACGCATACCGCGCCCGCCTCTGGGATCAGGCTTTAGATGCGCTCGCGCTGCTGGCGCGTGAACATTCGCAGCGCACCCTGTACACGGTGTACGAGCAACGCCTACGCGCCTTTCGCGATTCGCCTCCACCTCTCGACTGGGATGGCGCGACGCGCGTAGCGGTCTGAAGACCGCCCTCAGCGCACCGTCTTGGCGTCCTGCCCAAACAGAATGGCGCTGGACTTCGCGTCGACCGTGGGCTGCTGGCTGATGCTCGCCGCCAGCGCGTAGGCGCGTTGCGTGGCCGCTCGCGCAGCGATGCGGTCGAACCACCCCGCCAGCGCGGGAAAGTCCTGGAGGTTCTGGCGCTGACGCTCGTGGGGCACGATCCACGGGTAGCAGGCCATGTCGGCAATGGTGTAGTCATCGCCGCAGATGAAGGCCCGGCCATCGGACAACTGCTTGTTCAAGACACCATACAGGCGCGAAGTTTCCTTGACGTAGCGGTCGATGGCGTAGGGAATTTTTTCGGGTGCGTACTGCACGAAATGGTGGTTCTGACCTGCCATCGGGCCCAGGCCGCCCATCTGCCAGAACAACCACTGCAAGCAGACCTGACGACCGCGCAGGTCCTGCGGGATGAACTGGCCGATCTTGTCGGCCAGGTACACCAAGATGGCCCCCGACTCGAACAACGACACAGGCTCGCCGCCATCGTTGGGTGCGAGGTCCACGATGGCGGGGATGCGGTTGTTGGGGGCGATCTTCAGGAAGTCCGGGGCGAACTGCTCGCCCTCGCGGATGTTCACGGGCTTGAGGGTGTAGGCCAGGCCCGACTCCTCCAAGAACATCGTGATCTTGTGGCCGTTGGGCGTGGTCCAGTAATACAGGTCGATCATGGAGCGGATCTTAACGGCGGGGTTTGTCCCGCTCGGACGATTCCCGCACACATTCGAGGCTTGCAGGCGTGAACTTCACCTGCTGGTAGCTATAGCGGTCAAACGACTTGAGGGCGTCCAGCTTCGCCGTGTCAGAGTGGTAGAAGGCGGCGACGCTCCAGCCACTGCGCAGGCCGTCCAGACGCGCCGTCAAACCCGAGACGGCTTGGGAGTCGATCGACTTTCCGGTGGCCTGTCCGAGCTTGCGAAGTTCGTCGGGCAAGGTCGCATCCCATGCGAGGACGGTCTGAGTCCGGGTGACCGCGGCGTCATTCCCCGACGACTGCTGCTCCGATCGGCTGATCTTCAGGCGCGAGCCCGTGTTCGCCTGGGGGCTGGCGACAGACGCTGAAGCGGGTGCGGCGGCCCCCGCCGCCTGAGCGCGCTCACGCGCACGCTCGGAGACAGCGTCGGCAAATTCGCACACCGCGCGAAACTGGGCGCGGACAGCAGCCATTGCATCCGCTTTGAGTTCGACGGCCTTGCCATCGAGCTGGAGCTCGGCCACCTCGCGCGGTTTGGGCTTGCCGCAGGAGACCACGGCCAGCGCCATGACCGGCAGGATGATCCAGTGGTGCTTCATCATTTGACCAAGACCGCGCGCACCGAGCGGTTAAAGCGCGCAGTACGCGCCTGGGCGCTCGCAGTGGGAATGGGCAGGCGCTCGATGCCCGCACGCACCAGGTAATCGATGCGCTCCTTGGCCGAGGGATGGGTGGAGGTGAGCAGCGCCATGCGCGGATCGCCATGCGACATGCCATCGAGCTTTTCCAGCACCGCCAGGTGGGCCGAGGGGTCGTAGCCGGCAATCGTCATGAGCTGCACACCGATCAAGTCGGCTTCGTACTCGGTGCTCTTGTCCAAACCACGCGCATAGAGCACGGCGCTGGCCTTGCTCAGGGCGGCGAAGTCTGCGCCGTCCTTACCCAGATCGGCCTGCAGGCCTTTCATGGCCGCCTCGGCATTGCGTTGGCGCAAGATGGCCTGGTAGTGATGCTGGCGCGTGACGTGCGCCACCTCGTGGGCCAGAACAGCGGCCAGTTCGTCTTCGGATCCCAGTTGTTTGAGCAGGCCCGAGGTGATCAGAACAAAACCTCCCGGCGCGGCGAAAGCGTTGACCGATTCGGTGTCCAGCACGCCAAATCGCCAGGTCTGTTTGGCGTCGGTCTTGGACGCGATCAGGCTGCCCACCAGGTTCACATAGCGTTGCAGGTCCTGCGAGGCGTGCAGCGGCGCCGCGCCCATGATGCGGGCCACCGAGGCACGGCCCACGGCCTCTTCGTCGTTGTTGGCGTAGGCCGGGAAGCAAGCCAGACCCAGGGCGATCGCGGCCGCCGCCAAGGCGCGCACGCGGGGGGTGCGATTACATGTCGTCATCACCGGCCTTTCGCAGTCGACGCGGGCGGGGTGCGGAATCGGATGTACCGCCAGCGGGGGCAGCGTCCGAGCGGGTGGCGGTCGGCGCCGGCGCGGCCGCAGGCGCCTTCAGGAACATGGCCAGCTTGACCTCGCCCAACCCGCCTTCTTGCGCGAACTGGGTGATCTGCCGCGCCTCGGGGCGCAGCGCGTTCAGGCGCTCGATGGCCTTCTCGTCGCTGCGACCCTCGAGCAGGTCCTTGGCCGAGAGACCGCGAGCCGCCGACGTGGCAACGATGTTGTTGCCGCCCAGTCGCCCGGTGTCGATAGCAGTGGGACCGGTGGAAGTGGCCAGCTTGACGGCGGAAATCTTCACCCAGCCCTTGGTGGCACCGGCTTCGACTTCGAGCCAGAAGCCCTGGCGCTTGACAACCTTGACCGCCGAGCCACCGCGCGCGTTGCCCACCACCTTGGCGGCGGCCTCGGGCGCCGCGAGTACGGGCGTGTCTTCGTTGAAAGTCTGGGCCGAGGCCAGGGTGCTGAAACCAAGTACGACGGCCCCCCAAAGGGCCTGACGCAGCGTGTGGGCAAACATGGGTGTTCTCATTGCGGCTTGGACGGTGGAACCGGCGACAACTCGCGCGGGGTCAGCTCGCGCGGCGTCAATTCCCGGGGGGTCAGTTCGCGGGGCGTAAGTTCACGGGGCGTGAGCTCGCGCGGGGTCAATTCTCGCTGACGATCGGCGCCCTCCTCGGCCCGAGACGGGCCGACAGGGGCGGTGGCCGCCACGGGCACGGCGGAGGCCGCGGCAGCAGGTGCCGGTGGGGCTGCCGGGGACGCCGGGGCTGCCGCTGGTGCAGGGGATGCCGCAGGCGCAGCGGCCGGCGGCGGCGCGGCAACGAAGCTCACGTTGTCCTTGCGCACCGACAGGCCGACGATGCGAAAGCCCTCGCAGCTTGAGACCGGGGTGTAGGTCGCCCCTCGCAGCTCCATGACCTGCGCGGGATCCTTGGCCAGCGCCTTGCGCAAGGCGTCCTTGAGCAAGAGCGCATCGGCCCGGTCGGTCGACGAAAGGCTGCGCCGCATCGTCACTTCATAGGTCTCCGCTTTCGTCACAACCAGCGGATTGACCAAGCGCTCCAGCACGGCGGCATTGCAGGTGGCCGCCTGGCTCGCGGGACTCAAAGCCGCAAACAGGCCCAGGGCCAGCAGCGACCGGGCGCCAGCGAACCGATGGCCCATCTCAGTCCAGACCGCCGCCGCGACGCTGGTAGACGTTCAGCGAGTTGGGGTTCTGCGTCACGGCCGGAGCGATGTTGCTGTTGGCGGGCGTCGGGGCGGCACCGCCCTGGCCACCACCAGGAGTCGCCGCATTGGCCATGCCCGCTGCGTTCTGGGCAGCGGCCGCCTGCAGACGGCACGAGGTCTTGGCAATGGCATAGGCCATGTACTGGCCGGCAGCAGCCGACTCGGTGATGCCGTCTTCCTCGATCGCGACACCCACCAGCAGACGGCGGGATTCGCTGGAAATCTGCGTGGTCAGCGTGGTGAGCGTGGTGGCCATGGCTTCGGAAGCCACGCCCTCTTTCTTCAGTTCCTCGGTGGTCTGATTGACCGCCTCGCGGCCCGTGAGGTATTCGCTCATGAAGTCGCTCATGGCCTTCTTGGCGCGCAGGTTGGCCACCGACTTGGCCGTTTGGATGCCGCGGGCCGACTTGATGCCAATGGTCTCTTCGGCCTTGCAGCGAATCACGTCGCAGCCGCGGGTCATGCTCGAACGAATCTGGCAGCCGTTGGGGAAACGGACCTCGATGCGGTCATCGCCCGCGACCTGGGGGGCGCGCATCTCCTTGGAGGCGGCGCCTTCGCTGGTGGCAATCTGGGCCGAGGCCGCTGCGGACAGCAGGGCCGTCGCAACGGCCAGGGACGTCTTGATCCAGGTGTTCGATTTACCAGTCATTTGAGTTCTTTCCTCGGGAGTTGGATGAAGGAGGCGAGCCAGCGCTCGGGGCGGGAGATTCGATGACGGTGGGCCGCACCAGCTGGCCCAGGTCGATGGGTTTGTCGGCGGCGCGGCGCACCACGATGCCGTTGGGAGACTGCAGCGGGCCCGTCGCGGGGCGATCGAGCTGGGCCACCGAGATCATCGGCGTGGCATGCACGATCTTGGCATCGCCCAGTGGGATCTCGGTGAAGCCGCGCGACTCGCCGGTGGCCGGATCCTTCAGCGGCGCGCCAAAGCGAAACAGCTTGACCACATCACCCACCTTGAAGCGCGAGTCACCCGCGTCGATGGTGAGCATGTCCGCTTCGATGCCGATCACCAAGGGCGGGAAAGCGTATTCCAGGACGTCGTTGCCCAGGGTGCGCCCCATCTGCATCGCCGCATTGCGTGCGCCCTCGGCGTTCACGCGCCGCGACAGCGAGAAGCTGCCCTTGATCTGGCCCGAGGCGTAGTCGATCACGCTGACCTCGACCACCATGCGGTAGGGGCGCTGCGGATCACCCGCCACGCTTTCCACCAGGGGGTTGACCACCACCAGGGCATCGGCGGCGGCGCGAGCCTGCATGCGCACCAGTTCTTCCACCGGCACGCGGCGTGACTCGATGATGCGGAACTCGCTCTCGGCCGCTGCGCTCTCGCGGCGGTCCAGGATGGCGAACTTGCGCGAGGCCACCAGCGATTCCGTCATGCCGCTGATCAAAGCGTCCAGCGGGCTGCCCGGCAAGCCCGGCGCGCCAGCGGTCATGCGACCGGGCACGATGGCGAGCTTGAATCGCATGAGTGCGGCGCTGGCCTGGTAGACCGCGACCTGCGCCGACACCGTGACCTGCACCGTGCCCTCTGGCTGCGCGCGCGTACCCACCACCCGCCAGGACTTGACCACGCCACGCGTCAGGCGGTTGATCCGCTCGCGCAACTCGGTGG
>JACCDH011017157.1_pt1 | contig 11994 bp, 13 predicted proteins | sample 7442481 | NCBI WGS metagenome assembly JACCDH01 (sample SAMN15323433, study PRJNA562643) | freshwater metagenome | isolation source: river surface water | place: USA:Blue River Watershed | collected 2017-08-15 | reverse complement strand
GCATGTATCGCTGGATATAATGATTTACCAGTTCGGAGAGGTGGCAGAGTGGTCGAATGTACCTGACTCGAAATCAGGCGTAGGGTCAAACCTACCGAGGGTTCGAATCCCTCCCTCTCCGCCAAACTAATTCGATATAAAAGCCACTGCATAGGGTAGCTTGTCATGTGCCGCTTTCTGTCTTGAAAATGGCCCAAGGCATTCAAAAATCACTGTTTTTGGGGTGTCATAGTGATGTCATGAAGCTGTCATATTCGCCCCGTATTGTTCTTATATCGCGCTGTAGCGCATATTCAATGTAAGGACTGACCAAATGAAATCTTTTCTAAAAAAAGCCCTCGTTATAGGCGCTATTTCACTTGCTCCAGCAGCATTTGCAGCAGATATGACCGGTGCTGGCGCTACATTCCCGTATCCAATTTATGCCAAATGGGCAGAAGCCTATAAAGCTAAAACTGGTTCGAATATGAATTACCAGTCCATTGGATCTTCCGGTGGAATTAAACAGATCAAAGCTAAAACAGTGGATTTCGGCGCCACCGACAATCCTGTGAAGTTCGAAGACTTAGAAAAAGATGGTTTAGTACAGTTCCCTGCAATTATTGGCGGTGTAGTGCCAGTCATTAACGTTGAAGGCGTCAAGCCATATGAGTTGAAATTATCTCCTGACACCTTGTCTGATATTTTTCAAGGCGTTATTACAAATTGGAACGATAAACGTATTGTGTTGAATAACCCTGGTATGAAGATGCCTGATTTGCCAATCACCGTGGTTCATCGTGCTGATGGTTCAGGCACTACAGCGATTTTTACAAACTACTTGGCTAAGGTTAGTCAAAATTGGAAAGATGCTGTTGGGGAGGGTGCCGCAGTTAAGTGGCCTGCAGCATCATCTGTTGGCGGTAAGGGCAATGAAGGTGTGGCTGCAAACGTAACGCGTGTCAAAGGCGCAATTGGTTACGTTGAATATGCTTATGCCAAGAAAAACAAAATGACTAGTGTTTCTTTGAAGAATAAAGATGGTCAATTTGTTCAGCCCGATGATATTACTTTTGCCGCAGCTGCTGCTGGCACAGATTGGTCTAAGATTCCCGGTATGGGAACATTTATTACAAATGCCCCAGGTGCCAAATCTTGGCCTATCACAGGCGCATCTTTTATCTTGGTTTACAAAAACCCAGAAAATAAGGCGAATGCAGCTGAAGTATTGAAGTTCTTTGATTTTGCCTTCAAGGATGGCAAAAAAATGGCCGAAGAATTAGATTACGTACCAATGCCTGATGCAACCACTGATTTCATTCGTAAGAATGTATTTGCAAAGGTAGTTACTAAATAAGGTTTGATGGTTAGCAATCTTCAATCATCATTTAAAAACAGCTCCGCCTTGGGTGGGGCTGTTTCAATATATAAATAAGCGTAACTTATGAGAGAAACCATCCAGTCTCATTCAGCGCCGACGCCTCAGGCTCTTCGTATTGCTAAGGTGCAGCGTGTTCAGGACTTTCTATTCCATAGAATCACTCAATTTTTTGCATTATCGGTTTTGCTTGCTCTGGTAGGAATCATGATTTCTCTAGTGGTGAATGCATGGCCTGCTTTAAGCACATTTGGTCTAGGATTTTTCTTTACCCAAGAGTGGGATATTGTGAATGGAGAGTTTGGTGGGCTGATTGCAATTTATGGAACCTTGGTAACTTCATTGATAGCATTGCTGATTGCCGTCCCTTTAAGTTTTGGTATTGCAGTATTTTTAACGGAGTTATGCCCAAGTCCATTGCGCAGACCCCTGGGTACAGCTGTAGAGTTGCTCGCGGCTGTTCCATCCATCATCTACGGTATGTTTGGACTCTTTATTTTTGCCCCATTATTTGCTGATTACATTCAACCCGCATTGGCGGGCACGCTCGGGAAGATTCCAGGGTTGGGAATTTTGTTCTCTGGCGCATTTAATGGCATCGGCATTTTGTGTGCAGGCCTTATTTTGGCAATGATGATTCTTCCATTCATTGCCTCTGTGATGCGAGATGTGTTTGAGATCGTGCCGCCGGTTTTAAAAGAATCTGCATATGGGATTGGTTGTACAACCTGGGAAGTTGTTAAGAATGTTGTTCTACCTTATACCAAGGCTGGAGTAATTGGCGGTGTAATGCTAGGGTTGGGTAGAGCGCTTGGTGAAACTATGGCGGTTACTTTTGTTATTGGTAATGCTCATCGCCTATCTCCATCCTTATTTGCTCCTGGCACTTCAATTGCATCAACACTTGCCAATGAGTTTGGGGAAGCTGAGATTGGTAATCACCTATCCTCTTTATTTGCTTTGGGTTTAGCGCTTTTTATTATTACCTTTGTAGTGCTGGCATGTGCAAAGTGGATGTTAAGTAATATGGAGAAGAAGCAGGGATTAAAAACATGAATAATATCTCCAATATTGACCAAACCATTTTTGCAAGACGTAAGCGTGTTAACAAAATTGGCTTAATGCTCTCCACTGGTGCTATGGCATTGGGCATGATCTTTTTGCTATGGATATTGAGTGTTTTGGTTTTTAAGGGCTTCTCCGCACTTAACTTCACTTTATTTACACAAAGTACTCCAGCCCCTGGCTCTGATGGCGGTGGACTAGCGAATGCGATCGTAGGTAGCTTGATGCTCATCGGTTGCTGTACTCTCATCAGTACCCCTGTAGGTGTATTGGCTGGCTTGTACCTCTCGGAGTATGGAGATCGCAGCAAAGTAGCTGCAGTAACTCGGTTTGTGACTGACATTATGTTGTCAGCACCTTCTATTGTTATTGGTTTATTTGTTTACGCTTTTGTGGTTGCTCAGGTTCGGCATTTCTCGGGTTGGGCCGGCACAATTGCTTTGGCTTTAATTGCTATTCCCGTCGTTGTTAGAACCACAGAGAACATGCTGCGCTTAGTTCCAGGAAGCTTACGTGAAGCAGCCTATGCTCTTGGTACGCCAAAATGGAAAGTCGCCTTCATGATTACTCTTCGCGCGGCTCAAAGCGGCGTGATTACAGGCATCTTGCTTGCGCTGGCTCGAATCAGTGGTGAGACTGCGCCTTTACTCTTTACGGCGCTGAATAATCAATTCTTCTCGACAAATATGAATGCCCCGATGGCAAATTTACCAGTGGTGATATTCCAGTTTGCGATGAGCCCCTATGACAATTGGGTTGAGCTTGCTTGGGGCGGCGCTTTGTTGATTACCTTTGCAGTCTTAGGCTTGAACATTCTAGCGCGTGTTGTATTTAGGAATAAGGTTCAAGGATGATGAGTAATATGAAAACAATGTTTGACTTAAATCAGATTGATAGTCAAGGGGGTAGAGTGGATACGGTTAACCAAGAGTCGCCAAAATTGGCAGTGAATGCGATTGAGGTGCGCAATCTCAATTTTTATTATGGCGCCTTTCAGGGTCTCAAAAAGATCAACTTAGATATTGAGCAAGGCAAGGTTACTGCATTCATCGGACCATCCGGATGCGGTAAGTCAACCCTCTTAAGAACTATGAATCGCATGTACGATCTCTATCCAGGCCAACGCGCTGAAGGCGAGATTAATTTCTATGGTCAAAATATTCTTGCGCCTGGACAGGATTTAAATCTTTTGCGCTCACGCATTGGTATGGTGTTTCAGAAGCCAACACCATTCCCAATGTCTATTTATGAAAATATTGCATTTGGTGTGCGTCTATATGAAAAGCTTTCACGCTCCGAAATGGATGAGCGCGTGGAGTGGGCTCTAAATAAGGCGGCCCTCTGGAATGAGGTGAAGGACAAGCTCAATCAAAGCGGCCTCTCATTATCTGGTGGTCAGCAACAACGTTTGTGCATTGCGCGCGGTGTAGCAGTTAAGCCATCCGTCATTCTGTTGGACGAGCCAACATCTGCATTGGATCCAATCTCAACCGGAAAGGTTGAGGAATTGATTCATGAGCTAAAGAATGATTACACCATCGCAATTGTGACTCATAATATGCAACAGGCGGCCCGCGTTTCTGACTATACAGCCTACATGTATTTGGGTAGCCTTATAGAGTACGGCAAAACAGATGAAATATTTATTAAGCCAAAGCGGAAAGAAACAGAAGACTACATTACCGGCCGCTTCGGTTAATTGGAGACATTTATGCCAGATAGACACTTATCATCACAATTTGATGCCGACCTAAACTCTTTATCAAGCCGCTTGCTTGAAATGGGTGGTTTGGTTGAATCTCAGATCGCAACAGCTATGCGTGCATTCACGCAAATGGATATTGAAACTTGCAACGTTGTTATTGAGAATGAAAAATTAGTCAACGATCTCGAAATTCAGATTGACTTGGCCTGTACGGAATTGATTGCCCGCAGGCAGCCCACAGCTCGAGACTTGCGTCTAGTAATGGCAGTTTCCAAGGCTATTACTAATTTAGAGAGAGCTGGCGATGAGGCTGAGCGTGTGGCTAAGAGAACAAAGCGTTTGATTGAATCTGGATTGCCGCACAATATCAACGTTGCGGAAATTCGTTTATCGGGTCAGATGGCGATATCCTTATTGCGCCGTAGTCTAGACGCTTTCGCTCGCTTGGATACTATTGCTGCTGCCGAAGTCGTTCAAGAGGATCGTCAAATTGATGAGGAATTTCGTGGCTTTGTACGTAAGCTGATAACTTATATGTCTGAAGACCCGCATATGATTAGCACTGGGCTGGATATGCTCACAATTGCAAAAGCGATTGAACGTATTGGCGACCATGCTAAGAATATTGCGGAGTTTGTTATCTACATCGCCAAGGGGTCTGATGTTCGTCACATTCCTCATGAAGATTTAGTTCGCGAAGCCAATAGACAATAATCAGGACCATACATAATGACTCACCGCATACTCATAGTTGAGGATGAGCCATCAATTGCAGAATTGATTGCGATTAACCTGTCCCATGCTGGTTATGAGGTTGAAAGGGCGATGCAAACAGATATCGCCCTTGCGATGATGAAGGATCATCTTCCGAGCTTGATTATTTTGGATTGGATGCTTCCTGGAAAATCCGGCGTACAGTTCGCAAAAGAGCTGCGCTCCAATGAAAAAACTAAAGCCTTACCTATTTTGATGTTGACTGCGAAGAGTGAGGAATCCGATAAGGTTTTGGGTTTAGATTCTGGGGCGGATGATTACGTAACTAAACCTTTCTCCCCTAAAGAGCTCATTGCGAGGGTGAGGGCAATTCTACGCAGACAGTTACCTATGGATGACACTGGCCCACTTGCTGTCGGCCCATTAAAGCTTGATCCGAGTTCACATCGAGTATTGGCTGTTTGGCCTAACCAAGAGCCCAAGTCTATCGCACTGGGGCCAACTGAATTCCGCTTACTGCAGTACTTCATGGCCAATCCCGAGCGTGTTCACTCTCGTGCCAGTCTTTTGGATAAAGTTTGGGGTAGCGAGGTCTATATCGAGGAAAGAACGGTTGATGTTCATATCAAGCGCTTAAGAGCTGCTCTTGTGCCATTCGATTGCGATCGTTATATCGAGACAGTGCGCGGTAGCGGTTACCGAATTACCAAGACGCCATCCGAAACCTGAACCCGTGGTTTAAGGGTTTTCAGAAAAATTTCTAGCCGTCCTTAGAGATGCTCTAATATTGCAGCATGCTATCCGTTCTAACCCGTTTTTTCGTCATTATCTGTGTTGCATTCGTTGCCGCATTCATTGTGATGTCTTTCTGGGGTGCGGAGTGGGGCATTGCGGCTGGTATAGCGGTTTTGTCTGTTCCGCTTGTTTACGCTTACATCAATTTGGCGCGCCTCAAAAAATTTATCCTTTCAGACTCTGTTGAAAATATGCCTTTACCCAGTGGATTTTGGGAGGAGGTCTTTTTTAGATTACAGCGTTTAGTTAGAAATCTTAAGCAACGTATTCGTAATATTGAACAGCAACATGATCGATTTATAGAGGCTTTTCAAGCTTCGCCAAACGGCATTGTGATGCTTGATGAAAATGATCAAATTGAGTGGTGCAATAGTATTGCGGAAAGATTCTTTGGTCTGATATTTAAGCGTGATGTGATGCAGCGAATTAACTTTCTAATTCGCCGCCCTGAATTTATCCAGTATTTAAATAAGCGAAATTTTGACGAACCTCTTTTGATGGAGCGAATGGGACCTGATGGAAGTTTGAGTCTAATGCTTCAGGCATTCCCTTTTGGGCAAAAGCGCAATTTACTGTTGGTACAAGATGTGACTGATTTGCAGAAGGCAGACGCTATGCGTCGCGATTTCGTTGCAAACGTATCGCATGAGATGCGCACCCCAATTACGGTTTTAATGGGTTTTCTGGAAACCGTCCAATCTCTTGACTTGAAAAAGGATCAGCAGGACCAATACTTCGAGATGATGATGTCGCAAGCGCAGCGCATGAAAAGCCTTGTAGAGGATTTATTGACATTAGCCAATCTTGAATCAAATACTTTGCCCGCTACTAATGCCCTTGTTAAGGTAGAGACTTTGATGGCTCTATTGAAAAACGATGCAGAAGCGCTCTCCCAAGGTAAGCATGCTTTCAATTTCGGAGTGAACTCTCGTTGTAATTTGTTGGGCGATGAGCGGGAGATTCTTTCGGCTTTTAGTAATTTAGTATCCAATGCGATTCGCTATACGCCGGATGTTGGGTCTATTAGTGTTGATTGGGATATCAATAAAGAAGGGCAAGGAGAGTTTTCTGTCACAGACAGTGGTCCTGGCATTGCATCTGAACATTTATCTCGTTTGACTGAGCGCTTTTATCGTGTAGATCGCAGTCGCTCGAGGGATACGGGCGGCACAGGGCTAGGGTTGGCAATCGTAAAACATATCGCCAATAGACATCAAGCGCAGTTGGTTATAGAAAGTACTCCAGGCAGAGGCAGTAAGTTTATGTTGCGGTTTCCGAAAGAGCGCATTGCTTGTTAATGCATAGGTAACTCACTCTTTCTTCTTCTTTTTCTTCTTTTTCGATTCTTTAGGTAGCTTGTCAGTTTTGCCGTTGGCATAGAGACACCACACCTTGATCTCTTCAAAAAGCTCTACAAGATCCTCGTGGGGGAGGTTTTTTAAATCCACCAGGCCAATGCTGCCGGACTCTTGTAATTGTTTAACAGCGTCTTCGTATTGGTATTTACTCATCTTCTATAAACCCATGGATTAAGTTAATACCAATCCTAGCAAAGTAATATGACAAAACTGCTTTTTATTGTCTTTAAAGGGGGTTTTGAGCAGAATTCTGGCCTATTTATCCTGTTTTGGGATTCATAAAACTGCCACAAATAAAGCATAAGATTTGGGTGTTACTTTCATAAAAGTTACCCACGCAATGACTGAGAATCTCGTCAAATATCTCCCTTTAGCTCTCAGAATTGGAGCTGCTAGCGATTCAAAATCTCAGGGTATTGAGGGCGACGCCAATCATCAAAATCAAGCGATAGTTACAGATAAGAATCCATTTGTCGTGGATGCTAAATTCTCGCTCGGCTTAGACGAAATTATCTAATTGGTCTTGATGGCTGCACTTTCAAATGCAATTTATTAACTCGATTAACTATGGGTCTTTGGCTGATACGGCTATCAGTCTTTGTGCGGCTTTTGTCTTGGGTGGCCTGATAGGACTAGAACGTCAATATCGCCAGCGCACAGCCGGCTTAAGAACAAACATCTTGGTGGCAGTTGGTGCTGCTATTTTTGTGGATGCGGCAAATCGCTTAACAGGCAATGATGGCGCTGTTCATGTAATGGCCTATGTTGTCTCTGGCATTGATTTTTGGGCGCCGGCGTCATCATGCGGGAAGAGGGTAATGTGCGCGGCATCAATACAGCTGCAACGCTTTGGGCCTCTGGTGCTATAGGGGCTTGCGCTGGAGCCGACCTTATTTTGGAGGCTTGTTTATCTACTGTTTTCGTTTTGGCTGCAAATACATTATTGCGACCTATTGTTAGCGTGATTAATCGACAGCCGCTGGATACAGAGGCAGTGGAGGTTACGAATTCGGTTTACATCATCACCCCTAAACACGCTCAAAAGCACGCCTTAAGGCAATTTATCAAAACCTTGGAGGGGGCTGGCTATCAAACCCAGGATATTGAAGTCCACCAATTTGGTGCCGAAGATGTTGAAATCCAGGCTGTATTAACAGCCGCTGCGGTAGATGGGGATGAGATGGATCAACTCATTACAAAGATCGCGGATCAAGAGTTTGTGATTCAGGCATTTTGGAGTCCAAGCACAACGGATTAGACGATTTTTTGATTGACACAATACTGAAATAATTTTCGTTCAGTATCGCATTGTGAATAAGACTATCAATCATCTTCAATCTATCATTACTTGCCCTCATTGCGAGGCTTCTGAAATAATTAATTCTGAAGAGAGTGCTCAACATTTGTATCGTTGCCGCTCCTGCAGCGCTATCTTGAAACCAAAATCAGGTGATTGCTGTATTTTGTGCAGCTTCGGCAATCGTGATTGTTTCAGCTCAGAGCAAAACTTAGCGGCATAGGTAGGGCCGCCAATCCCAGCCACATCAGCTTGAGGTTGATTTCATCAATGTGTCATGGTTTTTACATAAAATAGACACAATTGATACAGCATTCCATTTTTGGGGAATATTTTGGCCGCCAATCCCGTAGATCCTTTAATCAACGCAGCAGAGCTGGTTGCTGCAGTGGATTTAGGCTCCAATAGTTTTCGCATGCTTGTAGCTCAGGCGGTGAATACACCTTCTGGAACGCAATTACGCCCAATAGATACTCTTCGTGAAACGGTTCGGTTAGCAGCGGGTCTTACGGACAATAAATTACTTGGGAACGATGCTTATCAACGTGGCTTAACTGCCATTAGACGTTTTGGTGAGCGTATCCGTGGCTTTGATTCGGCGAATGTTCGTGCAGTCGCAACTAATACGTTGCGCGTGGCTAAAAATGCCCAGCAGTTTGTTGAGGATGCAGAAAAAGCATTAGGTTTTCCAATCGAGGTGATTGCTGGTGTTGAAGAAGCGCGCCTTATTTATATTGGTGCGGCACACGAGGTGCCGGCAGTGCAGGGCAACAGATTGGTTGTTGATATTGGTGGTGGCTCTACTGAATTTATTATCGGTAAAGGCTATGAGCCTAAGCTGATGGAGAGTCTCTATATTGGCTGTGTCTCTCACAGTCTGCGTTTTTTCCCCAAGGGAAATATTGACGCGCACGCATTTAAAGAGGCTGAGTTAGCAGCCCGTCGCGAAATTCAGGTAATTTCTGGCGCATATTTGAAGAGCGGCTGGAGTCAGGTGATTGGCTCTTCTGGAACCGCAAGAGCATTGGCGGAGTTAATTGCTAGTAATAATTTTAATGGTCAAAATGATGGCCTAACGATGGGTCGCGTTAATGGTGCAAGCGGTTTAATAACGCGCGAGGGCCTAAAGAACCTAAAAAAACACCTACTCAAATATGATCATGTCAATCAAGTTGAGCTAATTGGTTTAAAGGATGACCGCAGGGCGGTGTGGCCAGGTGGCTTAGCCATTATGTTGGCTGCATTTGATGAGCTTGGTATTGAAACAATGGAAGTTACAGATGCCGCCTTGCGCAGCGGTGTGTTGTATGACTTACTAGGACGATCTCAGCATCATGACATGCGTTATGTGACTGTTGAGCAATTTATGCAGCGCTATGCAGTAGATCGCGAGCAAGCGCATAGGGTAGGAAAATTAGCCGCTGATTTTTTGCAGCAACTCCCTAAGCCGCAATCTGAGAGTAGGGCGGATAACGTTGCGTTGCTTCAGTGGGCCGCTAATCTGCATGAAATTGGTTTATCGATTTCTCATAACGGATATCACAAGCATTCAGCCTATATTGCCGGTAATGCCGACATGCCTGGTTTTTCTAAGAATGATCAAGCAAGGTTGGCTGCACTCTTAATTGGGCATACCGGCAAGTTGGGTAAGTTAGCGAATAACCCCAGTTTTGAGGATTGGCGCATGCTTTTTTGTCTGCGCTTAGCCCAAGTGCTCTGTCGTGGGCGGAATGATGCAAATTTGCCTAAGGTGAAAGTCTCTGAGCATGATGGCTCTTATCTTGTAAGCCTGCCTAAGGAGTGGGCTATCGAACATCCTTTGACTGAATTCAGCCTCTTAAAAGAGGCTGCAGAGTGGGAGAGGATCGGTCGGTCGTATCAAGTGAGTTTTAAGTAAAAACCACCTTAGTCGGTGGCTTTTCATTTTCTAGAGACGTATCTCTACAGACCAAGAAAATGCTTGGCATAACGAGGATTAATCTGAGACAGGCGCAGCATCGTTAACAAGTCAGCGGTGTTGAAATCAGGATCCCATGCAGGAGCACTACAAATCTTTGCCCCAAGCTTGAGGTAGCCCTTGATCAATGGTGGAGGTTGCACATCTAATCCACCATTTAATTTGTCTAGGGGTAGTGGTAGACGTGGAAATGCGTGGAATTCTGTTGGTGCCATCTGGTCATTACTCAGTGAGTTATAGAGACTGGCAGCAAAGTGACCGCCATCAGCCATTGGAATACTTGCGCAACCCAACATGATTTCGTAGCCATGTTTTTGCATATATTGAGCCAGACCGCTCCAAAGCGCCATAATCACTGCTCCTGATCGGTAATCTTGATGAACGCACGATCTTCCAAGTTCCACTAGTTTTGGGCGTAAGTGGTCAATACGGGATAGATCAAACTCAGAGTCAGAGTAGAGTCGGCCAATTTCTTGTGCCTTATGTGGTGGCAAAACACGGTAAGTCCCAACAACCTTAAGACTATCCTGATCGCGAATTAATAAGTGGTCGCAATAGGCATCGAATTCATCAATATCTAAGCCATCACCATTGCGAGCTAGGTTAGCGCCCATTTCCTCGGCAAAGACTTTATAGCGAAGTCGCTGCGCTTCTTTAATCTCGCCTGGGGTGCTAGCCCAGATAATATGAAAAGCTGGCTTTTTAGGCTTCTCAATTTGAGTGATGGGGGTTATCTCCGCTTCCCTTAGTTCGGCTCTAGTCTTGGTCACAAACTTCTTGCCAAATAATTTCTTGGCTAGCTTCTTCGATAGTTTTTGAAGGGGATTGGCTTTGCTCTTTTTGAGTTTCTTGATCCTTTTGGGAGCAAAAATCTCAAATGAGCCGATTGGATTTGGAATATCAGACATAGTGAGCCTTGGTGGATGACGTTAATAAATATTTTTAAATCTTGAGGATTAATGGAGTGCAGATTGCTGCCCAAGTAAGGGCGGTAATCAATAGTGCAAGCATGACGGCAGCGCTACCAAAATCTTTTGCACGTTTGGAAAGGTCATGGTGGTCAAAAGAAATTCGATCTATAGCAGCCTCTACGCTTGAATTGAGAAGTTCAATAACAAGAACCATCACAAGCGAAGAAACAAGAAGAGATTTCTCGAGTAATGAAATCGGCAATAACGCAGCAATTGGGGTTAACAGAACCAATAAAGTCAGCTCTTGTCGAAAGGCGCTTTCTTCCATGAATGCGTATACAAGACCGCACCAAGAGTTTTTGGCTGCATGCCAAGCTCTGGCAAGACCGCGGTTCCCCTTATGGGGGTTTTGGTCTACGTGATAAGGGGAGTTCATTAATAAATTTCTTAGGCGAGGGCTGTTACGTGTACTTCTGGTGTTGGCACTGGCTTAAGGTGGTTAGCAAACTGCTCAGAAGCTGCTCGCCAAGAGAATTTTTCGGCATGAGTGCGCGCCACTTCACGAGGTATCTTTAAAGCATTTAAGCAAGCTTCACGCAGATCTTCATGCATAGCCCCGGCATTAGAGTTCCCAAGTACATCAATTGGACCAGTTACTGGGTAAGCTGCAACCGGGGTGCCACAGGCCATAGCCTCAAGTAAAACAAGTCCAAATGTATCGGTTTTGCTGGGGAATACAAAAACGTCAGCCGCAGCATAGACTTTTGCCAATTCCTGTTGTTGTAATACTCCCAGATAGTTCACTTCTGGATATTTTTCTTTTATTCCAGCTAGG
>JACCDH010634515.1_pt1 | contig 11994 bp, 11 predicted proteins | sample 7442481 | NCBI WGS metagenome assembly JACCDH01 (sample SAMN15323433, study PRJNA562643) | freshwater metagenome | isolation source: river surface water | place: USA:Blue River Watershed | collected 2017-08-15 | reverse complement strand
TTTGACGCCGAGCATTTCTTTGACGGCTACAAGGCGAACCCCGATTACGCGCTGTCCGCCCTGCGCGCCGCCCATGCGGCAGGCGCACGCTGGCTCGTCTTGTGCGACACCAACGGCGGCACGCTGCCCTCAGAAGTGGGGCGGATCGTGGCAGAGGTGATTGCGGCAGGCATCCCCGGAAGCTGTCTTGGCATTCATTGCCATGACGACACTGGCAACGCCGTGGCCAATTCCTTGGCGGCGGTCGAGGCGGGCTGTCGGCAGATTCAAGGCACGTTGAACGGGCTTGGCGAACGCTGCGGCAATGCCAATCTGGTGACGTTGATCCCGACGCTGCTGCTGAAGGAGCCGTATAAATCCGTTTTGGAAACAGGGGTTTCCGATGCGGGTCTCACCCAACTTCTGAAGATCAGCCGCAATCTGGATGACATTCTGAACCGCGTGCCCTTGCGGTCCGCGCCCTATGTTGGCGCCTCGGCCTTTGCCCATAAGGCGGGCCTGCATGCGAGTGCCATTCTAAAAGACCCCACCACCTATGAGCATGTCCCACCCGAGGCTGTGGGCAATGAGCGGGTCATCCCGATGTCCAATCAGGCGGGGCAGTCGAACCTGCGCGCCCGGTTGGCCTCGGCGGGGATCGAGGTGGACGCCAAGGACGCCCGACTTGGCCGGATCCTTGAAATCATCAAAGAGCGCGAGGATCAGGGCTATGCCTATGACGGCGCGCAGGCCAGTTTTGAAATCCTCGCCCGGCGGGAATTGGGGCTTTTGCCGCAGTTCTTTGAAGTGAAGCGCTACCGCGTCACGGTGGAGCGGCGGAAGAACAAGTATGACCGGATGGTCAGTCTCTCAGAGGCTGTGGTCGTGGTGAAGATCGGTGAGCGTAAGGCGATGTCGGTCAGTGACAGCATGGATGAGACGGGGCAGGACCATGGCCCGGTCAACGCCTTGTCCAAGGCCTTGTCCAAGGATTTGGGGCCTTATCAGGCCTGCATTGATGAGATGAAACTTGTCGATTTCAAAGTGCGCATCACCAATGGCGGCACTGAGGCCGTGACGCGGGTCATCATCGACAGCGAGGATTCCGCAGGCCGCCGTTGGCAGACCGTGGGTGTGTCAGCCAATATCGTGGACGCCAGTTTTGAGGCACTTTTGGATGCGATCAACTGGAAACTGCTGCGCGATATGAAGGTGCCCGCGTGAGCCTTGAGGCCTGCGCCGAGATCGTCCAGCGTGGCGATCCTGACCGCTTTGCCGCCGTGATGGCCGCCCCCACGGCGGCCCGCGCGCGGTTATTTCCGCTTTATGCCTTTAACCTTGAGGTCGCGCGCGCACCTTGGGTGTCCAAAGAGCCGATGATCGGCGAGATGCGGCTGCAATGGTGGCGCGATGTGGTGGCCGAGCCTGCCCCCCGCGCCCATGAGGTGGCCGGGCCGTTTCACGCGCTGATCCAAGAGGCTGCGCTGCCCTTGGAGGTGATTGACCGCCTGATCGAGGCGCGGATTCATGATGTCTATGGCGAGCCCTTTGCGGATGGGGTGGCGTTTGACGCTTATCTTGACGACACCGCTGGCGGGTTGATGTGGCTTGCCGCCAAGGCCTGCGGCGGCACCGATGAATCCGCGGCCCGGGCTTTGGGCTGGGCCATGGGTCTTGCCAATTACCTGCGCGCGGTACCCGAGTTAGAGGCGCGCAGGCGGCAACCCTTGCCAGATGGCCGGGCCGAGGCGGTGCAGGCGCTGGCCAAAGATGGCTTGCAGCGGCTTGCAACGGCGAAGGGCAGGGTGCCCTTGGCGGCCGCTTTGGCCGCTTGGCAGGCGCGGGGGCTCTTGCGCCAAGTGGTGGCAAATCCGGCCGTGGTCGCCAATGGCGCGATGGGCCTTTCAGAATTTGCCCTTCGCGGCGGGCTTTTGTGGGCCGCCTTCACCGGGCGGGTTTAGCCGCCCGCGGCCTCAGCGCGTTTCGCGCGGCCGCATCCACAGCCAGATCAACGCCCCGCCGGCCAGCACCAAGAACGGCAGCATGGCGATATTGACCAACTGCCAGCCCGTCTCGACCGATCCGCCCGAACAGTTCATCAGCCCGCCTGACGAGAACGAGGCCATAGTCACGCCGCCGAACACGATGAAGTCATTCAACCCTTGCAGGCGTCCGCGCTCTTCGGGGCGTTGAGCGTTGGCCAGCATCGTCGTCGCGCCGATGAAGCCAAAGTTCCAGCCGACCCCCAAAAGGATCAGCGCGATAAAGAAGTTCTCCAACTCAACCCCCGCCATCGCCACCGCGCCCGAGGCGGCTAGGATGACAAGGCCAATGGCAATCACCCGTTCCACCCCGAGCCGCACGATGATATGCCCGGTGATGAACGAGGGCGCATACATGGCCAGCACATGGGCCGTCACGACATCGGCGGCATCGCCCGTGTCAAACCCGCAGCCGACCACGGCGAGGGGCGAGGAGGTCATCACGAGGTTCATCAGCGCATAAGAGACCGTCGCGCATATCATGGCGACCGCGATCACGGGCGTGCGGATCAATTCGGCCCGGGTCCTGCCCACCGGGCTGCCTTGCGCGGGCGTTCGCGGTTTCGGGATGCGCAGGCCGATGAACAGGAACATCCCCAGAAGGTTCAGCACGATCACCGCAAGGTAGGTGCCAAGGAAGGGCACGACCATGGACTGCGCCGTCACCTTCACCAGTTGCGGACCAACCACCGCCGACAAAAGCCCGCCCGCCATCACCCAAGAAATCGCCTTGGGCCGGAAGGCTTCCGATGCGGTGTCGGCGGCGGCAAAGCGGTAAAAGCCCTGCGCGCTCATGTAGATGCCGGTCAGAAGCGAGCCCAGAAGGAACAGCGGGAAGGAGGAGGTCATCAGCCCCACCGCTCCGATTGCCGCGCCCAAGGCACCGCCCAATGCGCCAGCGACGAAGCCTGCCGTGCGTCCGTATTTCGCCATGAAGCTGGAAATCGGCGTCGCCGTCAGCATGGAACCGATTACGATAAAGCTGATCGGCAGCGTCGCCCAGCAGGCATTCGGTGCCAAAGACTGCCCGGCAAGCCCGCCGATGGTAAAGATCATCGGCATCTGCGCGCCCAAGATGGCTTGAGCTGCGACCAGCACCAGAACGTTACGTTTGGCGAGGTTGTCGTCGATGTCGTGGGGCATGGGGGGGCCTTTGGTCTTGCGTTGGCCTAGGGCTATGCCTGGCCGTGGGGCGGGGCAAGGGAAAAACGTGGGGCTACGGTGGCGCGATCTGACGGGCCTTGCCTTTTCGCCCTGCCTCGCCATGCTTCGCGTATGGTTGGACGGATCATCACAACACTCGACTGCGTGGCCGAAGGGGCCGATTGGCTGTCCCGCGCTGAGCCGCGCTTTGCTCATGCGCTGACGCTTGTGGGCCCTTTGCCACTGCGTCGCCAGCCTGACGGCTTTACCGCGCTTTTGGATGCCATTGTCGGCCAGCAGGTCTCGGTCGCTTCGGCCGATGCGATCTGGCGGCGGATGGAGGCGGCGGGTCTGACCGACCGCGCCACGCTGGCGGCTGCCTCGGATGAGGCCTGCCGCGCCGCGGGCCTGTCGCGCCAAAAGGCGCGCTATGGCCGGGCGCTGGCGGACTCGGCCATCGATTTTGACGCGCTGCGCGGGTTGCCGGATGCGCAAGTGGTGGAGGTGCTGACCGACGTGCCCGGTATCGGCATGTGGACGGCCGAGATCTACGCCATGTTCGCCCTTGGCCGGGCCGATGTCTTTGCCCCCGGTGATCTTGCCTTGCAAGAGGCGGCGCGGGTGCTCTTTGATTTGCCCGACCGCCCGAAAGAGCGCGCCTTGCGCGCCATGGCCGAGGCGTGGAGCCCGTGGCGGTCGGTTGCGGCGACGCTGCTTTGGGCTTACTACCGGGTCGCGAAATCACGGGAAGGCATCAGATGACGCGCGAGTTAAAGTTTGGGCGGGTGGCGGCGGCCAGTGGGCAGGCCAAATCGCTGGTGGTGTTCCTGCATGGCTATGGTGCGGATGGCGCTGATCTTTTGGGCCTCGCCGACCCTCTGGCACCGCATCTGCCGAACACGGTCTTTATGGCCGCCGATGCGCCCAGCCCCTGCGCGGGCAATCCCTTTGGCCGCCAATGGTTCCCGATCCCGCGATTTGATGGGTCAACCGAGGTGGAGGCCGCGGTCGAGATGAACCGAGCCGCCGAGGATTTGAACGCTTTTCTCGATCAGCGCTTGGCTGAGGAAGGGCTAACGCCCGCCGCTCTTGCCCTGGTCGGCTTTTCCCAAGGGGCGATGATGAGCCTGCATGTGGCCCCCCGCCGCGGTCAGCCAATGGCCGGGGTGGTCGCGATTTCCGGCAAGCTGATGCTTCCGAAGCTTTTGGCCGAAGAAGCTAAGGTCAAGCCTCCGATCATGCTGATCCACGGCGACCGCGACGATGTGGTGCCGTTTCAGGAAATGCAGGCGGCAGGTAATGCGCTGGTGGGGGCGGGCTTTGCGACCTTTGGCCATGTCATGCAAGGCACCGGACACGGTATTGCGCCCGATGGGTTGGGCGTTGCGATGCAGTTTTTGAAGGAACGGCTGCCGAGCTAAGGGCTTAGCCCTTGCCGCCGCCTGCCAGATAGGCGGCGCAACCCGTGAGCGCGGCGTAGTCATCCTCGACGATGGTGACAGCGAAATTGCCCATGAACTCGGCAAAGCGGCCCTTGTCGCGGAAGTGGCGGGGCAGCTCCATCTGGTCGAAATAGGGCTGCATGGCGCGGGCCACGCCGCCGATCAGATAGATGCCGCCAAAGGGCAGATGGACAAGGGCAAGGTTGCCCAACTCTTGGCCCAGAAGATGAATGTACAACTGTACAGCACGTGCGGCCAAAGCCTCACCCGCTGCGACATCGGCCATGATTTCGGCCCCGCGCTTGGTGGTCTCATGCCCGGCCTCATGGGCGACAAAGGCATAGACGCGTTCCAGCCCCCGGCCAGCCAGCACATCCTCGACCCCGGCAAAGTCATGGGCATGGGGGCCGATATGGGCCACGAACTGCGCCAGACGGTGGTCTTCCTCGGTCCTGACCGGCATCGAGATGTGGCCGCATTCGCTGGCCGCCACGACACGGCCCCACGGGGTTTCATGCACGGGGGCGGCATTCATCCCGGTGCCAAGGCCTACGACCAGCATCGCCGCGCCGGGTTTTGACGGCCCGGCAATCACGGGCCGCAAATGCTGGGGCGCGATGCGGCCCAAGGCATGGCCTTGCGCTTGGAGGTCATTCAAAATCGCGGTATGGGCCGTTCCTGTTGCTGCCGTCAGGCCCGGCCCGGTGATCGTCCAATCAAGATTTGTCATGCTGGCCACGCCATCGCGCACCGGCCCTGCGGCGGCGACGCAAACGCCCGACACAGACGCGGTCGCCGTCTCGTCCAGATAACGCCGCAGCACCGATTCGAGATCGGAAAACTCGGCATTGGCATAGCGGCGAATGCTGTCCTGGCGCACCGAAACGCCATCGGCCAAGGCCACGCGGGTGTTGGTGCCGCCAATGTCAGCGACCAAAGCCAGAGCGGTGGGCGAGGGGTGGGTCATCGAAAGGCACCTGCAGGCAGAACGCTTTGGGTTCTAACCGCTTTGCCGGGAATCACAAGCTGGAAGGCGGTCCGAACAGGCGGTCTGGAAAGGCAGGCGGCGCGATCAGCCCGGGCAAAAGCCGCGCCAGCACGTGTGCGCCGGGCGTTTCTGGGTTGGCCACATGACGCGCCAGAACAATCGCCTCGGCCCCGGCGTCGGTGAGGGCGCGCGTCACCAGCGCGCGGCCATCTTGCGACAGGCGCCCGGCGGGATTGGTGTAAGACAGTCCAACGCCCAAGCCATTGGCCGCAAGGCTGCGCATCAGATCAAGGCTGGCCGCACGATGGGCAATGCGCGGCGCAAGCCCGGCGCGTGCAAAGAGGGCCCGCATATGGCTGATGGACAGGCCCTGATCGGTCAGGATCAAAGGCTGATCGGCCAGATCGGTCAGCGTCAGCGTCCCGCGCATGGCCAAGGGGTGGTCTGCGGCCAAAACCGCATGGGGCGGAATGCGCGCTAAGGTCTGGCGTGTGATGTCATCCTCCAGCCCCAGATCCCATGTCAGCGCCAGATCGGCCTTGCCTTGGCGCAGCGCGGTGGCCAGATCTTCGAACTCCATGAGGCTGGGGATCAGTTGCAGCCCGGGCATTTCCGTACCCACCGCCGCCAAAAGTGGGCCAAGACAAGAGGCGGCGAGATCCTTGAACACGGCCAATCGCAAGGTCTGCCCCGCAAGCCGCGTCGGATCGGCCAAGGTGGACAGTGCCGAAACCGCCTCCTCGGCTTTGGTCAGCCAGCGCTGCCCAAAGCTCGTCGGCATCAGCCGCCCACCCGCGCGGCGCAGGAACAAGGGCTGGCCCAGATGCGCCTCAAGCTGCCCCAAGGCCACCGACAGCGCGGGCTGGCTGACATGCAGCGCCGCTGCCGCCGCGCTCACCCCGCCATGGGCGCCCACGGCCACGGCATATTCGATCTGGCGCAGGGTAAGCGATAGCATGGGTTTATACCTGCCATTAAAGGGTATGATTTGCGCAAATGGTACGACCGCGCCATAGCTTTGGCAAATGCATCAAGGAGGGCAGGGCATGGCCACCACCGTCACCGATCAAATGGTCGAAGATTTTCAGCGCGACGGGGCCGTTCTGGTCAAAGGTCTCTGGAAAGACTGGGTCGAACCCCTGCGCGCCGGGATTGAGCGCAACATGACCGAACCCGGCCCCTATGGCGCGGAAAACCTGAAACCGGGCGAAGGCGGGCGGTTTTTCGACGACTATTGCAACTGGACCCGCATCCCCGAGTTCGAGACGGTGATCAAGGGCTCCGACGTGGCGCAGGTGGCGGCCAAGCTGATGGGATCGCAGCGCGTGCAGATGTTCCACGATCATGTGCTGGTGAAAGAACCCGGCACCTCAAAGCCGACGCCGTGGCATCAAGACGGCCCCTATTACTTTGTCCAAGGCCGCCAGACGGTGTCCTTCTGGTCGCCGATGGATCCGGTGAAAGAGGCCTCTTTGCGCTGTGTCGCAGGCAGCCACCGCTGGGAGAAAGAGGTTCTGCCGACGCGCTGGCTGGCCGAGACAAGCTTCTACCCTGACAGTGACCGCTACATGCCGGTGCCCGACCCCGACGCCGAAGGCATGCGCGTGCTCGAATGGCAGATGGAGCCGGGCGACGCTGTGGCCTTCAATTACGGTACGCTGCACGGCGCACGCGGCAACACCACCGCCTCACGCCGCCGCGCGTTTTCCTTGCGGCTTTTGGGCGATGATGCGCGCTATGTCACCCGGCCCGGGCGCACCTCACCGCCCTTTCCGGGGCATGACATGGTCGAAGGTCAAGTGTTGCGGCAGGACTGGTTCCCCTTCCTGATCTAACGCCCCAAATCTAGCGCCCCAGCAAAATCCTATCCTGCCTGCGGCAGCGCGGCGGCTTGCCTGCGGAATGCTTTGGGCAGATGCTGCACCCAAAGGAGCATCTGCATGACCGAGACCGCACAAGACCGCCGCCCACGCGCCTATCCTGCGCCCGAGTTTCCGCCGCGCAAGCCCAAGCTTTTTGCCCGCACGCCCCCGGCGATCTTTCCGTCAATCTTGGGGCTTTTGGGTCTAGGTCTGGCCGCGCGCAAAGGGGCCGAGGTGCTGGGTCTTGACCAAAGCCCGCTTGGCGGTCTGGTTGAGGCCGCGCTTGGCGGGCTGATGATCCTGTGGCTTTTCGCGATCACCGCCCTCTTTGCCAAGATCCTGCGCAGGGTCGGCGTTCTGGTCGAGGATCTGCGCGTGTTGCCGGGCCGGGCTGGCCTTTCGGCCGCGACGATGTCTGGCATGGCGGCAGGGGCGGTGCTGGTGCCCTATGCGCCGGGTCTGGCCTTGGGGCTGGTGGTCGCGGCCTTGGTCGCACATGGTCTGATGGCGCTGATCTTGATCGCGACATTGGCCCGCATGGCGCCCGAGGCGCGCAGCGTCAGCCCGGTCTTCCATCTGGCCTTTGTCGCCTTCATCCTTGGCGCCTTGCCCTTGGCCCAGCTGGGCGCGATTGCGGCCGCGACGGCGATTTTCTGGGCGACACTCACGGTCGCGTCGGCCATCTGGGCGGTCTCACTCCTGCAACTCCTGCGTGCAAATCCTCCCGCTCCCTTGCGGCCGTTCTTGGCCATTCACTTGGCCCCCGCCGCGCTTTTGTCGCTGGTAGCCGGGGAAATCGGCCTTCCCAGCCTTGCGCTCGGCTTGGCCGTCCTTGGCATGATGATCCTGCTCGCGCTTTTGGCCGCTGCGCGCTGGATCACGGTGGCGGGGTTTTCCCCGCTCTGGGGTGCCTTCACCTTCCCCCTGGCGGCCTTTTCTGCCGCGCTCCTGACGCTCGGCGGCACTTGGGAATGGCCGGGCCTTGTGCTCTTGGTGCTCGCGCTTGGTCTTGTACCGGCGATCGCGTGGAACGTGCTGAAACTCTGGCCCGGCAATCGCCTTGCCACCAAAACCAACGCCGCCGAGGCCTAAGGCCCGCGCCCCTATTTCATCTTGGCAAAAATACTCCCGCCGGAGGCATCCCACCGATGCCCCGGGTGGGGCGGGTCAGACCTGGCGCCTAGATCAATCCAACCCAAGCCCGCGCGATGGCCAGCCCATGGGCATCCGCCGCGGCCCCGTCTCGGGCGGCGTGGGTGGCAAAGTCACCCACCCAACCGGGGCGGTTTGCCTCAAACGCCTCCCCGAACTCGCGCGCCCAGTCGGCCGCCACGGCGCGGTTGGCCTCAAAATGGAACTGCATGGCATAGCCGGCGCGGCCGTAACGAAAGCATTGCGCTGCCGCCTTGGGCGAGTGGGCCAGATGCGTGGCACCCTCCGGGAGGGTGAAGGTATCGGAATGCCATTGCATGATGGCGAAGCGCTCGGGCAGGTGCGACAACACCGGATCGGCGCGCGCTTCGTCGGTCAGCGCCACGTCGCACCAGCCATATTCGCCCGCCGTGCCGATGTGGTTGTCCGCCCCCAAGCCCCGGGCAAAAACCTGACTGCCCAGACAAATCCCCAAGGTGGCAATCCCCATATCGGCGCTTTGCTTCATCAGCCGGGCCAGTTTAGGCAGATAGGGGTGGGTGGCATCGGCCCTTGCGTTTTGCTCGCCGCCAAACACCACCAGCGCGTCATAGGCCCCCGCTTCCGGCAGCGCCCCGTCGCGCCACGGCTTCCACAGATCAATCCGTGCCGCGGCCTCATGCAGGGCCACGCCAACCTGTCCATGATGGGTGATGGCGGTGTTTTCGATGATGGCCACGCGCATTGGCATCTCCTTATCTTGCCGGCGCATCAATGCACCCTGCGCAATCAACCGCAAGGGGGCCAAAACGCTCTTGCGCTTTGGCCGATCCCGTGAAAAGGGGAGCCGTCAAACGAACACTCCCCAGCCCAACGCATGGAGGCCCCCTTGGAGATTCGCGAGGCACTTACCTTTGATGACGTGCTCTTGGTGCCGGCGGCATCCAGCGTGCTGCCCTCGGATGCTGAGACATCCACCTTCGTCACCAAATCCATCCGCATGAACATCCCGCTGTTGTCCAGCGCAATGGATACTGTGACCGAAGGGCGCATGGCGATTGCCATGGCGCAGGCCGGCGGGATCGGGGTCATCCACCGCAATCTTGACCTTGAGGCGCAGGCGCGCGAGGTGCGGCGGGTGAAGCGGTTTGAATCCGGCGTCGTCTATGCGCCGATCACTCTGACCCCCGATCAGACGCTGGCCGATGCCAAGGTGCTCATGGAGCGCTATCAGATCACTGGCTTTCCGGTCGTTGACCAGCAGGGCCGTGTGGTCGGCATCGTCACCAACCGCGACATGCGCTTTGCTTCGGATGACAAGACGCCGGTTTCGGTGATGATGACGGCTGACAATCTGGCGCTTTTGCGCGAACCGGTGGACCGGGACGCCGCGATCAGCCTGATGAAGGCGCGCCGGATTGAAAAGCTGTTGGTCACCGATGGCGCGGGCAAGTTGACCGGGCTTTTGACGCTGAAAGACACCGAAAAATCGGTCCTGAACCCTCAGGCCTGCAAGGACGAGATGGGGCGTCTGCGGGTGGCCGCCGCCTCAACCGTCGGCGACGCCGGGTTTGAACGCAGTCAAGCGTTGATTGACGCCGGGGTGGATATGGTGGTGATCGACACCGCCCATGGCCATTCCGAAGGCGTGGCCAAGGCGGTGGAGCGGATCAAGAAGCTCTCGAACACCGTGCAGGTGGTGGCGGGCAACGTCGCCACCGCTGAAGCGACACGCGCGCTGATCGGCGCGGGGGCTGATGCGGTGAAGGTCGGGATTGGTCCGGGCTCGATCTGCACCACGCGCATTGTGGCGGGTGTGGGTGTGCCGCAGTTGACGGCGATCATGGATGCGGCCCGCGCGGCGGGGGATATTCCGATCATCGCGGATGGCGGCATCAAGTATTCCGGCGATTTTGCCAAGGCCATCGCCGCAGGTGCCTCTTGCGCCATGGTCGGCAGCGCGATTGCAGGCACCGAAGAAAGCCCAGGGGAGCTGATCCTCTATCAAGGCCGCAGCTTCAAGGCCTATCGCGGCATGGGCAGCCTTGGCGCCATGGCGCGAGGCTCAGCCGATCGCTATTTCCAAAAAGATGCCGCCAGCGACAAGCTGGTGCCCGAAGGCATTGAGGGGCAGGTGCCTTACAAAGGCACAGTGGCGGCCGTTCTGCACCAGATGGTGGGCGGCCTGCGCGCCGCCATGGGCTATACCGGCAACCGCACCGTGGCCGAGATGCGCGCGAATTGCACGTTTGTACGGATCACCGGGGCAGGGCTGAAGGAAAGCCATGTCCATGATGTGCAGATCACGCGCGAAAGCCCGAACTATCGGATTGGCTGATTACAAGGGGCAGGGCGGTGCCACTTGGCGCCGCCTTGCCCTTTAGGGCGCATAGCCAAAGGCGCCAAGGAACACAAAGACCCCGGCCTTGAACAAGGCCCATAGCAGGGTCGAAAAGATCACCGCGCCGCTGACCATGGTCAGAAAACCGGCAATGACCCAAAGCCCGTCTTCTTCCATCAGCCCCAGTGAAAAGAAGATGATGCCCAATGCTGGGATCATGTTGCCAAAGGGAATGGGCAACACAACCGCAAAGGCCAAGAGCAGCATCAGAACGCCGATCACCCGCTCCATCCGGCCGCGGGTCAGCGCGCCCAGCCGCGGGTGCAAAAAGCGCTCGCTGCGTTCCAGCCAAGGTTTGGCTTGATCCATCACCGTTGCAAGCCCAGTGCGTGAGAAAGAGCGGTTGGCGATGAACGCTGGGAGCCAAGGCCGTTGTCCCAATGTCATTTGCAAGGCCAGATAGACAAGTGGCATCCCGGTGATGGCCGATGTGCCCGGAATCGCCGGCAGTACATTGGGCAGAGCAAACAGCACCAACAGCGTTGTATGCGCCCGGCCTTCCAGCCGGGAAATGATATCGCCAATGCTAATGCGCTCTTCCTGCCCTTCGGCTAGCCGGGGCAGAAGCTGGGAAAGTCGGTCACCTTCGGTCGTGCGTGTCATGCGCCATGACATGGCGTGCCCGCGTCGGATTTACCAGAGGCCGCGTTGCGGAAAATGCACAAGCTGGCTATGGAGAACGGAAACATCGGGGGGGCGTCATGGCGCTGGCGGTTATCACAGGGGCAGGGGCGCCGGGCGGCATCGGCATGGCCTCAGCGCGCGCCTTAGGACAAGCAGGGTTTGATCTTGCGATCACTGCCACGACAGGCCGGATCGAGGCGCGCCGCGCCGAGTTGATGGCCGAAGGCTTTGCCGTAACCGCCTTTCAAGGCGACCTGACCGATCCGGCCACAGTGACGCGGCTCTATGACACAACGGGCCCGGCGACAGTTCTGGTGAACAACGCGGGCATGGGGTCGGTTCTCGCCCCGGCCGAACAGATGGCCTTTCTGGACATGACGGC
>JACCDH010012487.1_pt1 | contig 11995 bp, 6 predicted proteins | sample 7442481 | NCBI WGS metagenome assembly JACCDH01 (sample SAMN15323433, study PRJNA562643) | freshwater metagenome | isolation source: river surface water | place: USA:Blue River Watershed | collected 2017-08-15 | reverse complement strand
TCCATCCTATCAATGCAACGAAAAGTACGTTGGGTCCGGGTGCAGATTGCGCTAAGGCAATGGACGATGAGAAAGAAAAGTCTGTCAGCCAACTTTTTTCATCGACCAAGTAACGGTGCATTTCAGGTGCAGTGGTGATGGTGCCGCCCAAAGAAAGCAAGGACAACATGCCAAAGTGCAAAAACAAGTCAAGCCAGTCAAAAGGACTCATGGCAATGATGTGGTTCATGTTGCGTCAGATTCAGATTGAGGCTTAGAACCAATATCTGCCAAGGCATCTGCTTTTGACAGCGATCGATAAGCCAGCCAGCAGCCTGTTAACCCTAGTGCAGACAAGGCCCAAATTAAGGGGAATCTGAACAAGCCGACACTGACAAAAGCGGCCAAAACCAATAGCCATGCCGCTTGCAGTCCTAAGGGGTTTTGCTTCAATGCGCTGCTCAATTTAAGGCCAGTTGCAATGATGAGTCCCGCCGAAACTGCACCCATGCCTTTTAATGCGCCTTGGGCAATGGGGTTGTCAGCAACACCGCCAAACAAAATGGCCAGCAACAAGACCAGGGTGAGTGGAGCGACCAACAGCCCTGCCACAGCCGCTAAGGCCCCATAAATCCCAAAATACTGTCTTCCCAGCATCAATGCCAAATTGACAATGTTGGGGCCAGGCAAAATTTGAGCAACAGACCATTCTTCTAAGAATTGAGTTTTGCTCATCCATTGACGCCGCTCGACAAGTTCTTGCTGCGCAACCGCCAAGACACCACCCACCCCTTGTAGAGCCAAAAGGGTAAAGCCGATGAACAATTCCATTTTGGAATTGGGTCGTTTTAAGGGACTGTTCTCGCTTGGCATCGAACAATTATCCTTCTATAAAGACCTTTTGAGCCCGTAGGCGCCTCGGAAGCTCTAAACTACAACCTTCTATAGATTTGTGTGCCATGAACGCCTTTGTAGACGTCTCTTTTTTCCCGCGTGAAGCAAAACCCCTGAACAGTTACCGCAAGTTCTGGGCGTCACGCTTTGGCACAGCGCCTTTCTTGCCCATGAGCCAATCCGAGATGGCTCAATTAGGCTGGGACAGTTGCGACATCATTTTGGTCACTGGCGATGCCTATGTTGACCACCCCAGTTTTGGCATGGCTGTCATCGGCCGCATCTTGGAAGCCCAAGGTTTTAGAGTTGGCATCATTGCCCAACCCGATTGGCAAAGCGCCGATCCATTTCGCGCTTTAGGCAAACCCAACTTATTTTGGGGTGTGACTGCGGGCAACATGGATTCCATGATTAACCGCTACACGGCCGATCGCAAAATTCGTTCAGACGATGCCTATACGCCAGGTGATGTGGGCGGCAAGCGCCCCGACCGCGCTGCCATTGTTTACAGCCAACGATGCCGCGAAGCCTATCCAGAAGTCCCTATCATTTTGGGTGGCATTGAAGGCTCATTGCGACGCATCGCGCACTACGATTATTGGTCAGACAAAGTCAGGCGATCGATTGTGGTCGATAGCAAATGTGATCTTTTGCTTTATGGCAATGCAGAACGTGCCATCGTTGAAATTGCGCATCGATTGGCTGCCAAAGTGCCGGTTCACGACATTGTCGATGTCAGAGGAACTGCATTTGTCCGCCGCCAAACGCCCGAAGGATGGTTTGAAATTGATTCAACCACGGTTGATACACCTGGCCATGTAGAGGCCCACATCAACCCCTACCTGATGATTTCCGATCAGGCGCGAGAAAATGGTGCCACTTGTGCGCGGGAAGAAGAAGCCCAAACGGTCGCAGACCTTCAAAACGCTGCCAATCCTTCAAGCTTGCCCTCTAGTTCAGTCAAACCTCTTCAGTTTGTTCCAAGCCCAAGCATGCCAGCGTTGCGAGGCAAGGGCACTCACAAAGTACCGCCACGCGATTTAAGTGTGATTCGTTTGCCAAGCTACGAACAAGTCAAAAGTGATCCTGTTCTATACGCCCATGCCAATCGCGTCCTGCATTTAGAAACCAACCCGGGCAATGCACGGTGCTTGGTGCAAGCCCATGGTGAAGGTCACACAGCGCGTGATGTTTGGATGACGCCACCGCCCATTCCCCTCACAACAGCCGAAATGGATGCGGTTTTTGATTTGCCTTATGCCCGCAGTCCTCACCCAAGCTATGCAGACGAAAACGGCTCGCACGACGGCGCGACCAAAATTCCGGCATGGGAGATGATTCGTTTTTCAGTCAACATCATGCGTGGTTGTTTTGGAGGGTGCACCTTTTGCTCTATTACTGAGCACGAAGGTCGCATTATTCAAAGTCGCAGCGAAGCCTCTGTTCTTCGCGAGATTGAAGACATACGGGACAAGGTCAAGGGTTTTACAGGCGTTATTTCGGATTTGGGTGGACCCACAGCCAATATGTACCGACTGGGTTGCAAGAGCCCTGAGATTGAATCAGCCTGCCGCAAACCCAGCTGTGTGTATCCCGGCATTTGCAGCAACCTGACCACAGATCACGGGCCGCTCATTCAAATGTACCGAAAGGCCAGAAGTCTGAAAGGCATCAAGAAGATCTTGATTGGCTCAGGACTGCGATACGACCTGGCCGTGCAAAGCCCTGAATATGTCAAAGAATTGGTGACACATCATGTGGGGGGCTATTTAAAAATTGCACCTGAACACACAGAGTCTGGCCCCTTAAGCAAGATGATGAAGCCAGGCATTGGCACTTACGACAGGTTCAAAAGCCTGTTTGACAAGTTCAGTGCTGAGGCAGGAAAGAAACAGTTTTTAGTTCCTTACTTCATTGCGGCACACCCAGGCACCAGTGACGAAGACATGATGAACCTGGCCGTTTGGCTCAAGAAAAATGGGTTTCGAGCAGATCAAGTTCAAACCTTTTATCCAAGTCCAATGGCCACAGCAACAGCCATGTACCACACGGCTAAAAACCCGCTTCGCAAGATCAGTCGTGAGAGTGAAAAAGTCGATGTCGTTAAAGGCGAGAAAAGACGACGCTTGCACAAAGCATTTTTGCGATATCACGATGCCAAGCATTGGCCCTTGTTACGAGAAGCTTTGAAAGCCATGGGCAGGTCTGATTTGATCGGCAATGGTAAGCACCATCTGATCCCAACTTGGCAACCGCTGTCGGATGATTATCAAAGCGCGCGCCGCAAAAACAGCACGCCTGGAAGCCTCAAATCAAAAGCGCCTAGGCCAGGTCAACTATTGACGCAGCACACGGGTCTGCCACCCAGAAAGAAATCTTGACATCAAGCCTGCAGCACTTGCAGCAGCTCGGTCTCAATTTCAATTTGCTCTCGGTTGTGCTGAAGGGCAGAGCCTTCAATCAAGAAGGTGTCTTCAACCCGTTCACCCAGTGTGCTGATCTTTGCCAATTTCAAACTGATGCTGTGCTTGGCCAGAACAGAAGCTACGCTGTAGAGCAAGCCCAAACGATCGCTGGCTGAAATACCCAACAACCAACTCTGTGCTTTTTCATCAGGGTGCAGGGTAATGCGGGGTGCAATTGGGAAGTTTTTGACACGGCGCGATACCCTGCCTTTGGTTGGGGGCGGCAGTTCACCTTTTTTGTTGATGGTGGCAGTTAAGCCTGATTCAACCATGGTCATTAATTCTCTGTAGTGCTCTGGCAATAGAGACGTCACCACTTGGAAGGTGTCTAGGGCAAAGCCGTTTTTGGCTGTGTGAATCTTGGCATCCAAAATACTGAAACCTGCTTGGTCAAAGTACCCACATATTCGCGCAAACAAATCAGGTTGGTCTGCCGTGTACACCAACACTTGAAGGCCTTCACCCACGGGTGAAATTCTGGCGCGAACAATGCACTTGGGTTCTACAGTCGCAGATCCAAGCGCCTGAGATTTAGGGACATGTCGCGAAAGTTGACGTGCATGCCATGCAATTTCTCCTGCATCGTGCCGCATGAAATAGCCGACATCCAATGTGTCCCAAAGGGCTTTTTGGCCTTCATGGGGCTCTGCATGACGCGCCAATTCAATCAAGGCATCGCGTTTTCGCGCCTCAATGTCTGCATTGGCGTCGGGTGCTCGGCCGCCCAGGACCCTCAAGGTGTAGCGGTACAAGTCTTCAAGCAGCTTGCCTTTCCAAGCATTCCAAACCTTGGGACTGGTTCCACGAATGTCGGCAACGGTTAACAAATAGAGCGCTGTCAAACGCCTTTCGTTGCCCACCCGTTTGGCAAATGCCGCAATGACGTCGGGATCGCTCAGGTCCTCTTTCTGAGCCACATGGCTCATGGTTAGATGCTCGCCCACCAAAAAGGAAATGAGTTTGGCGTCTTCGGATGAGATGTTGTGCTGTTTACAAAACAACTTAACTTCACGCATCCCTAATTGAGAATGGTCGCCGCCTCTACCCTTGGCAATGTCGTGAAACAAAGCTGCGGTGTACAGCACATATGGCTTATCCCAGCCTGCCGCCAACTGTGAGCAGAAGGGATACTCGTGTGCATGATCAGCAATAAAAAATCGCCTGACATTCCTGAGTACCATCAAAATATGTTGGTCAACGGTGTACACATGGAACAGGTCATGCTGCATCTGGCCCACAATGTTCCGGAAGACCCACAAGTACCGACCCAACACCGAAGTTTGGTTCATCAACCGCATTGAATGGGTGATGCCTTCGTTCTCTTGCAAAATTTTGAGAAAAGTTTGACGGTTGACAGGGTCGCGCCTGAACTTGGCATCCATCACATTGCGAACGTTGTAAAGCGCTCGCAAAGTTTTAGCAGACAAGCCCTTCACCCCCTGAGTTTGCTGATAAAGCAAAAAGGTTTCCAAAATGGTATGGGGGTGCTTCTGGTAGAGGTCGTCTTGCGCCACATCAATCAAGCCATTGATGTCATTGAAGTGCTCGTTGATTTTCCTGACTTCAATGCGCAAATCGCCGCGCTCGGCTTGTAGATGAGCCTCGATGTTGAGCAGCAATATCTGGTTCAACTGCGTAACAGCCTTGGCTGCCCAGTAGTACTGACGCATGAGTACTTCACTGGCTCTTTGCTTGTGCTTGCCGTCTGGTGTACTTTTGGCTTGATAGCCAAAGCTGTCTGCCAAGGCGTGTTGCAAATCAAACACCAATCGGTCTTCTCTGCGCTTTGCCAATAAATGCAGGCGAGCACGAATCAAACTGAGAACAGCCTCATTTCGTTTGATTTGCTTCACCTCAAGAGGAGTCGCCAATCCTTTTTTAGCCAAGTCGTCCCAGTGACTGCCTAAGCCTGCAGCCTTTGAGACCCACAAAATAATTTGCAAGTCGCGTAGACCACCTGGAGACTCTTTGCAGTTGGGTTCCAAAGAGTAGGGCGTGTTTTCAAACTTGTTGTGTCGCTGTTGCATTTCGAGGGTTTTGGCCACGAAAAATGCATAGGGATCGATTGCTGAGCTGAAGCTTTTCCAAAATAATTTGAAGAGCGATAAGTCACCGGTGATGTAGCGACTTTCAAGCAATGAAGTTTGAACAGTGATGTCCTTCTCGGACTCAATCAAACAATCTTTCAAGGTCCGGACACTGGACCCTATTTCGAGACCACTGTCCCAACAACTGCCGATGAAGACTTCCAGCTTGGCTTTGAGTTCTGAGGACTCTTCGAGGTTTGCTGAGTCTGGCAGCAACACCAACACATCGACATCGGATGAGGGAAACAGCTCACCTCGACCAAAACCACCAACGCCAATCAAGGCCTCACCTTGGTTAAAACCCGCATTGGACCAAAGCTGGACCAACAGCGTATCTGCCAATTGGGCCAGCCGTTTAAGCGTCCGTTTGAGCCCTCGGCCACTGGCATTGCTGTTTTCAATGTTGGCCCAAAGCGCCTGCTTTTCCTGCCGATATTTATCGCGCAATACCGACACGTCCGTCATGGCTTAACCTTTGATGAAATCAGGAACAGGTGGACTGCCAGCTGACAGCGTCAGAACTTCGTAGCCGGTTTCTGTGACCAAGATGGTGTGTTCCCATTGGGCAGACAAAGAGCGATCTTTGGTCACAATGGTCCAGCCATCGCCCATCTCCTTGATTTCACGCTTGCCCGCATTGATCATCGGCTCAATGGTGAAAGTCATGCCGGCTTTGAGCTCGTCTAAGGTGCCAGGTTTGCCGTAGTGCAGAACTTGTGGTTCTTCATGAAATACCTGACCGATGCCATGCCCGCAAAACTCTCGAACAATTGAAAACCCGAGATTTTCTGCAAACTTTTGAATAGCCCAACCAATGTCACCCAACCTTGCGCCAGGCTTGACTTGGGCAATTCCATGCCACATAGCTTCGTAGGTCACAGCACACAGTCGCTTGGCAGCAATGGATGCCTCACCGACCAAGAACATGCGACTGGTATCGCCATGCCATCCATCTTTAATGACCGTGATGTCGATATTGACGATGTCACCTTTTTTGAGTGCTTTATCGCTGGGGATACCGTGACACACCTGGTGGTTGATAGATGTACAAATTGATTTGGGGTAGGGCGCGTAACCAGGCGGTTGGTAATTTAATGGGGCAGGCACACAACCCTGCACATTGACCATGTAGTCATGGGCCAATTGATCGAGTTCGTTGGTGGTCACACCAGGCTGAACGAATGGCGTCAGGTAGTCCAGAACTTCGGAAGCCAGCCGCCCGGCCAACCGCATGCCTTCTGCGCCTTTGGCGTCTTTGATAGAGATTGTCATGGGGTCAGATTATCCCATCTCGGGCTTGTTTTTGCAGAAAATGAGCCTTCCGGTGGTTAAAATAGAGACACGAAAAATACCCCAGTCAGCGGTATTTCAGATATTTCCCAATAGCCTCCAAGGCCGCACAGTGACCCTGCATACACACATCCTAGAAGGCGGTAACGCCCTTAGCGTCTTTCGAATTCAGCAATTACTCCCTAAATTGCAGGCCCTGTGCCCAGACATCACCGCGCTGCAAGGTCAATTTTTGCACTTGGTTGCCACCGAAAACGAATTGTCAGCAAGCCATTCGGATGTGCTCAAGCAGCTCCTGGTCTATGGAGAGCCAGCCAATTCATCTCACAATACAAAACATCAACTGCAGGTCATCGTATCGCCACGGTTGGGAACCGTTTCCCCTTGGGCTTCTAAAGCGACTGACATTGCGCACAACTGTGGGTTACCTGTCCGAAGGATTGAGCGCCTCGTTGAATACACCTTGCAACTCAAGTCGGCTTCCACACTGAATGCTTTGAGCGTTGACATCAAGTTGCAGCTGGCCGATCTGCTTCATGATCGCATGACGGAGTCGATTCTTTCAACGCGCAACGACGCGGTGGCACTGACGCATGAATTGCAAGCCCAAAATTTATTGCATGTCGATGTTTTGAATGGCGGCCGTGAGGCACTGGTCAAAGCCAATCAAGCGTTTGGCTTGGCGCTGGCAGAAGATGAAATTGATTATTTGCTTTTGTCTTTCCAGCAACTTGGACGCAACCCGACTGATGTTGAGTTGATGATGTTTGCGCAAGCCAACAGTGAACACTGTCGGCACAAAATTTTCAATGCCAAATTCACCATCGATGGTGTTGATCAAGACAACAGCTTGTTTGGCATGATTCGCTACACGCATCAGCAAAATCCACAGCACACAGTGGTTGCCTATTCAGACAATGCTTCCATCATGGCAGGCCATGAAGTTGAACGATTTGTGGCCAAGCATGGTGGCGCCTATGAAAAGGAAAAGGCGCTTCACCATGTGCTCATGAAGGTAGAAACGCATAACCACCCCACGGCCATATCGCCATTTCCTGGCGCTTCGACGGGAGCGGGCGGCGAAATCAGGGATGAAGGGGCAACGGGCAGGGGCTCAAAACCCAAAGCGGGCTTGACGGGATTTACAGTTTCAAAATTGTGGGATGCGCCACATGGAAAACCTGCGCACATCGCAAGCCCTCTTCAGATCATGACAGAAGGACCCTTGGGTGGTGCCGCTTTCAATAACGAATTTGGTCGCCCCAATTTGTTGGGTTACTTTCGAGAATACGAACAAGAAATCAATGGCGTTGTGCGTGGCTATCACAAGCCCATCATGATTGCAGGCGGTTTGGGTGTGATTGAAGACAGCCAAACCAAAAAGATTGAATTTCCTGCGGGCACTTTGTTGATTCAATTGGGTGGTCCTGGCATGCTGATTGGCATGGGCGGCAGTGCTGCCAGCTCAATGGCCTCAGGCACCAATGCTGCCAACTTAGACTTTGACTCTGTACAACGCGGCAACCCCGAAATAGAACGACGCGCGCAGGAAGTCATTAACCAATGCTGGATCTTGGGCAAGGACAATCCTATCTTAGCCATCCACGATGTAGGTGCTGGCGGTTTGTCAAATGCTTTTCCAGAACTCACCAATGATGCAGGCCGTGGCGCTCGCTTTGATTTGCGTGCAGTTCCATTGGAAGCTTCTGGACTTTCACCGAAAGAAATATGGTCCAACGAAAGCCAAGAGCGTTATGTTTTGGCCATCGCCCCAGAGTCTCTAGACACTTTCAAATCTTACTGTGAACGTGAGCGGTGTCCCTTTGCCGTGGTTGGTGTCGCAACTGAAGAACGCCAATTGGTGTTGGCAGACAGTCAAGCTACATCTCAAGGTCTTGAGCTTCCCGTCAACATGCCCATGAATGTTCTTTTGGGTAAGCCACCCAAAATGCACCGCGTTGTCACATCGGTGAGTCAACCCACCAAAAGCATCCAACTAACAGGCATTCAATTGCAAGACGCAGCACTCAAGGTGTTGAGCCACCCCACAGTTGCTTCAAAACGATTCTTAATCACCATTGGCGATCGGACGGTGGGCGGCTTAACCCATCGCGATCAAATGGTGGGGCCTTGGCAAGTCCCGGTCGCAGATTGCGCTGTCACATTGGCTGATTTCAAAGGCTTTCAAGGTGAAGCCATGAGCATGGGGGAGCGTACCCCACTGGCCAGCGTCAATGCAGCTGCCTCGGGGCGCATGGCCGTTGCCGAGGCCATTACCAATTTGCTGGCCGCGCCTATCGAATTGGACCGCGTCAAACTCAGTGCAAATTGGATGGCAGCCTGTGGCGAACCAGGCGAAGATGCTGCCTTGTACGAAACGGTCAAAGCGGTGGGGCTTGAACTGTGCCCTGCACTAGGCATTTCAATTCCTGTTGGCAAAGACAGTTTGTCAATGAAAACTCAGTGGACCGATCAAGACGGCGCTCACAAAGTGACGTCCCCCGTGAGTTTGATTGTGAGTGCGTTTGCATCTCTGAACGATGTCCGCGGCACCCTAACGCCTCAATTGAATGCCTCGCTAGAAGACACTACCTTGATTCTCATTGACTTGAGTGATGGTCAGCAAAGAATGGGCGGCAGCATACTGGGCCAAGTCATCCACCAATCAGACGATTTGGTGCCCGATTTAGATTCGCCCCAGAACCTGATCAATGTGGTCAAGGCCATCAATCAACTCCGTTCCAGCAAACAAATTTTGGCTTATCACGACCGGTCAGATGGTGGCTTGTTCAGCACGGTGGCCGAAATGTGTTTTGCGGGCCAAGTCGGTGTTGCTCTCAATGTGGATTTGTTGGTCACAGAAGGTGACGGCATCACAGACAGTCGTGCGGAATACGGCGATGCCAAAAACTGGGCGCAACAAGTGAGTGCGCGTCGTGAGGAACTGACCCTTAAAGCCTTGTTCAATGAAGAATTGGGTGTGGTGATTCAAGTTGCAACAAAGGATCGTGCCGAGGTTATGCAAGTCCTTCGTGATCACCATTTGTCCAAGCACAGCCATGTCATTGGCAAAACGCGTCCCACCCATGCCACCATCGCAAAAGGCGTTGGTGCTTTGAGTATCTGGCGTGATACCCAAGAAATTTTTTCAGCCAAGTTAGAAGATCTGCATCAAGTATGGGACAGCGTCAGTTGGAAAATTTGTCAGCAGCGCGACAACGCCAATTGTGCAGACAGCGAACACGCGGGTGTTGGTTTGCCTGGCAATCCTGGACTGCATGTTTCAATTGATTTCAAACCTGAAGAAAATGTAGCCGCCCCTTGGCTCAACCTGACGAAGCCCCGCGTGGCCATTTTGCGAGAGCAGGGCGTCAATTCACATGTGGAAATGGCCTATGCTTTTGGCGAGGCAGGTTTCGAATCGCACGATGTGCACATGACCGATTTACAGTCGGGGCGCGTTAGCTTGAAAGACTTCAAAGGCTTAGTGGCTTGTGGTGGTTTCAGCTACGGCGACACTTTGGGCGCTGGCATTGGTTGGGCTAGAAGCATCACCTTCAATCCCAAACTGTCTGATGAATTCAAGGCTTATTTTGCGCGCAAGGACACCTTTGGTTTAGGCGTCTGCAATGGCTGCCAAATGTTTGCTGAATTGGCTGACATCATCCCTGGCGCACAAGACTGGCCACGTTTTACAAGCAATCAAAGCGAACGCTTTGAGGCCCGGTTGTCCATGGTTGAAGTTCTGGAATCAGCCAGTATTTTTCTTCAAGGCATGGCTGGAAGCCGCATGCCGATTGCTGTGGCACATGGCGAGGGGTTTGCAAACTTTAAGTTTCGCGGTAATGCATCGCAAGTGATTGCTGCCATGCGCTTTGTCGACAATTGGGGACATGCCACAGAAACTTACCCAGCCAATCCAAATGGCAGCCCTGGTGGCTTAACCGCTGTGACCACTGCGGACGGCCGATTTACTGCCATGATGCCGCACCCAGAACGCGTCTTTAGGAATGTTCAGATGAGTTACACATCTGGTGATATTTCAAGCCACAGCCCTTGGTTAAGGCTGTGGCAAAACGCCCGTAAGTGGGTTCAATAAAGATTATTGAACCTTGGCTTTGGCACGCAGGTCATCTTGGTACTTGGCCAATTTGGCTTGCGTCAGTTGCTGGGTAATTTGGGGCTTGACTTCTTCCAACTTGGGCAATTGGGCTTCACGAACATCGTCAACACGAATCACGTGAAAACCAAATTGGCTCTTCACGGGCGTCTCAGTCATTTGACCTTTTTCTAACTTGACCATGGCGTTAGAGAATTCAGGAACATAGCTGGCTGCGTTGGCCCAATCTAAGTCACCACCATTGGCACCGGAGCCAGGATCTTTGGAAGCCTTTTTGGCCAGGTCTTCAAACTTTGCGCCCTTTTTGATGTCGGCAATCAAGGTCTTGGCTTCATCTTCCTTGTCCACCAAAATGTGACGTGCGCGGTATTCTTTACCGCCATTGGCTGCTACAAACTTGTCGTATTCGGCTTTGATTTCTGCTTCAGTGACTGGGTTCTTCTTTTGGAAGCTGGCAAACAGCTCACGAATCAGCAAGCTTTGACGGGCCAATTCAATTTGAGCTTTGTAGTCTTCAGAAGTTTCCAAGCCACGCTTGCGAGCTTCTTGCATGAAAATTTCGCGTGCAATCAATTCTTCTTTGATTTGAGCCAAAATTTCTGGCGTGACTGGGCGTCCAGAACGCTCGACTTGCTGCTTCAGGGCCTCAACACGGGCGCTAGGCACAGGCTTACCATTCACAATGGCCAGATTTTGCGACCAAGCAGACAGGCTCAAAGCGGCCATCAGGCCCACGGCCAATTTAGAAACTTTCATTAGATTCCTTCAGTTACAAAGAGGGGAACGATTATCGAAACTCGATGGCCAAGGCATGAAGCCCATGGTCCAAGAATTCTTGGAGCGAATCATACACAAGCCGATGGCGTTGGACGCGGGTCAAGCCTTCAAATTGAGCGGAGGCAATCCGAACCCTGAAATGGCTGTTTAAACCTGAGTCGCTAGCACCTGAATGTCCAGCGTGCTGGTAACTTTCGTCAATCACCTCCAAAAAACTGGGATTGAATTGTTTTTGCAGGGTCAGCTCAATGAGGGGTTGCCAGGCCGCATCAGGGGCAAGGGAAGATAAGTTGTGCATATCAGGAGCCATCCGCGCCTTTTTGAGAGTCCGAGCTGGGTGCCTCATCAGCCGTTTGAATGGCGTACTTGGCGATGTAAAAACC
>JACCDH010192296.1_pt1 | contig 11996 bp, 12 predicted proteins | sample 7442481 | NCBI WGS metagenome assembly JACCDH01 (sample SAMN15323433, study PRJNA562643) | freshwater metagenome | isolation source: river surface water | place: USA:Blue River Watershed | collected 2017-08-15 | reverse complement strand
TGAATGTAATCAATGCAAATAGAATCATAATCTAATGTAGATTTGTTAGTTAGTTCTGTTTCGTATTTCATCAATTGATTTACAAATCCTAAGTTTGGATAAATACCGCAACGCAATTTATCAACGTAGTTAAACGCATCATTTAAATTAAAATCAGCATATTTAATTAAATATACCAATACAAATGCAACTGACCTGCTTTTTCCAGCACGACAATGAATAAATACATTTTTTCCTTCAGTTATATAAGAATGCATTAAATCCGCAACTTCATCAAAAGATTTGCTTATGTCTTCATCAGAATGGTCAAGGTATGAGTAATGATAGTAATCAATAGCATCATTATAAGATAGCATGTTTCGACATTCTTCTGCGAAATTTATGATGACAGAAGGGTTTATTTTTCTAAAGTAATTTTTAATGATGTCATTGTAACAACCTAAATATAAATGGTCTATTATTTTGGTTAAGTCCATTATAAATATATGTTGTTGTCTTTAAATAGTTTTTTATAAATTAATAAAAAATTGACAATAATTAATTAATAAATATAATAAACAAATATATTAATATGTTGACATTTGAGAAACATTGTAGACATTTGTCTCAATACGAATTAATCGATTTATTGATTACTATGACAAAAAAAATAAATAAAGATTATATATTAGACTTGTTAGTTAATGAAAAGAATAACATAGCATTTTATTCATTAGATAATTCTGAAATTTGTGTAAACAATTGTCCTTGTGGGTTGATTTTTAATCTGGAAACAATAGACAACAAATTGAATGTATTTATTATGTTCATTGCTACAAAATATTCGGTTAAAGGTTGCGGTTATGCTACACTATTTATTAATGAATTTATGGATTACATCAAAAACGAATTTTACAATAAATATGACACTATAAATATTATACTTGATTCTATTATGGAATCGGTTACATTCTATGAAAAACTTGGATTTAAATGGATTATGACAAATGAATACAATGAAAAGTTACACATTTTAAACAACGACAAAGATGAAGATGAAGATGAAAATGAAGATGATGATATTGAACATTTCATAATGATTTATTCTTTGAAGTGATGAGTTTTTGATTTCATGTAATCTTTTACTATTTTTACATTTAATGTTCCAATGTTGTTAGCAATAATATCATTTTTCAATGAATCATTGCTATTTAAATACAAATAAGAATACATATAAAATGGAAAATCTCTAAATTCTATAATTATTGTGTTTTCAGATAAATCAAATTTTGTTGATTTTTCATCAATGTTATTTACAACCAACCAATCATCATTTTTTTCATATAAATATTCAAAATAATTTTCTATTGATTTAACTGGATTTCCAAAATAATTTTCAGAATCTTCATTGTTTGTTTTCAATGAAACTAACAAACTTCTTCGTTTGTTTTTTATTAAATTTGTGTCATATATCATTTTATCTAAATTTGGATTGTTTAACAATGTTGACAAAAATTCTTTTATCTTATTCTCATTGCCTAAAAGTTTTATAAGAATTTTTTTCATTTCTAAAAATAAAGAATGGTTGCTATGTCTTATCGCAAAAGATAAATGTTTTTTTAACATATTTTCACTTGTTCCAATTGCACTTATAAACGAATTTAAATATATAAATAGTTTGTAAATTATTAAAAACATATACATTTTTAACATTTTAACATATTTGTCATCTTGTTCCAAGTTATATTTAGACATTTGTTTATTTTTAAAAAGCATAATCATTATGTTAAATGATGTTTCAATAGCATATTCGTCATAATTATAACCTTCCGATTTTTCATTTAAAGCATGTATTAATTCTTTTTCATTTTTACAGTCTTCTCTATTACATGTTTCTTTTAAATCTTTAATAATATTTGTGTTTAATTTTAATAATTGTTTCATTATTTCATAACATTTAACAATATTACAACTGAAAGTCATTTGAGGAACTATTTTCAAATCATTTTTAATATCAAAGTTCGATATTTTATATGTAGAAGTGTTGTAATAAATCAAACTTGTGTTAGGTAAAATATATGCTTGTTCTATTAAATCATTTACAGGAACAATATCATTGTCTTTATTTACATACATTTTAGCATTATCTATTGTTATTAAGTCATCTAAATGGTTTATCAACGTCTTAATTGTTTTGAAAAAATAAGAGACAATAATGTTTTCTGATGTTTGTGGTTTATAATAAGTTGATATATATTCAACGTCAGTAAATGAACTGTAATTGGTTAATTCATATGATGTTTCTCTAAATTTCAGATTGAATTTTGTTTGATTTAAATACTTATTTGAAGGTATTTCTAAAAATACATTATCCTCATCATCATATTCATTTTCATCATATTGATTGTCATCTTCAACACCATGTTCTGATTTTTTTGGACATGTTCCATTTGACAATCTTTCTCCATATTTACAATTTCCAGGTTTTCGTGGGCATTTTCCATTACTTCTTCTATCGCCATATTTACATGTTTTACCTTTTCTTGGACATTTTCCGTTATCCATAATTTCTCCATATTTACATGATTTAGGTTTACTTGGACATGTTCCATTACTTCTTCTGTCACCGTATTTACATGTTTTAGGTTTTCGTGGGCATTTTCCGTTATCCATAAGTTGTCCATATTTGCACGTTTTAGGTTTTCTAGGACACAATCCATTGTCTCGTTCTCCATATTTACAGCGTCTAATTTTTCGTGTGTTGTTTCCTCCCCCTGCCGACCTTTCCTCCACACCTGTCGATGATTCGTTGCCATCATAATAAATTTTGTCGATTAAAGCATTAAAATCTGAATCTTCTGCTGAATCATTTGTAATTTTAAATGTTTCATCTGGTTTATCAATAATATATGTGTATTCGTCAGGGTCAGTATATCCATATTCTAAATCTGAATTAGTTAATGAAGAATTTACAAGTATTGTTTCGCCATTTTCATTTACCAATGTTAATTTTGCTAAATCAGTTGTTTCTACTTCGAAACCTATACTTTTTATATTTTTAAATACATCATGTTTTGTTATATCACCGCCAATGCGTTTCTTTCTTGTTCTTCTAGACATATATAATAACATTTTATAATATTTATTTTAACAAATATCTGCAATTTAATAAATAATCTCCTAAGTAATTTAGGATTATTTTATTGCGTAAGTATTTAAGAAACTTATTGTTCATATTAATTATTATGAGTTCAAGTAGATCCGTACAAGCAGCCCAAAGACGTCGTGCTGGTCCTTCTAGTTCTGAACCTGGAATTCCAGGAAGAGGACCACAGCCATCCATCAATTCTGCTCAAATGTTTGCCAATCAAGCCCGACCTGGAAATGGACCAAATATGCCAACTGGACGTCTTGCCGGTCAATATGCCGCTCAACAACAAAAGCAAATGATGCAACAACAACAGCAAGAACAACAAGGACTAAACAGTGTTACTAAAATGACTATTACACAAGCAATCACTTTGATTACATTGCGTTTGGGAGCATTGGAGACAAAAATGATGAACGGTTGTGGAACCGGGGAAGAAGGCATAGATTCAAGCATAATTGCGACAATTCTATCCAGATTAGATGAATTAGAACAAAACGGGACTGGAACTGGTGTTAGTTCAGAAGGAAGTTCAGGAGAATTACAATTATTGAAACAACAAATAGATAATTTAAAGCAAACAATTGTCCAATCAAAAACACAATCAAACAGTGTTGCGAAAGAACATATTTCATTAAAGACACAAATTGACCAATTAAAGAAAGAATTAAAAGAAACAAAAGAATTGTTAGTTGCTTTACAAAATTTAACAATGGACAACAGCCAAAAAATATTAGAATTATCTTCTATGGATTTACAACAAGATGAACAAATTGAAATGAATGATGATGAAACTGAATTTGACATTAATAATTTAGATTTAAGTGAATTAAAAACCATTGAAGATGAATAAAAATACAAATTTATTTCATTCTTTTCATTAATTTTATAGCATTATTAAATTCTTCTTCTGTAATATGCGGTTGATTTTCTAAAATATCATTTTTATCATATAAATAACTATCTTCACTTCCAGATTCAATGTCTAAATCTAATATATATTTCACACAAAAATCAGCAGTTAATTTTTGTGTATGCAATAAATATTTTTTATCTAAATGTTTTATATTTTTTACTAATGTATCTATATCATATTTATTAAATACTAAATCACTGTTTGTTAGTTTAGTATTTTCTTTTTTTTCTAAATATATTTTTTCCATTATTAAACAATGTGAATATTTGTTTGATTGAAATGTTTAAAAGCAATTCAATTTTATATTTATATTTATATATTATATGACAAGTCAATATGTTAAATTCATTCAATTTGGATGTTGGAATAATATGAATGTTAGCAAAAATAAGAATGTAGGTTGTGTTAGAGATGTTATTGAATTATTAAACAATTATATACAAACTCAAACACAAAAACCTAACTTTATTGCCATTTCTGGCGACAATTATTATCCTGACAAAACAAAATCTGAAACTGACCCTGAAGAAAAAAGAAATGTCATTTATAGACAACAATTAGAAGATGGCATCAATTTATTACCAGATGACATTCCTATTTTTATGGTTTTAGGAAATCATGATTTAGATACAAATGTGAAGAAAAATAAACTTTACATTGAAAATTCAAATACGGTTGAACCAAAAAACACTTGTACAATAATAAATCTTGAAATGGAAAGTTTAAGAAACAAACCTAATGTACAGTATGATTTTTTTAAACCAATGATGATGCCAAATGGTACATTGATATTATTGATAGACACAAGTATTTATGAAGTTGGTTCTGACAAATATATTGAATGTTATAAACAATTTTTTGCTTTGAATGAAAAAAATACAGACATTTCAAATATTGACCAATTGACTATTCAACGATTAAAAGAATATCAAGAATCATTTATCTTAAAAGGCATTTCAACGAATGCAACTAACATCAAAAATATAATTATTATAGGACATCATCCTATTGTTCAAATTAAAGACAAAGATGGAATTAAACCTCTTAGTGACATTTATACATTCTTTAAACCAGTTTTACAAACGATGTTTAAAACAATTAATAATCCAAGCGTAAACTATTTTTATTTATGTTCTGATTTACATTTGTATCAAGAAGGAACTGTTCAATTGCCTACATCTGACGGAAATTTGATGAAAATCAAACAATATATTGTCGGAAATGGAGGAACTAAATTAGACAAGGCGTTGCCTCCTGGTGCTATGAATGAAGCCGATTACGAAGATGCTCATTATGTATTGGAAAAAGAAATAGCCAAATGTGGTTTTTTAGAATGCATTCTTGGCGAAAATCTGCCGGAATTTAATCCAATTTTTATTAATTCCGGCGGAAAACTCCAACCCAAGAAAACGAAACGCAAACGAACTAGAAGACGGCGAAAATACAGTCGCAGAATATACCGAAAATAATTATTCATCATCTTTTTCTGGGATATGAACATCTTTCATATTTTCAATAATCCATTTTACACATTCTATTTGACCATGTTCCATAGCACAAACTGCCAAATCACTATGATACATAAAATTTGGCAGTTTTGAAATGTATTTTAAGCAGTCTAAATGACCTATTTCTACACAGTAACTCGGTAAAATATAATTTATATCTCCACAATTTTCTTGCATCTCAACAAATGCTTCACACTTTTCTAATTCATCTATACAATTATCTACAATATCAGATATATCATCAAATCCTTCTTTGTTGTATAATAATTCTCCAACTTTACAACATTTTTTTTCACAAATATTCATAAACAACAATTAACTAATTTCTTTATATTTGTATATAATAGTATAAATATGCGATTTTTCAATCAAGAATTATTAGAACAATTTAAAAACTTTATGGAAAAACCTGCTTTAAACATTTATTCTTACGACTTTTTAGAATCAGAAAACAAATTAGGACGACTACCTTCATCCATGAAACAATGTTGTGGAACTAACATAGGAAGTGATTATTTAAATTCACAAACTCGTGCGTTAAAATTCAATAAAGATGTATTTGATTTAGCACTTGTTACTTACGACTCACATACAAAATTTAACTCTGTTGGTCTCACTAAAAACATATTAGGATTTATGATTGTTCAAAAAGGAGAATGTACAAAATTTAATGAAGCATATTGCGTTAATTTAATTTGTACTCCAACAACCGACAATCGTGCAAAAGGAATTGGTTCTATATTAATGTCGCTGTACATTTATTGTATATTAAACAATGATAGCGTAACTGATAAAACAGGTTTATTAGAATTAGCAAATTCGTATATAAATGTAGGAGGATTATGTTTATATTCTAAATATGGATTTGAATATGACGTTACATTATATGGAAATGATTGTTTTAGAGATTATAACAATTTGCCTATGATTTTAGACCTTTCTAAAAAGTATGACATTCAAAATAGAAACAATTCTAATAAAATATTGAAAGATATAACACTAGGAACTAACAAAGGATTTTCAAAACCAAATATTTGCAATGTTAGAGGAAACGATAAACAAATGTTTTTAGGAATTTTAATGAATTTACAAAATTTTATTCAAACAAATAAAACCGATTACATTATTTCTTATGTAAAATCTGATGGAACAATTATTGATTATGAATTATTATATAATTCTTTTGGAAAGAATAAAACATCAATAGATACTAAAATCAATAACTTAATTCAAAATCAATCACCAGATTTAGATATAAATGATATGAATACATTTAAAAGCATATATATTGAAAAAAAAGCAAATGAAATAATAACAACCAATCAACCAACAATGATGACAACTAGAAAACGTAATCTTTCAATGGGAGGTTATAGAAAACGTTATAAGAAATCTAGAAAAAACAAGAAAAAAACTTAAATAAGTATGTTTATAAATTAAGTTAAATATTTGTAAACATAATAATGTAAATAAATAAATGGAAATAATTAATACTTCTGAAAAAATTATATCTAAAATAAAACAAGGTGACATTTCTGAAATACTTGAAGAATTATGTCATTCAGATAAGGATACACTTATTCTTAATTATGTTTATTTTAAACATTTAGCATCAATTAATTCTTATCATTTAATCAGTGTTCAAATAATTAATAATATTGACTACATCCTTTGTACAAATAAAACATTTACAGTTTCAGTTGATATGAGAGGATTAACAATAGGTGATGTAGACAAACATAAATCATTTATACAAAGTATATCTACACTTTTGAAAAATAGATATCCTGATAAGTTAAATAAATGTTACATATATAATGCTCCTTTTGTATTTTCTCAAATATATAGTTTTGTTAGTTTGTTTATTGACAAAGACACACAAAATAAGATTGAAATAGTTTCAAACTAACAAATGAATGTTTATTATATAATGGTTTTCGTTATAAACAATAATTTAATTTATTTTTTATAAATAAATGTCATCTGGGTTTAAAGAAATAATAATAGGAACATTTGTGTTTTGCGTTATATTGTTTTTATATTTACACATACAATTTCATTTAAAAACTAGCGATGAATTAGAAATATATGAGATTGAACAAGCATCTAAGGATAAGTTAGAAGAAGTGTGTGATTTAAGACAACCAGTGTTGTTTGACTTTCCATTAGATGATGAAGGCATAAAAGTGTCTAATACAACTAACAAAATGTTTTTATTAGATAATTATCCAGTGTTTGAAGTTAAAATTAGAAATGTACATGAAGAATATGATATTTGCGTTCCATTGCAACTACATATTGCCAATAAATTGTTTAATGAAGATGCTAAATCATCGTATTTAAGTGAAGGAAATTTAGATTTTTTAAATGAAACTGGCGCGGTTAAAAATATGTCATACAATGATGAATATTTGCGTCCTAGATTAGTGTCAAATTGTTATTATGATATTATGTTTGGTTCTAAAAATGTAGAAACACCTTTAAGATATGATTTGAATTATAGAAATTACTATATGGTTACACAAGGGTCTTTAAAGATTAAACTAACACCTCCAAAATATTCAAAATACTTATATCCAATAAATGATTACGAAAATTTTGAATTTAGGTCATCTATAAATCCATGGAATCCGCAAACAAAATATAAGGCTGATTTTGATAAAATAAAATTTTTAGAGATAGATTTAGTTCCAGGAAAAATGTTATTTATTCCAGCGTATTGGTGGCATACATTTAAATTTGAAGAAAATACATTTGTTAGTTGTTTCAAGTATAGAACCTATATGAATAACATTGCTATTTCTCCAAAGATATTTATGTATGCTTTACAAAACCAAAATGTAGAAAGAAAAATAGCAAAGACTATTGATATAAATGAACTGACAAGTAAAGAAAAAGAAAAAGAAAAAGAAAAAGAAAGAGAAGATGAAAAACAAATTAGTACCATACAATCTTTTCAGGAGGAGGATAATCACCATCTCTCCAATAAGTTAAACTAACAACAGGCTTTTTAGTTTTTTTATTGTAAACAGTCCATTCAAATTCGCAACCTCTACTTAGTTGTTTTATAATGTGTTTACATGTATACTTTTCTGGGACTTGAAAATGTTTATTTCCATAAATTTTGTTAGTTATATTTTTATTTGAAAATCCTTTTTTATTCATTTTTTTTCTGTCTAAATCATTGTCAGGCATTTTTATGGTGTCAACGTCAATCATAATGTTAACTTTAAGTTCATCATCCATTTGATATTGTTGTATATTATACAATATTTAAATACTTTTCAAATATGTTTATAATATAAGTGCTTAAAAACATATTAACATATTTAATAGCAACAAAATGACAACTCATTATCGTATTGTATTTAATAATCAATCATACGACAATTGGACGATTTCTAATCCATCCACACTAGAAACCGTCATATTAGATGAAAAATTTAACCCAAATGATTTCAAATTGATGTCAAACGATTTGTTTGATTATAAAGATGGTATATTTAATGGAATTGTTCATTCTCCTACAAGATTATCAAATGATATTCCAGCAGTTCTTATTTTAGAAGACAGCAAAACATATGGTCGAGAACGTAAGCCAACAAGTGGAAAAACATATACAAATCGCACATTTAAATTAGCAACAGGTGGTCGATTATTATATAAATGTGTGCCTGATGACATGAGATTACCTATATTTCTTGTTCCATATGAAATAAAAGAGTTAGGTTTTTCAAAGGTACAAACAAACAAATATGTAACTATTAAATTCAATCATTGGGATTATGAACATCCGGTTGGAATGTTAACAAATGTGATAGGAGATGTTGATATGTTAGACAATTTTTATGAATATCAGTTATATTGTAAAAGTCTTAACAATTCTATTCAAAAATTTAATAATGAAACTAACAATGCTATTAAGACTCAAACAAAATCAAAAAATATAAATCCAAATGATGATACAATAATTGATAATATTTATAAAAAACATCCAGAAATAGAAGATAGAACATCATGGAAAACATTTACTATTGACCCTTCAACAACAAATGATTATGATGATGCATTTAGTGTAAAATATATAGACGATAATATATGTAAAATAAGTATTTATATTGCGAATGTTAGTATAACAATGGATTTCCTAAATCTTTGGTCGAGTTTCTCCCAACGCATTTCGACAATTTATTTGCCTGACAGAAAAAGGCCAATGTTACCGACAATATTGTCTGATTGTTTATGTTCGTTACAGTCTAGAAAAAAACGAATTGCGTTTGTTATGGATGTAATGATAGACGAATTTGGTAAAATAATATCAATAAATTTTTCGAATGCGATAATTCGTATATATAAAAACCATGTATATGACAGTGAAGAGTTGTTGTCAGATTCTAATTATTTGACATTATGTCAGGTTGTATCTAAAATGTCTAATCATTATAAATATATTTCAACAATAAAAGATAGTCATGATGTAGTGACATATTTAATGATTTTAATGAATTACAATTGTGCTAAGAAGTTGATTGAATGTAAAAAAGGTATATTTAGGACATGTACAATTAAAGAGACAACTAACAATGTTTTGTTGCCGGAAGAAGTGAATAAATTTATTAAAATGTGGAACAGTACGACAACACAATATGTTAATATTGAAGACATTGAAGAATCAGAGTTAAGTGATTTAACAACACATGATTTTTTAGAAATAGATGCATATGTTCATATAACATCACCAATTCGTAGACTTGTTGACATGTTAAACATGATGATGTTGCAATCGGAAATGGGTTTGTTGGTCTTGTCGCCCGGGGGCGCCGACTTTTATTCGAATTGGGTAAATAAATTGGATTATATAAATGTTACAATGCGTTCTATAAGACGAGTACAAACGGATTGTGCTTTATTGGAAAAGTGTGTTACTTGTCCTGAGATATTAGAAAAAACATATGAAGGATATTGTTTTGATAAATTGGTTAGAAATGATGGATTAAATCAGTATTTGGTGTATATTCCTGAATTAAAAATGGCGTCAAAAATAACGATAAGAGATGATTTAGAAAATTTCGATAAAAGAAATTATAAATTGTTTTTGTTTAATGACGAAGAGCATTTTAAAAGAAAAATAAGATTGCAATTAATGTAAATAAAATTATATTTTGTTAGTATATATGAGAACTCAAAGAAGAAGTCATAGAAAATGCAAACGTTGTCATCATGTTCGTTGTACTTGTCGTAAAAACAGAACAAGACGTTGTTGTAGGAGATATAGTAGAAAAAGAGGAATGCGTGGTGGATGAGGCGGGGTTTCAATTCCTCCTGTAAATAATTAATTTTACAAAATATTATAATTCAGTTTACTAATCGTCTTCATGGAAATATAAATCATTGTCGTCATATTCTTTTGGTTCTCCAAGCCATAATTCGCCATCAATGAGGTCAAAGAATGTCTTTACTTCTTCAATAGAAATTCGAAAGAATTCTCGTTTAGGGTTGATTCGTTCAGTGTATTCAGATAAAAGTTTATGAAGAGTGAATTCTTTTTTTTTAGGGTTGTATACTTGTATGGCAATTTCAAGTTTATATGGTGTAGGTGGTCTCCAAGTGTCTGATCTGTTTGCTTCTTTCAATCGTATGTCTGGGTTTCTTTCAGTCATTCCAATTTTAAGTATTCCAGGCATTGATTTATTTGAAAAGCAATATAAATATCCTTGTGTCATTGTTATTTTTGTTGATTGTGATTGGTACATGTGTTAATTTTGATTCAATTTTTTTTGAAAACTTAATTATGAATTTCTGGAATGATGTCGATAAATAGTTTATTGATTGATATAAGAAATTATGTTATTTAGTTGAATAATATAATTTATAGAACCTCTGATAGAACCTCTGATAGAACCTCTGATAGAACCTCTGATAGAACCTCTGATAGAACCTTATAAATTTATATAAGACCCACTCTTGTCAATAACCACCTCCTTCGCTATATTCTTTATGATTTTATTGTAATTCTTCATCGACTCTTCTTTTGTTGAACCACTCATCGCCTTACAAATCATCTTCAAATATTCTTCATTTTGTTTTGATTCAGGATCTTTATAATCTGGATATGCTTTTTGCCATTCACTTATTTGTTTTATGTTTTTATTTCCAATTATTTTTATCGCATTTGTTAGTTTAGTTCTATTTTCATCCTCTTTTTGCCACACTCCATTGTCTTTTATATATAATATTTCACGTTTTGAATCTGAACAATGTATTGGCCTTGCATGTACATTTAAATCCGACAACGATTTTATAAATATATTTGAAATACCTTCAGCATAACTTGTTTGTGCTGTGTATTCTAAATCTTTCAATTTCACATTCAATGAATCTACAAAATCCATCAAATTTATCGCATCTTTACATTGTTCATTCAAAAATACATTCAAATTAAAAT
>JACCDH011633123.1_pt1 | contig 11997 bp, 7 predicted proteins | sample 7442481 | NCBI WGS metagenome assembly JACCDH01 (sample SAMN15323433, study PRJNA562643) | freshwater metagenome | isolation source: river surface water | place: USA:Blue River Watershed | collected 2017-08-15 | reverse complement strand
TACGAGCGCATGGGCCTGCGTGACCTCTGCCAGCACGTGCACGAGATGTATGCCCGCTACGACATCGCGCGGCTGACCACCGAGATGTACCTGTCGGACCTGACCCCCGCCATGACCCCGGCCGATGCCTATGCGCACATCGCGCGTCGCCAGACCGAGCGGGTCGAGATCGACCACCTGGAAGGGCGCATCACGGTCGGCCTGGTCACGCCTTACCCGCCGGGCATCCCGCTGCTGATCCCGGGCGAGGTGTTCAACCGCAAGATCGTGGACTACCTCAAGTTCGCCCGCCAGTTCAACATCGAGTGCCCGGGCTTCGAGACCGACATCCACGGGCTGGTGGAGGTCGTGGGCGAAGACGGCAAGAAGCGTTATTTCGCGGATTGCGTGAAGGCCTGACCGCGATTGATCGCCCCCACAAAAAAAGCGGCCTCGGCCGCTTTTTTGTTTGGTGGCCGCGGGGGCTCAGGCCGGGTCGGCAGCAGGTTCGGCAATGCCGCCCACCACCTGGCTGAAGCCGCCATCCACATAGGTGATCTCGGCGGTCACGCCCGCGGCAAGGTCCGACAGCAAAAACGCGGCCACATTGCCCACATCGTCGATGGTCACATTGCGGCGGATGGGCGAGTTCTCGGCCACCACCGACAGGATCTTGCCAAAGCCCTTGATGCCGCTGGCCGCCAGCGTCTTGATGGGGCCGGCCGAGATGCCGTTGGCGCGCAGGCCACGGCCCTGCGAGCCCAGCGATTCGGCCAGGTAACGCACCGAGGCCTCCAGGCTGGCCTTGGCCAGGCCCATGGTGTTGTAGTTGGGCACGGTGCGGATGGCGCCCAAGTAGGACAGGGTCAGCACAGCGGCGCGGTCATTGAGGTAGGGCAGGGCGGCCTTGGCCATGGCCGGGAAGCTGTAGGCGCTGATGTCGTGCGCGATCTTGTAGGCTTCGCGCGAGAGGCCATCCAGAAAATCGCCGGCGATCGCCTCGCGCGGGGCGTAACCGATGGCGTGCACGAAGCCGTCAAAGGTGGGCCAATGGGCCGAGAGGTCCTTGAACAGGCGCTCGATCTGCTCGTCGCTGCCCACATCGCAGTCAAACACCAGCTTGGAGTCGAAGTCGGCGGCGAATTCGGTGATGCGGTCCTTGAAGCGCTCGCCCACATAGCTGAAAGCCAGATCGGCGCCCTGCGCATGGCAAGCCCGGGCGATGCCGTAGGCGATGGAGCGGTTGGACAGCACGCCCGTGATCAGCAGCCTTTTACCCGCCAGGAAACCTGTTTTTGTGGTCATGGGGAAATCTCCGAAAAATTCTGGGCAGAATTGTCGCATGCGAAATCCGTGGCTTTGCTTCGCCCGTCTCTGGGCCATCGGGGTGTGGGCGCTGGCGGCGGGCCCGCTCTGGGCCGCGCATGCCTATGGCCAGTTTGGCGAGATCAAGTACCCGGCCGGCTTCGCGCATTTCGACTACGTCAACCCGCAAGCGCCCAAAGGGGGCGAGATCGTGCTGGTGCCGCCCACGCGGCAGTCCAACTTCGACAAGTACAACCCCTTCACCCTCAAGGGCAGCGCGCCGCCTGGGCTGTCGAGCCTGCTCTTTGACACGCTGCTGACCGGCACCCTGGACGAACCGACCACGTCCTATGGCCTGCTGGCGCGCGACATCCAGGTGGCGGCCGACAAGAAATCCGTCACCTTTGAACTGCAGCCGCACGCGCGCTTTCACAACGGCGAGCCGGTGCTGGCCCAGGATGTGAAGTTCAGCTTCGAGCGGCTGACCAGCAAGGGCGCCGCCCCGCAATACCGCACCTATTTCAGCGAAGTGAAGGCGGCGGTGGTGGAGGGCGAGCGCCGCATCCGCTTTGATTTTGTGCGCGCCAGCAGCGAATTGCCGCTGATCGTGGGCAGCCTGCCGGTGTTCAGCCGCGCCTGGGGCCAGACCCCGGCAGGGCACAAGGCGCTCGATCAGCTGGTCACCGACATCCCGATCGGCTCGGGCCCCTACAAGATCGGGCCGGTGCAGTTTGGCAAGGACATCACCTATGTGCGCGACCCGAACTACTGGGCCCGCGACCTGAACGTGCGCCGCGGCCTCTACAACTTTGACCGCATCACCTACAAGATCTACAAGGACAGCACGGCCCAGCTCGAGGCCTTCAAGGCCGGCGAGTTCGACTACATCCAGGCCTTCATCGCCCGGGAATGGGCGCGGGCCTACACCGGGCGGCAGTTCGAGCGTGGCGAGATCATCAAGGCCGAGCTGGCGCACCGCAACGCGGGCGACTTCCAGGGCTTTTTGTTCAACACGCGCCGGGCCAAGTTCCAGGACGTGCGGGTGCGCCAGGCGATTGGCCTGGCCATGGACTACGAATGGATGAACCGGCAGCTGTTCTACAACGCCTACGCCCGGGTGCGCGGCTTTTTTGTGGGCAGCGACTTCGAGGCCAAGGGCCGGCCAGGGGCGGATGAGCTGGCCCTGCTCGAACCCCTTCGCGCGCAACTGCCGGCCGCGGTGTTTGACGAACCCGTGCCTTTGCCGCCCCAGACTTCGCTGGACCCGGCCTCTGGCCACACCCTGCGCGACCACCTGCGGCAGGCGCGCGACCTGCTTGAGGCCGCGGGCTGGACCATCCAGCAGGGCAAGCTGCGCAACAGCAAGGGCGAGGTCTTTCGCATCGAGTTCCTCGACAATTCAGGCTCCATGGGGCGGGTGGTGACGCCCTATGCCAAGAACCTGGAAAAACTCGGGATCGAAGTGCAGTACAAGGTGATCGACTTCGCCTTGCTGAAAAAACGCATGGACCAGTTCGATTTCGACATCATCAGCAGCCGCACCGTGGGCAGCGAAGCCCCCGGCACCGAGCTGCTCGAGCGCTTTGGTTCCCAAGCGGCCGACACCGAAGGCTCGGGCAACATGATGGGCATCAAGAGCCCGGCGGTCGATGCCCTGCTCGACAAGGCCGTCGGCGCCCAGACCCGCGCGCAGCTGGTGAGTGCACTGCGCGCCCTCGACCGCGTGCTGCGCCACGGCCACTATGTGGTGCCGCACTGGTACGGCGCGGTGCACCGCGTGGCCTGGCGCGCCGGCAAGTTCGGCAAGCCCGAGACCTTGCCCCTGTACTACCAGCCTGAAGCCTGGGTCACCAGCGTCTGGTGGGCCGCACCGGGCCAGGGGCGCTGACATGCTGAGCTACATCCTCAAACGCCTGCTGCTGATGATCCCGACCCTGTTCGGGGTGCTGCTGCTGACCTTTGTCGTGATCCAGTTCGTGCCGGGTGGCCCGGTCGAGCAGATGGTGGCCCAGTTGCAGGGCCGCGATGCGGGCGGGGAGGGCGCGGCCGCAGCGGGCGCCGGCTACCGTGGCCGCCAGGGCGTGGACGCCAAGCGCATCGAAGAGATCAAGGCCCTCTACGGCTTTGACAAACCGGCGACCGAGCGCTTTTGGATCATGCTCGGCCAGTTCGCCCGCTTTGACCTGGGCAAGAGCTTTTATTACCCCAGGGACGTGTGGACGCTGATCCAGGAAAAGCTGCCGGTCTCCATCAGCCTGGGCCTGTGGACGTTTTTCATCAGCTACCTGGTCTCGGTGCCGCTGGGCATCGCCAAGGCCGTTCGGGCGGGCAGCCGCTTTGACACCGTCACCAGCCTGATCGTGCTGGTGGGCTACGCCATCCCCGGCTTTGTGCTGGGCGTGGCCTTGCTGGTGATCTTTGGTGGACAGCTGCAGTGGTTCCCGCTGCGCGGACTGACGTCCTCCAACTGGGAGCAGCTGTCCTGGGGCGCCAAGGTGGTCGACTACCTCTGGCACATCGCCTTGCCGGTCACGGCCAGCGTGCTGGGGGCCTTTGCGGTCACCACCATGCTGACCAAGAACGCCTTTCTGGAAGAAATCCGCAAACAGTATGTGCTGACCGCGCGCGCCAAGGGCCTGAGCGAGCGGCGCGTGCTCTGGCGGCATGTCATGCGCAATGCCCTGATCCCCATCGTGACCGGCTTTCCGGCGGCCTTCATCGGCGCCTTTTTCACCGGTTCGCTGCTGATCGAAACCCTGTTCTCGCTCGACGGCCTGGGCCTCTTGAGCTACGAATCGGTGATCCGGCGCGACTACCCGGTGGTGCTGGGCACGCTCTACCTGTTCACGCTGATCGGCCTGCTGACCAAGCTGATCAGCGACCTCTGTTATGTCTGGGTCGACCCCCGGGTGAAGTTCGACCGATGAGCGCCTTGCCCCACGCCCAGCTTTCTCCTGCGCGGCGCGCCTGGCTGCGCTTTCGTCGCCACCGCCTGGGCTTTGTCAGCCTGGTGCTGTTTGCCCTGCTGTTCGTGCTGAGCCTGGGGGCGGAGCTGCTGTGCAACGACAAGCCGCTGGTGGTGCGCTACCAGGGGCAGTGGTACTTCCCGGTGGTGCAGAGCCTGCCCGAGACGGTGTTTGGCGGCGACTTCGAAACACCGACCGATTACCTCGACCCCTTCATTGGCCAGCAACTGGCCAAAGACGGCAACTGGGCGCTGCACGCGCCCAACCGCTACCACCACAGCACGCTGGACTATTTCGCGCCCTTGCCCAATCCGGCGCCGCCCACCGGCCGCAACTGGCTGGGCACCGACGACCGGGGGCGCGATGTGCTGGCCCGGCTGGTCTATGGCTTTCGGGTGTCCATCTTGTTTGCGCTGGCGCTGACCGCCGTGGGGGTGCTGCTGGGGGTGATCACCGGCGCGATCCAGGGCTTTTTTGTGGGCAAGACCGACCTGGTGTTTCAGCGCTTCATCGAAGTCTGGAGCGCCATGCCCGAGCTGTACCTGCTGATCATCTTCTCGGCCGTGTTCGAGCCCAGCGTGGCGCTGCTGCTGATCCTGCTGAGCCTGTTTGGCTGGATGGGCCTGTCCGACTATGTGCGCGCCGAATTCCTGCGCAACCGCCAGCTCGATTACGTCAAGTCGGCGCGGGCCCTGGGCTTGTCGAACTGGACCATCATCTGGCGCCATGTGCTGCCCAACAGCATGACGCCGGTGGTCACCTTCTTGCCCTTCCGCATGAGCGGCGCCATCCTGGCACTGACCTCGCTGGACTTCCTGGGCCTGGGTGTGCCGCCCGGCACGCCCTCGCTGGGCGAGCTGCTGGCCCAGGGCAAGAACAACATCGACGCCTGGTGGATCTCCCTGTCCACCTTTGCCGTGCTGGTCATCACCTTGCTGCTGCTGACCTTCATGGGCGATGCGCTGCGTGACGCGCTCGACCCCCGAAAGGCCGACGCATGAGCCGGCTGCTGGAGATCGAGGACCTGCGCATCGCCTTTGACGGCAGCCCCGTGGTGCACGGCGTGAGCCTGTCGATCGCGGCGGGTGAGCGCCTGGCCCTGGTGGGCGAGTCCGGCTCGGGCAAATCGGTCACCGCGCTGGCCATCCTGCGTTTGCTGGAGTCGGCCCGCTGCTCGGGCGCGGTGCGCTGGCAGGGCAGGGAGCTGCTGCAGCTGGACGAGTCGGCCATGCGCGCCATCCGCGGGGACGAGATCGCCATGATCTTCCAGGAGCCGATGACCGCGCTCAACCCGCTGCTCACGATTGGCCAGCAGGTGGCCGAAGTGCTTGAACTCAAGAAGGGGCTGGGCCCTTCGGAGGCCCGGGACCGCGTGATCGCCTTGCTGCAGGAGGTGGGCATCGACGCGCCCGAACGCCGGGCCGGCAGCTACCCGCACCAGCTCTCGGGCGGTCAGCGCCAACGCGCCATGATGGCCATGGCCCTGGCCAGCGAGCCCAAGCTCCTGCTGGCCGACGAACCCACCACCGCGCTGGACGCCAGCCTGCGCCTGCAAATGCTGGAGCTGCTGGCGCGGCTGCAGCAGCGCACCGGCATGGCCGTGCTGCTGATCACCCACGACCTGGCCCTGGTGCGGCATTTCGCCCAGCGCATCGCCGTCATGGAAAAAGGCCACCTGGTCGAGCAGGGCGATTGCGCCACCGTGTTTGCCCAGCCGCAGCATGCCTACACCCGCCAGCTGCTGGCCAGCCGGCCCGACCGTGCGGGCCTGGCGCCTTGCCCCGAGGACAGCCCGTCCATCCTGCAAGCCCGCGGTCTGCGCGTGCAGTACCCCGTGCCGCTGCCCGGGCTGCGGGGCTGGTTCCGCCAGGGCCGCTTTGAGGCGCTGCAGGGCGCCGACTTCGGCATCAGCGCCGGCATGACGCTGGGCGTCATGGGCGAATCCGGTTCGGGCAAGACCAGCCTGGCGCAGGCGGTGCTGGGCCTGATCCCGCACCAGGGCCAGCTGGACTTCGGCGGCCAGACCTGGCAGGGCCAGCCCGCGGCCGACCGCGCACTTCGGCGCCAGGTGCAGGTGGTTTTTCAGGACCCGTTTGGCAGCCTGTCCCCGCGCCGCACCGTGGGTGAAATCGTGGCCGAGGGCCTGCAGCTGCACCAGCCGGAGCTCAGCCCCGCCGCCGTGCAGGCGCGGGTGCTGGACACGCTGGCCGAAGTCGGGCTCACGCCGCAGGCCTTTCCGGGCCTGCTCTCGCGCTATCCCCATGCCTTCTCGGGCGGGCAGCGTCAGCGCATCGCGCTGGCGCGCGCCCTCCTCGTCGAGCCGCGCTTGCTGGTGCTGGACGAGCCCACCAGCGCCCTGGATGTGACGGTGCAGCAGCAGATCCTGTTGCTGCTCAAGGGCCTGCAGCAGCGCCGGGGCGTGGCCTACCTGCTCATCACCCACGACCTGGACGTGCTGCGGGCCATGGCCCACGAGGTGCTGGTGCTGCAGGGGGGGCAGGTGGTGGAGTCCGGCGCGGCCGAGCAGGTGTTCTCGCGGCCGGCGCACCCCTACACCCGGGGGCTGCTGTCGGCGTTTGCGGACTGAGCCACCGTGGCCCGCGAGGCCCGGGCGATTTTTCTTGAAAAATCACACACTTAGGGCATTTTTCGGCTAAAATCCTGACTTCACGACCAAACGGGCGGGTTCTCACCGCCCGTTTTTTTTGGTCGATCCATTTCAACCGTCAGGATGACCCGCTACCCGTGGCCTTGCAGCAAATCGTCGAAGAAACCGTGACCGGACTGGGCTATGACCTGGTGGAGATCGAACGCTCCGCCGGGGGCCTGTTGCGCATCACCATCGACTTGCCCTGGACGCCCGAATCGCCTGCCGACCAGTTTGTGACCGTGGAAGACTGCGAAAAAGTCACCCGGCAGCTGCAGTTCGCGCTCGAGGTCGACGCGGTCGACTACCGCCGGCTGGAAGTGTCTTCCCCCGGTATTGACCGTCCCTTGCGCCACGAACAGGATTTCGTGCGCTTTGCCGGCGAACTGATCGACATCACCCTCAAGGCCCCGATGGGCGAGGCCGCGGGGGGCCTGGTCAACGCCAACCGCAAAAAATTTCGTGGCACGCTCGAACGCGATGCCGCTGCCACAGGCTGGCAAATCGTCTGGAGCGAAGAGCCCGAGGTCAAGCCCGGACAACGGGTCAGTAAGAAACGCGCACCCGCCCCGGTGCAGGTGCTGGGTTTCACCCTGGACGAGTTGCGCGAGGCACGCCTGGCGCCTGTGGTCGATTTCAAGGGGCGCAAGCCCAAAGCCAGTGCCTGACCCCGTCAGGCAGACATTGATTGGAGCAAGCCCGCGATCGGGCTGTTGGAATAGGAGAGTCGAGTCATGAACCGCGAATTGTTGATGCTGGTGGACGCCATCTCGCGCGAGAAGAACGTCGAGCGCGATGTCGTGATTGGCGCCGTTGAAGCCGCCCTGGCGCAAGCCACCAAAAAGCTGTATGAAGGCGAAGTGGACATCCGCGTGTCCATCGACCGCGATTCGGGCGAATACGAAACCTTCCGCCGCTGGTTGGTCGTGCCCGACGATGCCGGTCTGCAAAACCCCGATGCCGAAGAACTGCTGATGGACGCCCAGGAGCGTGTGGCCGACGTCGAGGTGGGCGAGTACATCGAAGAGCAGGTCGAATCCCTGCCGATCGGCCGCATTGGCGCGATGGCGGCCAAGCAGGTCATCCTGCAGAAAATCCGTGACGCCGAGCGCGAAATGCTGCTCAACGAGTTCATGTCGCGTGGCGAGAAGATCTTTGTCGGCACCGTCAAGCGCATGGACAAGGGCGACATCATCTGCGAATCGGGCCGCGTGGAAGGCCGCCTGCGCCGCGGTGAAACCATCCCCAAGGAAAACCTGCGCAATGGCGACCGTGTGCGCGCCATGATCATGGACGTGGACCTGACCCTGCGCGGCGCGCCCATCATCCTCTCGCGCTCGGCCCCCGAATTCATGATCGAGCTGTTCCGCCAGGAAGTGCCCGAAATCGAGCAAGGCCTGCTGGAGATCAAATCCTGCGCCCGCGATGCCGGTTCACGCGCCAAGATCGCCGTGATCTCGCACGACAAGCGCGTCGACCCGATCGGCACCTGCGTCGGCGTGCGTGGCACCCGCGTGAACGCCGTGACCAATGAACTCGCCGGCGAGCGTGTGGACATCGTGCTCTGGAGCGAAGACCCCGCCCAGTTCGTGATTGGCGCCTTGGCCCCGGCCAATGTGCAGTCCATCGTGGTGGACGAGGAAAAGCACGCCATGGACGTGGTGGTGGACGAAGAAAACCTGGCGATTGCCATCGGCCGCGGCGGGCAGAACGTGCGCCTGGCGTCTGAGCTGACCGGCTGGAAGATCAACATCATGGATGCGGCCGAGTCGGCCCAGAAGCAGGCCGAAGAGACCACCGCCATCCGCGCGCTGTTCATGGAAAAGCTCGATGTGGACGAGGAAATCGCCGACATCCTGATCGCCGAAGGCTTCACCAGCCTGGAAGAAGTGGCCTATGTGCCGCTGCAGGAAATGCTCGAGATCGAATCCTTTGACGAGGACACGGTCAATGAGCTGCGCGCCCGCGCCAAGGACGCCTTGCTGACGATGGAAATCGCCCGCGAGGAAAGCGTGGAAGACGTGTCGCAGGACCTGCGCGATCTGCCCGGCCTGAACCCCGAATTGATCGCCAAGCTGGCCGAGGCCGGCGTGCACTCGCGTGATGATCTGGCCGACCTCGCCACCGACGAGCTGACCGACATCACGGGGCAGGAGGCTGAAGAAGCCACCGCCCTGATCATGAAAGCCCGCGAACATTGGTTCGCAGCAGGCCAAGCCTGAGATTGATGGAGGCTTGTAGCGAATATGACCAGTACCACCGTCGCCGAGTTCGCCAGTGAACTCAAGAAACCCGCCGACACCCTGCTCGAACAACTGCGTTCGGCCGGGGTGCCCAAATCGTCCGCATCCGATCCGCTGAGCGAAGCCGACAAGCAAAAACTGCTGTCCTACCTTCAGGCCAGCCACGGCACGGGCGAACGCAAGAAGATCACCCTGACCAAGAAATCCACCACCGAGATCAAGCAGGCCGATGCCACCGGCAAGGCGCGCACGATCCAGGTGGAAGTGCGCAAAAAACGCACCCTGATCAAGCGCGACGATGAGCAGGCGCCGGCCGCACCGGCCGAGCCGGTCATCGACCACGCCGAACTGGCCCGCCGCGAAGAAGAAGCGCGCCGCCAGGCGGAGCTGATCCGTCGCCAGGAAGAAGAACTGGCCGAAAAACGCCGTCTGCGCGAAGAGGCCGAAGCCCGTGCCCGGGCGGAAGCCGAAGCGGCCGATCGCGCCGCCGCCGAAGCGGCGAGCCCGGCCAGCGAAGCCCAGCCGGGTCTGAGCCGCGATGAGCGCGAGGAGCGCGCCCGCCAGGAAGCGGCCAGCATCAATGCGGCCGCCCAGGCCGGCAAGGCGGGCAGTGCCTCTGCCGAAAGCAGCGCTGCCCAGGCGGCGGCCGACAAGGCCGAAGCCGACAAGCGCGCCCGCGAAGAAGCCGCAGCCCAGGCCGCTGCCGAATCCAAGGCCCGGGCCGACGAAGAGACCGCCCGTGCGCGCGAGCTCGAAGAGCGCCGCCGCAAGGCCCTGGCCGAAGCCGAAGCCATCCGCGCCATGATGAACACCCCCAAAAAGGTGTTGGTGGCCAAGAAGGAAGAACCCAAACCCGAGGCCGCGAAACCCGCCGTCAAGGGCACCTTGCACAAGCCCGCCGGCACCCCCGCCCCAGGCGCGCGCACGGCGGCCAGCCCATCGGCCCCCGGCGCAGGCAAGGAAGTCAAATCCGCCAAGCTCTCGTCGAGCTGGGCCGGTGACCCGGCCAAGAAAAAGGCCATCCCGACACGGGGCGACAGCACCGGTGGTGTGGGCCGCAACGCCTGGCGTGCCGGCCCCAAAGGCCGCAAGGGCCACCACGACCGCGAAGAGCAACAGGCCGCGCCGGCAGAGCAGCGCGTGCTCGAAGTGCATGTGCCCGAAACCATCACGGTTTCCGAACTGGCCCACAAGATGTCGATCAAGGCGTCTGAGGTCATCAAGCAACTGATGAAGCTCGGCCAGATGGTCACCATCAACCAGTCGCTGGACCAGGACACGGCGATGATCGTGGTCGAAGAGCTCGGTCACACCGCCATCGTGGCGGCCCTCGATGACCCCGAAGCCTTCACCGAGGAAGAAGCCTCTGCGACCCAGGCCGATGCCCTGCCACGGGCGCCGGTGGTGACCGTCATGGGCCACGTCGACCACGGCAAGACCTCGCTGCTGGACTACATCCGCCGCGCCAAGGTGGCGGCGGGCGAAGCTGGCGGCATCACCCAGCACATTGGCGCCTACCACGTGGAAACCCCGCGCGGCATGGTCTCCTTCCTGGACACCCCCGGCCACGAGGCCTTCACCGCCATGCGTGCCCGCGGCGCCCAGGCCACCGACATCGTGATCCTGGTGTGTGCGGCCGACGACGGCGTCATGCCCCAGACCAAGGAAGCCATCAAGCACGCCAAGGCGGCCGGTGTGCCGATCGTGGTGGCCATGACCAAGGCCGACAAGCCCGAAGCCAACATCGAAAAAGTCAAGGCGGAGCTGATTTCCGAAGAGGTCGTGCCCGAAGAATTCGGCGGCGAATCGCCCTTTGTGGCGGTGTCGTCCAAGACCGGCATGGGCGTGGACGAACTGCTCGAGCAGGTGCTGCTGCAAGCCGAAGTGCTGGAACTCAAGGCCCCGGTCGATGCCGCGGCCAAGGGCCTGGTGATCGAAGCCAGCCTGGACAAAGGCCGCGGCTCGGTGGCCACCGTGCTGGTGCAGTCGGGCACGCTCAAGGTCGGCGATGTGGTGCTGGCCGGTCAGACCTATGGCCGCGTGCGCGCCATGCTGGATGAAAACGGCAAGCCCACCAAGGAAGCCGGCCCCTCCATCCCGGTCGAAATCCAAGGCCTGTCGGATGTGCCGCTGGCCGGTGACGATTTCATGGTGCTGTCGGACGAGCGCCGCGCCCGCGAGATCGCCACCTACCGTGCCGGCAAGTACCGCAGCACCAAGCTGGCCAAGCAGCAGGCGGCCAAGCTCGAGAACATGTTTGCCGACATGCAGGCGGGCGAGGTCAAGAGCCTGCCCATCGTGCTCAAGGCCGATGTGCAGGGCTCACAGGAAGCGCTGTCGGCTTCGCTGCTCAAGCTCTCGACCGACGAGGTGCGTGTGCAGATGGTCTACGCGGGTGTCGGCGGCATCAGCGAGTCCGACATCAACCTGGCGATCGCCTCCAAGGGTCTGGTGATCGGCTTCAATGTGCGAGCCGACGCCGGCGCACGCAAGCTGGCCGAGAACAACGACGTCCAGATCAAGTACTACAACATCATTTACGACGCGGTCGACGAGCTCAAGGCGGCGATGTCCGGCATGCTGGCCCCCGAACAGAAGGAAGAGATCATCGGCAACGCCGAGATCCGCACCGTGTTCGTGGCCTCCAAGATCGGCACGGTGGCCGGCTGTATGGTCACCAACGGCATGGTCACGCGCTCCGCTCGTTTCCGCCTGCTGCGCGACAACGTGGTCATCTACACCGGCGAACTCGAGTCGCTCAAGCGCCTCAAGGACGATGTGCGCGAAGTCAAGGAAGGCTTCGAGTGCGGTATCAAGCTGAAGAACTACAACGAGATCAAGGAAGGCGATCAGTTGG
>JACCDH011782945.1_pt1 | contig 12000 bp, 4 predicted proteins | sample 7442481 | NCBI WGS metagenome assembly JACCDH01 (sample SAMN15323433, study PRJNA562643) | freshwater metagenome | isolation source: river surface water | place: USA:Blue River Watershed | collected 2017-08-15 | reverse complement strand
TATAGATTTAAAAGACCCATCGGTTGTTAAAAAAGAGGTTGTTTATGATCCTGTTACCAACAGATATGTGGTAAAAGAAGTTATAGGCGAGGATAGTTATAAGCCTGCGGATGATAAATCTTTTTCGGACTTTTGGGCAAACAAAAGTAAACAATCCGAAAAACAATATTGGAAAGAAAAATCAAAGGAGAGCTCCAGTAAAAACGGCGACTTTATTAGTAATTTAATGGATAAGGACAACTCGGTTTCTTTATTCGGTAGTAATTTTGTAGAAATTAAACCTCAAGGTTCTGCAGAGTTAACTTTTGGAGTTACTTCTCAAAAAACCGAAAACCCATTGGTAAGAGTAGAAAATCAAAGGGTTACTAATATTGATTTTAATCAGAAAATACAATTAAATGTACAGGGTATTATTGGGGAAAAATTGTTTTTAAACACCAATTATAACACCGAGGCTACTTTTGATTTTGAAAATCAAATGAAATTGAATTATAAAGGTAGTGAGGATGAAATTATTAAAAATGTTGAGTTAGGAAATGTAAGTTTGCCTTTAAATAGCACTTTAATAAAAGGAAGTCAGAATTTATTTGGTGTTAAAGCCAATATGCAATTTGGTAAATTAAAAGTAAGTACTATTGTTACACAGCAAAAAAGTGATTCCAAATCCATTAATTTATCAGGTGGTGCGCAAACAATTAATAAGGAGGTTAAAATTGATCAGTACGACGATAACCGACATTTCTTTTTATCCCAATATTTTTATGAAAATTACGATAATGCACTTAAGAATTTACCAGTAATTACAACCGAAGTACAAATTACGCAATTGGAAGTTTGGATAACCAATGTTGGAATTAGTGCCAACAACGATGCGCGAAATGTAATTGCGTTTACAGATTTAGGAGAGGTAAGTCCGTATCAAGGCACCGTAAATCCAAGTATTAATGCAAATTTTCCTTCAAACAACTCAAATGATTTATACGAAAAGTTAATTAACAACAGTAATGTAAGAAGTTACAATAATTCATCGGGCGAATTGTTAGGTAATTTTGGAATGCAAGATGGAATACATTTTAACAAAATTGAAAACGCCCGAAGATTAAGTCCGAATGAATATTATTTTCATCCTCAATTGGGTTTTATTTCCTTAAACCGAAAAATGGAAGAGGATGAGGTTTTGGCAGTTGCTTTTCAATATACTGTAGCTCGTGATGGTTCCACCAGAAAAGTGGGTGAATTTTCTACAGATGCTAAAGAAGTAAAAGAAGCTTTATATCTTAAAATGTTAAAATCAACACAAGTTAACAATACTCAAATTCCTTTGTGGAATTTAATGATGAAAAACGTGTATAGTTTAGGGACATCGGGGGTGGACGCATCCAGTTTAGAAATAGATGTTTTTTACAACAATCCAAAAACGAATAACAACATCAATTATTTACCTGCAGGAGGTAGTATTTCCGAAAACAAAAGATGGTTGCAATACTTAGGAGTTGATAAAGTGGATCCGCAATTAAACCCTAATCCAGATGGACGATATGATATTGTGAATGGTGTTACTATAAGGATGGAAAATGGTAGGATCTATTTTCCTTCTACCAAACCATTTGGGAAGGCATTACGAACTTCTATTGGTGATAATTCTGTGGCAGATAATTATGCTTTTGATAGTTTATATTATATTCCTAAATGGCGTGCAGTTAACGATTTTCCTGATAAAAATAGGTTTTTAATTAAAGCAAGATATCAAGCACAAAGTAATATTATTAATTTAAATTCATTTAGTATTCCAGAAGGTGCAGTATCTGTTACTGCTGGAGGAAGAAAACTACAAGAAGGAACAGATTTTAGGGTGAATTATCAAACAGGACAGTTAACTATATTAAACGAAAGTGTATTAAATTCTAATACACCTATAAAAGTGGATGTAGAAAGTAACTCGATGTTTGCATCAATGTCGAAAAATTTATTCGGAACCCATTTAAACTACGAAGTAAATAAAAATTTCCATGTTGGAGGTACTTTAATGAACTTAACTGAGCGCCCATTAATGCAAAAAAATCAACAAGGAATCGAGCCTACATCTAATACTATTTGGGGTTTAAATACCAATTATACTAACGAATCTCCATATTTAACCAAATTGGTTGATAAACTTCCTTTTATTTCTACCAAAGAAAAATCTAAAATACAATTTACAGGTGAATTTGCACAATTGGTTCCTGGTTCACCAAGAGCAATTCAAGATGCTACAAGCGGTGAAGCACAATCGTATATAGATGCTTTTGAAGCCGGACAAACTAACATTAACTTAGCAAATCGTTTAGCATGGGTATTAGCTTCAACACCTCAAGGACAAACTCAAGCGGGTATGTGGCCAGAAGGTCAATTGTTTAATGAATTGGCATATGGGTTTAACCGTTCTAAATTAGCATGGTATAATATTGATCCTATTTTTATTGCCAATAACAGTAATACTCCTGAGTATATGCGAAGAAATCCTCGGATTCAAGGAAATCATTATCAGCGTGTTGTACAACAATCCGAGTTGTTTCCAAATCGAAGTTTGGCAATTGGGCAAGTAACTACTTTATTAACTTTTGATGTGGCCTATTTTCCTCAGGAAAGAGGTCCGTATAATTTCGATACTACTGGTGGAACTTTTTCCAAAGGTATCAATCCACAAACGGGGTTTTTAAACGATCCAACAAGTAGATGGGGAGGGATAATGCGTGCAATGAGTAATGTGGATTTTGAAACTAGAAATATTGAATTTATTGAATTTTGGATGATGAATCCTTTTGAAGATGATGCCGTTAGTGCATTTGGAGGTGGAACAAATGGTGGTGATTTTTATATACATTTAGGGAATATTTCGGAAGATATTTTAAAAGATGGAAGACGATCATTTGAAAACGGTTTACCTTTAAATGCTTCAGGTTCCACAGATGTTGACCAAACCTCTTGGGGTAGGGTATCCAATAGATTAAATTTTGTAAATGCTTTTGATAATGATCCAAATACTAGGGCAGCGCAAGATGTGGGTTTGGATGGTTTAAGTAATGCAGATGAAAGAACTTTTTTTAGAAGTTATTTAAATTGGTTTGGAGCAAATCCTCCAGCTGGAATATCAACAGACCCTTCTGGTGATGATTATCAGTATTTTAGAGGAGAAGAATATGATAATTTACAATCAAATGTTATTGATAGATACAAAAGATTTAATGGTTTGGAAGGTAACTCGGCTACACAAGAACAAACTGGTTTAGATTTTATTAGCACAAGTTCTATTTTACCTGATATCGAGGATATTAATAGGGATAATACTTTAAGCGAGGGTGAAAGTTATTATCAATATAAAATTAGTTTACGCCCAAGTGATTTGGAGCAAAGTGATATTGGTACAAATTATATTAATCAAATTTATAGTACAACAGTAAATATTGAAGGAGGTACTACCAAGGATATAACTTGGTACCAGTTTAGAATTCCGATTCGTACACCAGATACTACTGTGGGTAAAATAACTGATTTTCAATCTATTCGTTTTATGCGTATGGCTTTTAAAAATTGGCAGGATCCTGTGGTTTTACGATTTGCTACTATGGATTTGGTGCAAAGTAATTGGAGACAATATCGCAATCCATTATATGATCAAACTCAAGCTATTCCTGATCAAACAGGAACAACCTTTACTTTAGGTAGGGTAAACGTTGAAGAGGATTCTAAAAAGAAACCTGTAAGATATATAGAACCACCTAATATTCAACGCCAGTTTAATTTAGCATCCCAAAATTTTGAAAATGAACAATCTTTACAATTGCGTGTTTGTGATTTAGATGGTGGTGATGCAAGGGCTATTTTTAAAATGGAAAGTAGAGATTTATTATCTTATAATAAAATTAAAATGGATTTACATGCTTCTCAAATTGGAGATGCAATTGCTAATTTAAACGATATGAATATGTCGGTGTTTATCCGAATTGGGACAGATTTCGACCAAAACTACTATGAATACGAAGTTCCAATGTCGTTTACGGATCCAGCTTTGGTAAGTGCAAACAATAATGAATCTGCGCGACAAGAAATTTGGAAAAAAATAAATATGATGGAATTTAACTACAAAGAAGCCTTTGTTGGATTAAAAATCACAAGAAATGAAAGAGGAATTCCTATAGATCAGCGCTTTAAAGGGACAGATGGTAAAAATAATGTTTATGTTAAAGGTAATCCCACTATGGCAAATGTGCGTACAATTATGATTGGGGTTAGAAACAACAACCCACGCGGACAAAAACGATGTGCAGAATTTTGGGTGAACGAGTTGAGGTTATCTGATTTTGATAACAATAGTGGTTGGGCAGCAACCAGCAGTGTAAATATGCAACTGGCAGATTTAGGAAATTTATCATTTGGAGGTGGTTATAGTACACCTGGATGGGGATCAATTGATCAAAAAATTAGTGATAGAAGTAGGCAAACTATAAGGAATTTTGATGCAACTGGTAATTTCCAAATGGGTAAATTTTTCCCAGAAAACACAAATTTAAGCGTACCATTATATTTCAGTTATAATCGTATTCGTAAAGATATGCAATATAATCCTTTAGATACCGATGTAGAAATGATGGAACTAGATAGAAACTCGGATGTTAGAAAAAAACTAAATTTAATAACTCCTGATGTTTTGATTAACAGAAGCATTAATTTTAGTAATGTTAGGAAAAACTTAAAACCTGGTGCTAAACCAAAAATATATAGTATCGAAAATTTTGATGCTACTTATGCATTTTCCGAAATGAATCAAAGAGATGTGAATACGGAATTAAATAGTATCAAAAATTTTAAAGGCGCATTAAACTATAATTTCCGTCCAAAAGGAGGAAAATACGAGCCGTTTATTAAAACACCTATTTTAAATTCAATGGAGCAAAAAAAACTAGCAAAAATGGATGCGGAGGAACAGATGTTAAAAGATAGTTTAAATAGCCTTAGAAGATTTGATCCAAATTCAACAGAAATAAAATCAATAAATGATAGATTGAAAGTTTTAAAAGACGAAAAAATGGAGTATAAACGTAAAATGTCTAAGTTAAAACGTTCGCCTTATTTACAATTGGGAAGAGAGTTTCATGTGTTTTATTTACCTAAAAATGTTTCGGTTCAAACAGATATGAATCGAATGTTTTCGGAACGTATGATTAGAAATGTTACGGGTGATGATATTTTGATTGATCCTGTATTTAACAAAAACTGGTTTTTTAATCGTACTTACCGCATGGATTATGATTTAACACAATCTCTAAAATTAGATTTTACGGCTAAAAATCAGGCTTTTATTGATGAACCTTTTGGTCGTTTGGATAGTCAGGTTAAAAAAGATAGTGTGTGGAATAATATTAAAAGTTTAGGAAGAAATACTTTATATACACAAACCAGTAATATAAATTACAATATACCTTTTAATAAATTTCCGTTAACTAACTTCATTACAACTAGTTTACGATATAGTGGAAAATACGATTGGCAAGCTGCTCCTTTATCTATGGATACTTTAGGTAATAGTATATCTAACAGCAACACAAAACAAGTTAACGCGCAGTTAAACATGATTAATTTTTACAATAAATTTCCTTACCTTAAAAAAATATCTCAAAATAATAATACGCCAGTAAAAGATCCTAGAGCATTAAAATCGGGGGCTGATCAAGATACCACCAAAAAGAAAGATCCATTTACAGCTAAAGATGTGTTTGATGGTACACTTAAATTTATGATGATGGTGAAAAATTTGAATGTTACTTACTCCGAAAATAACGGTACATTTATTCCTGGTTTTACTCCAAAATCCGAAGTTTTAGGTATGAATACTCAAAACTTAATGGCGCCAGGTTGGGGATTTGTGTTTGGTTCGCAAAATGATATTGTGGGTGAAGCTATACAAAATAATTGGTTAAGTAGTAGAGATAAATTTATTAATACTAGGGTTGCTTTTACCAAACAAAATAACTTTAATTGGCGGGCTAGTGTGGAGCCGTTTAAAAAAATGAGGATTGATTTGGAAGGTAAACGTACCGAAACTTTTACAGATAGTTATTTTTACCGTTTGGATGATGTAAATGGTGGTTGGAATAAATTTAGCCCTATTTCTACAGGGCAATTTTCTATATCAATACTAACCATTTCCTCTGCTTTCGGTGATAGAGAACCTAGAGAAAGAACAGAAGTTTTTAAAACAATGGAGCAAAACAGGTTGATTATTGCAGAGAGATTGGCAGCAGAAAATGTGTTTCAATCGGGAACTGATCCAGTAACTGGTTTTCCAATAGGTTATACTTCTACTCAAGAAGAAGTTTTATTGTATTCGTTTTTATCGGCATATACTGGGAGAGATCCTAAAAAACAAAATTTATCTCCATTTAGTAAATTTCCTATTCCTAACTGGCGATTGAATTATACGGGTATGATGGATTATGATTTTATTAAAAAGTACTTTGATAGTTTTACAGTTTCTCATGCCTATAACTCTACTTTTAATTTTAATGGTTATCAAAACAATCCTAATTATATAAATGGAGACGAATTAAATAATTTAGGAAATTTCCAAACTATATGGATGTATCAAAATACTACGGTTGGTATTCAAGAATCTTTTAGTCCGTTAATCAAATTTGATATGCGATTTAAAAATAGTATTTTAGGAACTTTAGAATACAAACAATCGCGTACAATTGGTTTAAATTTTAGTAACTCTGCAGTTGTAGAACAAGCAATGACCGAGGTTGTAGTGGGGTCAGGATATACCATTCGTGACTTAATTTTACCAATTAAGGTAAAAGGGCAAAAACTAAAAAGTGATTTAGATATTAAAGCTAATGTAAGTGTGCGTAGCAGTAGTTTAACAATGATGGTTGTAGATGGTGATGTTACTACTACCCAAGGTGCACGAATATTAAATATTAATCTTAATGCAGATTATAGAATTAGCCAAAAGGTAACTGCGCGAGCATTTTATACGCAAACTGTTAACAATCCTTATGTACAAACTTCTTTCCCTAATGCAACAAGCACAGGCGGTTTAAGTATTCGATTTACTTTGTAAAGAAATGAAAAATTTGGGGTTAAAATATCAAGCAAGTTAGCAAAGTTTTCGCGCAAAGAATTGTAAAAAATAGATATTACTTTCCTTTTTTAAACAAGCTATTGTAATTGATATAAACTATTTTTTTTGTTTCGAAAAATTCTTCATGAAAAAACTTAGAAATAGGAGTTACAACTGCAGGTAATTTAGCTTCGTTAATTTCTTGAGTTAAATCTCCTCCTTTTAAAAATATTAATCCATTTTCTTTGTAACCCGAGATTGATTCTTTTTCGAACTTGTTGTACGTCCATTCTTTAAATTGAGGTAAAGCAGTAACTGCTCTGGATACAATATAATGATATTTTAACTTCACATTTTCGGCACGAGTATTTTCGGCAATACAGTTTTTTAAATCTAATGCCTTTACCACTTCTTCTACAACTTTAATTTTTTTTCCAATTCCATCAATCAAATGAAAATGAACGTTGGGGAATAAAATTGCTAGTGGTACTCCAGGAAATCCTCCTCCGGTTCCAATATCTAAAACTTTACAATCGTTTGGGAATTGAATGTATTTTGCAATTGCCAAGGAATGCAAAATATGTTTAAGATACAATTGTTCGATATCTTTTCGGGAAATTACATTGATTTGCGCATTCCAAAATGTATATAAATCGAATAGTTTTTCGAACTGTTTTTTTTGTTGTTCAGTAAGCTTAGGAAAGTACTTGTAAATAATATCAACACTAAAATCTAAACTATTTTCCATTTAATATTCGCTATCTTGTTCGTTCATCATTTGTAACAAAAATTCTCTAGCTCTAAACAATTGTGCTTTAACTGTACCTAATGGAATTTTCATTTCATCGGCGATTTCATCGTACGATAATTCTTGAAAATATCTTAATTCAACCAACTGGCGATAACGCGGTTTTAATGAAGAAACTACTTTGCGCATCATGTCAATTTTTTGCTCCTTCATGATAGTTTCCTCTGGATTCAAGGCTTCCGACTTAATATCAATTTGCAATTCATCGTTGTCGTCGTTGGTGAAATTCTGACTCAAACTAAATGTATTGGCTTTTTTTCTTCTTAAAAAATCAATGCAATTGTTGGTAGCAATTTTAAATAACCAAGTACTAAATGCGTAATTTGGAGTATATTGATGTAATTTTCTAAAAGCTTTTCCAAATGCTTCAATAGTTAAATCATCAGCATCATCTTTATTGTTAACCATTTTTAAAAGCATGTAGTAAATAGAATCTTTGTATCTGTGCATCAATTCACTAAAAGCTTTTTCCGATTTTTCGTTTAAGGCTTCTAATACAAGTTTATAATCTTGTAAGGCTCTATCGGATAAATTGGGTGCTGGAACTACCATGTTTTTTTTCTCAACGTTAATTTATACATCATTTGTACAAAACCTAAAAGTACCCACAAAAATTCAAAAGGCAAAAAAAATAGATTAAATCTGTTGTATTTTAATTTTAAACTTAATTTGTTGAAAATTTGAATCTGAATAAAAAATTTAATTAATATTACAGCTATTGTGTAGTTAATGATTTGATTAGCTGAAAGTAAGAAAAATGGACAGGTGTAAAAAAGTAAGATGCAAAGTTGAAATAATCCTAATAAAAACAAATGTGAGGTTTTGTATTTAAATCCTGTGCTTAAATGTCGGGATTTTTGATTTAACCATTCTATAAATGTATTTTTAGGTTCTGAAATTGTACTAGCAAACATATCTAATTGTATGCCTATATTGGCGTTTTCTGGTAAAGTTTGGATAAATAAATCATCGTCGCCACTGGTAATTTGTTCATGTTTTTTAAAGCCATTTACAGCATCAAAAATACTTTTTTTGTATGCCAAATTTCTCCCAACGCCCATATATGCTTGGTTTATTTTTGCAAATGAAAGGTATTGAATAACTATTAAAAGTGTATCGTACTGTATTATTTTGTTTAATACACCTTTTTTTTGTTCGTAATACCCAATTCCCAAAACTACATCGTTGTTTTGGTTGTTTTGAGCATTCATCATACTTAAAACCCAATATTCACTTTGTGGATAACAATCCGAGTCTGTTAGCAAAATCCAATCGTATTTTGCATTTTTAATTCCTATACTTAAGGCTTCTTTTTTTCCTTCATATTTTTTTTCATCGTAAAAATGAACAACCTTAAGTTTAGATGAATTTATTTGGGTTAAAAATCTTTCTGTTTCATCAGTAGAGTGGTCGTTTACGATTACAATTTCAAACTCTTTGTATTTTTGATTAAGCAAAAGTGGAATTAATCTTTGTAGTCCGTTGTAATTGTTTTTACTACAAACTACAATAGATACAGGAGGTTGTATTACATTTTTACCAATGCTTTTTACTTTTAATAATTTTCCAAATACAAATAAATAATAGCTTACTAAAATTACAGTAGCAAATAACCAAATACTAAAAATAGTGCTTAACATTTATTTGTTTTTTGGAATGGTTCGGTTTTTATAATCTGTAAAATCATCCAATCTTCTGGTGTAGGATTCCATAAAATATGGTGAGCTTACTATAAAATCTGCAGTGGATTCGTTACAAGCAACAGGGATATTATATACAGCAGCAATTCTAATTAAGGCTTTTACATCCGAGTCGTGAGGCATAGCTTGCAAAGGATCCCAAAAAAATATCAATAAATGAATTTCATCTTCGGAAATTTTTGCCCCAATTTGTTGATCTCCTCCCAATGGACCACTATTTAATTGTTGAACTTCTAAACCAGTATAATTGTTAATAAGTTTTCCAGTGGTACCTGTTCCGTATAATTTATGTTGAGCTAATTTTTTTTTATGTTTTGATATCCAATTAATTAGATCGATTTTTTTGTTGTCGTGTGCAACCAATGCTATACCTTTTTTTTCACTAATTTTTTCGTTTAAACTCATTTTTTTGCTGTTTTAGATGTTAAAATTGTCGTTTCGGTATTTGAATTTACAAAAGTATTAATTATCTTAGCAAACGCTTAAAGAGAATCAAATATTTTACTAATCTACTAAATTAAACTTACAAGTTATGAAAAAACAATTACTTGTCCTGTTTTCTTGTGTTTCTGTTATGTTATCTAGCATGATTGCGAATGCACAAATTACAGTTTTGGGTTACTACCCATCTTATCGTGCTACTTCTGTTATTCGTTACGACAAATTTACAGATTTAGTGTTTGCATTTATTAACCCTGATACTGAGGGTAATTTAATTCAAAGCAATCCATCAGACGCATTGTATGGTTTCGATAACAACAAATTTTTAGTTGTTAAACAAGGCTGTGCAGATAATGGTGTTAAGTTATGGATTTCATTAGGTGGAGCAGATCCAAATGAGCAAAGAGCTGCAAGATTAAATTCTGTTGCAGGTGACGCAACAAAAAGAGACCGTTTGGCAACTCAAATTGTAAATTTTGCTGTTACACACAATTTATTTGGTATTGATGTGGATTGGGAGTTTCCTAAAACTACTCAAGCTAAAACTAATCACTTATTATTGTTGCAAGCTATTAAAGCTAAAATTCAAGCTTCTTCTAAACCAAGTTTACAATTAGGTATTGCAGTTGGTGGTGAGTATAAAGGTAGTGTAAATCATATTCAGTATGTAGATGCGTCTTTATTTTCTACTAACGCAAGTTTAGTTGATAAGTGGTATATAATGGCATACGATTTTCCTGCTTCATATAATGCTAATCACTCAAGTTTAGCCGACGGAAAAGCAAGTTTAGATGGTTGGAATGCTGCAGGTGTTCCATACAGCAAAATGTTATTAGGTATTCCGTTTTATGGAAGAAATTCTAATAGAACTGGAGATATCATGTATAATGAATTAGCTAGTAACAATACTGTATTTACAAGTGATTTATCAAATGGGTGGTATTATAATGGAAAAACAACTATTGAAGCAAAAATGGATTATGTATCAGAAAAAGGTGCTAATGGTATTTTAATTTGGGATATAGGACAAGATAAAACAGACCAATATTCTTTATTAACTGCAATTGATACAAAGGCTTCTAGTTTATGTGCTGTACCTAAACCAAATTTAGGTCCTGATAAAGGTGTTTGTTCTGGACAAAATACTACTTTAGATTCTAAAGTTAGTGCTGCAAATGGTAGAACTTTTGTTTGGAGAAGAAATAATTCTGTTATATCTGGATCTGCTCCAACATTATCTGTAAACCAAGCGGGTACTTATAAAGTTACAATTACTCAAGGAGGTTGTTCTCGTGAAGATGAAATTGTTATTGTATCAGGTTCTTCTGTTACAGCAAATGGAGCAAATGGTTGTAATAATCAAAATTTAACATTATCTGTAAATAATCCAGATAACACTAAAACTTACAAATGGTTTACTGCTGCTGATGGAGGTTCTCAGTTGGGTACAGGTACAAGTTATTCTGCTGTTTTCCCAACTACAACTACAGTTTATGTTGAGGAATCGTCTAACAATGTGGTAAGTTACAATACTACTCCTTCTACAATTCCTGACGGTAAATTTCATTCATGGGCAGGAACACAATTTACTAAATTAAATGCACAAATGATTGTAGTAGAACAGGACTTAACTATCAAATCTTTAAGAGCTATGTTTTCTCAAAGAAGTGGTTGTGCAGGTTATGTTAAAGTAATTACTGCTGATGCTTTTAGAAATGAAGTTGCTTCTGCTGGTCCATTTAGTGTTGCTGGTGATGGTACTTCTCAAAGCTTTGTTGCTAGATATGTTGATATGACTACAAATATTACCTTAACACCAGGTACTTATTTTGTTTACTTCCAGCCAAATTCTGGTCAAGAAGGTAACTATGGTTTAATAAATGCTTTAACACAAGAAAACAAACAAGCTGGTGTATATACTTTAAAAGGTTCTACTTTCCAATCTGGTT
>JACCDH010474534.1_pt1 | contig 12000 bp, 6 predicted proteins | sample 7442481 | NCBI WGS metagenome assembly JACCDH01 (sample SAMN15323433, study PRJNA562643) | freshwater metagenome | isolation source: river surface water | place: USA:Blue River Watershed | collected 2017-08-15 | reverse complement strand
TTTCGTTTTATATCTGTGGTATAGTGACCCCCATTTCAACATTAAATGATAAGGTATGTAGTGTGACGAACCAACTTCTCTAAAAATAGTTGATAGTCTTGTTGTGTTTAAACCAAAAGAAACATTGTCCTCTAAATCATGGAATGGTAATGAATTCAATAACAAATATGCCGAACCTACATATTTTCCATGTGGTAACGTTTTGTTAAAATCATTAAACAATTGTTTATGGAAATATGGTGTGTTTAGTATGTTTGCCGAAGAATTTAATAATCTAAAATCTTGATTAAATAAATTATTAGTGCTACCGTCTTTCACCCATAGTAATGGGTTTATTGGACCACTAACCAATCCTTCGGTGGTTTTAACATTTAAAATTCCTTTTAAATTTAAATCCGATTTATCGAAATTACTTTTATTCAAATATGAAAGATATAAATCAGAGTTGAATGGGTATATGTTTGTTCGATATTCCTCCGAAGTGTAATTTACTAAGTTATCACTTAATTTAGTATATAACCCGTCGTTATTCGCGTTTTTAGTTAAACCAAAATATGATTCAATATTAAATGAATTTGTTGTCAAATCTTTAATATATGGTACCGTAGCAATTCTATCTTGATAATATGGGTATCTTTCAAATGGTGAAAATGAAAGTAGATATTCTTGTAATTTAGTTCTATCTGTTATAGATTGTAAAACACCAATAACGTCAAAATCTTCAGTTAATAAACTTTGTAAATTTTTAATTTCAACATTTGCAAGTTCTTCAACTGCACCGTTATTAAATGTGTCAAACAAAGTCGTATATCTTGCTCTTTCCCAAATTTCATATAGAACTGACGACACCGATTTATTTGAATATGGGAAATTAAGTCCCGCTTCAAATAATGTTGATATTTTATTTGTTTTTACTTCTTGTGAATTGTTTTCAAATATGAAATTAATATTACCAACACTTCCTTCTTTACTTGAATTTGTGTCAACTTTCTTAGTTGATATTGCCTGGTAATTCTCTACAAAGTCAACCTCAGGCCATAACGTTTTATCGTAAGATTGTAATTTACTTTGTAAATCAGGGTCCCCCGGATACGCCAACACTTTTTGTTTAGCGTCAGAAGTCACCTTTTTTATTTCAGGCCACGGATATATCGAATCCTCTTTAGGTGTTTCATCAGAAAAACCTTTTAGTAATTTTTTTCTTTGTGTTCCCGCATCAAAAGACCTTTGGTGTACATCTTTCAATAATCTAATGTAAACATCAGCATTGGCCATAACAACAGCGAAGATATTTCTTATTGTTGGTTCAAACCCAATACCTTTATTTTTGTCTTTAATAATGTCATTCATTCGTGCCTCGACAGTTCGTTCTAACTTATCTCTTTGTGCTACGAATGTTCTTTGTATATCAAAAATATCTTTTAATAAAGATTGAAACGCAACCGCATATATTCCACCCTCAATTTTAGAAACGTATTTGTTTACATCCTTTATTGTGTTGATGTAATTGAAGGTTTCTTTCTTGAAATCAACTCCTCCTTGGTTTTTAAAGTTTTCAACAAATAATTTAGATTTTGTTAAGTGTTCGGGGTAGACGTTTAAAAGGTTTTCTAACGTTTTAGTATCTTTAGTTCCAATTACATTATCTAAAGTGTTTTTCTTAGGTCCCGTCAATGGATTGTAAGCCACTCCGTTTACCGTTATAGGTTGTGGATTTAAATTACTTCCTCCCCATAATCTAACCGCGTTTTCAAAATCTTGAATTAGTTTTTCAAATTCTTTTAATCCGGCAAATACTTTAAAATCAACAACTCCACTAAAAATTTCTTTTTCGAGTACCTTATCTAAACTTTTAGATATAACAATTAATTCTCTTAACGTTCTAACGGGAAAATCCTTATCTATTAAACCCTTTTCTTTGTATTCAGAATAAACCGACCTTAACATCGTATATCCTTTCGATGTTTTAGAAATTTTCTTTTCTTGTTCTCCGGTTAATGGATTTAATGATGTAGGTACATCTTGTTCAATTGCAAACATATATGGAGCATTTAAAATACCATTCAATGGAATGTCATTTAAAAATGCATATGTTGACCCAACAAATGTTGTGGTTACCTCAAAGTTACCGTTACCTTCATTGAATTTAGAAGTAAATTTAGTTAAATGTAAACGATATCTAATTGCCTTACCGTAGAAACCCTTAACCGTTAAATAAAATATCGGCCATGGTAAATGGAAAAACGCTTTATATGGTGAGTTTTCAGGTGATTCAAATAATGTCTTACCTCTAACGTCAATAAAGTTTATATTGATTTGTGGAATGAAATTGGCCCCTTTGATATTAATATTTATTGAGTCAATACCAAAAGATTGTGCCGTTCCGTCAAAATTTACATTGTTAACACTAAGATTACCTGTTGCTTTTCCATTTGAATCGAAAATTGTTTCGTCCTTACCATTATACGCATTTGTCCATGATGAATCGAAATCACCTCCTCCTTGGTTCTTTAGAATGTTAAGTGTTCCTTTTGCTATGGACACAACTTCACCCTTAGCCGTTTGGTCACCTGAGGCACTTAAAATTGACCTTGGGATTATATCAGCTTCAAGATTAACGTACATAACCAGATTCTCCTGTTTAAGTCCTCTTGGTTCGATAACACCGTCATTAACCACACTGTTAGGGTCGATAAAGAATAAGTTATTCTGATCTACCTTAACTAATATGTTTTCATTCTCATTTAAATTATTGTTCCCCATAATATAGTTTATACAATTCTACGGCACTTTTATAATCTTGTAAAGTGCTGATTAAAGGAAATGGAACTCTTAATAAAAAATTATCAGGTATTTCAAATTCGATACTTCCCGATAATGGGTTAGCTAAAAGAATTAACCACCCATGTACTGGAGTACCGTAATACTCTTGTGAAATCTTATCTAATCTGTCTTTACCTCTTTTATATTGGAAATACTTATCCGTTCCCTTGATTGGGATTTCAATTCCCGGAACGATTTTAAATTCTCCGTCCGTTACAAAATATTGATACCTATCGAAATACCCTCTACTCATGGTTTATAAAAATTTAAGACACTTTTTCCAAGTTTATTTTTACTTAAGAAAATATTTGTTAATACACCTTGTTCAACCGTGTCAGTTATCGGTGCTGTTGAACCTATTTCAAATTCAACACTTTTACTGTTTTTTCTAATTGGCATTTTACCTAATTTGAATTTTTTCTCCTTTTGAACAGTAATGAAATTTTCAAATATTTTACCTAACTTTTCTCTTACTTTATCTGTAAAAATCGTAGTATCCGATTCGTACAGTTTAATAATGTTTTCCTTTTCACCTTGTAATAATATAGATAAAAATTCTGATAAAATAGAGTCTGAAATAACTGGAGAATTGAAATTTAACGTATTATCTAAATCTTCCGTAAAATCTCCGTGTTCTTTCACAACATAATCAATTAAATTAGAATATTCATTATAAATCATATCATATGTGTAACCTGATAAGTTTGCTTGTGTAAATGTCTTCCCACTAACTTGACCGTCATGTACGTAATTAACAAGGTAGTTAACATTATCAATTGCCGATATAATTCCGTCTCTTACCGATTCCAAATTTTTTATTGACTTTATTTCGGTAAACCCGTCAATTGTTTCATTAATAAATTTCTTTACAAATGGTTTTAATATGTTGTTTGAGTTAACAATCGCCGATTCTGACTTTAATCCTTCATTAAAACCAATTAACGTTGTCAAATCTACTGACTCAATTTTACTTTCCATCGCCGCCTTGAAACCTCTTGAATAAAAAGATAAATCTTTTATTGGGTCATATTGTCCTAATATTTCAATTTTAGGTGGTGTTGATTGGTTACTTTGACTATACACTTCCAAGTCTTTTATCTTTCTATACGTTGGTGAGAAAAATAAACTACCCAATTTTAAACCGTATTTTTTAACTATTTCATTATATGTTGATTGGTAAACATTAAAGTATTGTCCAATTGAACTATATACCATGTTTATATTGTCATCATAATTTAACTTTGTACCTACTAACTTACCAATATACGTACCCTCAGTCACTGTTGCGGGATTTGGGTTCTCTATTGGTTCTTGGAATGACGGTTTTCTTTGTAATTCTTCTAAAAATTCTTTAGTGAATTTTTCTCTATCCTCACCACCAATTGTTGTTGCTGTCGATTGTGATCTCTCATCAAACATTTCAGTATTTGCAAAGAAATTTGAAGATAACGCATTTTGTAATCTTTCCACCGGTCTTTCTAAACCTTGTCCTCCAATAAACGCAATTTGCATTGTTACCGTTGCAATCATTGGTTGTACACCAATACCCTCCGGATTTAAATCCCAAGGACTATCGTCGTAACTTATGTTAACGTCTCTAATAACGATTTTAGAGTGGTAGAAATCCCCAATTCTTAACACACATATTGGTGGTGGACCAAATGTAGTATTTCTTGCACCAACGTCTGTATTGTCAGATAAACCCTTAATAGGGATAGTATCACCGGGTCTTACACATTGTAATAAGAAAGTTAATCTACTATTTAATCCTTCAGGTGTGGTTGAGTGGAAACCAGGGTGAAAATATTTTAATTTTTCAGTCAATGATTTAAACGCCACAGGTGAATCTTCCTCTAATTTTTTAAAGTAGTGACATTCAGAAAGAGTCTTCATTATAATTCTCTTCATTACATCAATAGATGGTTTTGGTGTTCCACCTGTTGTGGTTTCACCATCTGGTTCTACTTTTATTTTTGGTATTTTAACTACAATATCTTGTGGTTTATCAATTTTATTATATTTTAATTTTACATTCGCTTGTCTACAGAAGAATGCAACGGGTGCCTCATCTTTTAAACCAGTTTTTGTGTGTATTACTTCTTTACAATTTATATTTTCTTCACTACCTCCATTTGGGAGTATTGTGTTTTCACCTGTAGTGGTAAAAAACACATTTAATGAACCTTCAACATCGTAACCTAAATCTCTAAATGGATATTTTAATGGACCCGCATTTGTAAGTCCTGTTTTCTCAAATTGTTTTAAGTAATCAACCGTAAACCAATTAATGAATTTTTCATCTATTGTTATTCCATTGGATAATTTAGATAACGTTTCAGAAAGAATACTATATCCTCTTCTAACCCCTAAGTAAAAATTATATTTATCGTTTGCAACTTCAGAGGTTGAACTTACAATTCTTAATTCTGCTTCAGTTACAGTTTTACCTGAAATGTCATTTTTAAGTTGTTCTACTTTCGCAGCAAAATCATTATAGTTTTTTTCAACCGTATCAAAACCTGCCGAAATTTTATCTTTAACTAAATTAATAGACGTTCCACTTATAGGTAACACTTCCGCTTTTGTTTTGTTAAAAATAGTTTTAATGTCTTTAACGGCATCGGCACTGTTATCTGATAGTAAAGCTGTTAAATCGGCATCTAAGTCAGAAATGAATTTGTTTTTCTGCACTAAGTATTCTGCCTTTATTACACCGTAGTTACTATTAGCAACCGATTTGTTATTAATGTTAAATTTAGGTACGTCATTTGGAAAATAAAAAATATCGTCAAAAGGTTCTGGTTGGATAGTTTTGTTTCCATTAGTGTCATTTTGTTTTGTTTCAACCTGTTCAGTAACGTACTTGTATTTTTTTATGGTTTGTTTATCTTTACCCGCATTAAGGTATTCTTTTATTCTTTTAATATCGTCACTATCTAACGTAGTGTACGTCTGAATTAAAGAATAAAAATCTAAATCAACACAACCGGCAAAAAACGCATTAATGTAGTTGTCTGACTCTTCATCTGACATTCCTTTAAAATGTTCTCTTACCAATAAATTTAAAATACTTGGGTGGTCAACCACAACTTTAAATGAAACTTGACCTGTTCTTGATGTATTTTGATATGTGTAAATTGGTTCGGGTCTTCCTAAAAATGAATTCTCTTCCCATCTTGCACTGTTTTGTTCAGATACTTTTAAATCATATGGTGGGAACCACATAACACGTCCACCATTACTACCCTTTTCACAAGCGGGTAAATCCGTAACTCTAAATCCGTCAGTATTAGATGTTTTCCAAGCTAAATTCTCAATTGAGAACATATATTTTTTGGCGTAAAATCCTCCACCGTATGGATAGTTATTAAAAATGTTTGTTGATTGGTCAAATGATTTTTTACCATTTGACATTGGTGCGATGTTTAAATTCCATGGTCTACTTTGACCACCCATTACACTACCATCGTATTTTCTAATGTTGGCAGTTCTTTTCATGGTGTCCGAGTAATTAAGGTATGACCTATCTTTAGTCCATACTCTACAATATTCAACACCACTTTCAGTACCTGAGAATTTATCAATAAATTTAACGGCCGAACCTCTTGAAATCATTAAATCACCTTCACCGAAAACTCTACTTGTTTGGTCAATTACATTGGCAACATGTGAACGTGCCGCACCACCATCGGACGGCATCGAATCTAATATTTCTTGAGTGTGACCTAAAATTGAATCTTCTCTAAAACCATATTTAGTTGAAAGTGTTTCTTGTAATATACTACTTTCTCCCGACCATTCAGCATTATGTTGACCTAATTTATTTTTTGAATTTTTCGATGTCCAAGTTAAATTACCACCAATAGAACCTCCTTCAGTGATGTTTTTACTTTTTTGGAATAAATTAGCCGATACTTCGTCAAACATTAATGAAAGATAATAACTACCTCTCACCGGTCTGTCGTTGAAGTCATTCATTGCGTATTTTACATCATTACCTCTATCGTCACCAATATATGCAACTCCTGCAGGTGCTTCAGTACCTAATAATGATTTTATACCTTGTGCGGTTTTATCAACAAAATTAAATATTTTTGATGTATTCTGTGACCTTGCAGTTGTGGTATAATTCGGTGCGTATTTTGAAAACGATAAGTTATGGAATAACGCATTTTTTTGACCTTGACCCATATGTTCAATAAACAAATCGGAAGGTTTTCTTGATAATTTAGGTCTTCTTTGGATACCAACTAATGAACCTAAAACACCCGTAACGTCTTGCCATAATTTACCAACTTCAGTCGATGCTGTTGGTCTATAGTTTATTGGATTCGACGGGTTACTTAAATAATCGCCAGGGATTTCACTAAAAGGAAATTCAACTCCCGAGACCGTTTGTAAAAAATCAATTGCTTTACCCGGTAACGTTTTTGCTACTGTGATATCGTAGTTCGCTTCAACTAAAGGTTCTCTACCTGTTATAATATTAATGGCGGTTGTGGTATTACCATTTAACGCATCTAATAATCTAACTTTACCATTTGTCGCCTTATCTATGTTTCTAGCAATTCTTGAAAGTACAGGACCGTTAGGGTCTAATTTTATGTACGACGATGCAAACTTATATAATTCAGATTCAGTTGAGTTATTTTCAGAACCCATTATACCAATTAAGTTATGGTTATTGAATGTAAAATATGGATACAAAGATAAATTCGCCTTCCTTGGTAAAGTATTTAATGTATCGTTTACAAAGAATTCTGTTGGTTTAAATGTGTTTGTGTTGTTGATTTGCATTAAATCGTTAACTCTATTGTCGTCAACGTTACCCAAATCTCTGTTTGGTAGGTCACTTAAATTTTGCACAGTATATGCTCCACTTGTATATGTTTGTGGACCGTTAGGTTGATTTAAGGTCTTACCTAATATATAATCTCTAAACCTCTTGGTTGAATCAAAATCTAAGTTACTTGGCATTATTTTCTTTTATAATAAATAGGTTTAATTTAAATTATGCTGGCGAAGTATATTCGTTTTTATTGGTAACAGTAAAATTAGAAGCCACACTTGTATCTCTTACCATTTCTCGTTTCCAAGAATCCATTAATGCGTCGCTTCTACCAAATACAAATTCATGTGTGACTTTTTGATTTGTTTCGATTGATGCTGTTGTTTTGTCACCTTTAACTTTATCAATTAAATCTCGTCCAAATTCTCTTATTGATTCTATGGGATTTGCTCTCACTTCCTTCGCCTTATTCTCCGATCTTTTTTCTAAACCATAATCACTTGGTTTATTTACCGTATCTTTTGCATAATCTGAAATGGTTTTACGTAGATTTTCGAATTCGGGTCCACCCATTCCTTTAGCCGCACCTTTAATTATTTGTGCGCCTCTTACTCTATAATATGCGGCAACGACTCCCATGTCTCGAGCCATTTGTTGTGTTTCCGTTAATTGAGCCATCGCCATATCTTTGGGACTCATTTCTTTAAATGCTTCTCTGTTAGATAATAACGCCTTCATCATTTCAGGTTTTAATTCATCTAACGCAATTTTAGTGTCAGATAAACCTAATTTCTTCGCTAAAGATTCAGGTACGGTAATTTTCATTTCACCACCTTCCATTCTTGAAAGGTTAGTTAAAAATTCCCTATCTTCTTCTTTCATTACTAAACCTGAAGACATCAACGCAGTCGATGCTTGTGTTCTTTCCGCAGCTGCGATTGCTATTTTATTTAATTCACCCATTGAAATACCGAACTGGTCCGCCATTTCTTTAGATTTTCTTAAATTAATTCCTGTTACTTCAAATCTTCCCTGTTCTTGATTATAAGTTGATAACGACCCGGCAGCTCCGATTAATGCGTCTTGTAATCCTTCCACATTATTTGTTGCCATGTACATTAATTTAAGTGGGTCGTTGAAATCTCCAATTGCGCCACCTAAAACTTGTAAGTTTGCCGATAAGTCTAATGCCTTTTCGGGACTGAATACTTTCTCAGCAACTGAAAACACGGAATCCATACTCATTCTAAATTCTGCAGATTTTTGTGTCATTTCTTTTAACCCATCAATCCCCTTTTTAAATCCGTATTCGTTTAATTTACCTATGTTTTGTTGCATAGATTCAGTTATTTTTCTTGCGTTTAAACCTAACGCTACTGAATCAGTAATTGCAGTACTAATTTTATTAACTGTAAGGTCAGCACCTGCACCGACAGTTTCGAACGTGCTAATAGTATTGGCAAATTCCTTCATCGACATACTAAGTGACTTAGCCACAGGTACTACGGTATCAATTAAACCTTTATTAATTAAACTAAATTTACCTGAATTTTCTGTAAGTCCAACGTATAGGTCACCAATGTCAGCCAACGACATTCCATATCTCGCAGCTCCGATTGATGATTCAACCATGTCTTTTCTTAGGTCTTCAGATAATTGACCCGTAAGCATCGACTTACTATTAATTTCACTTCGTAATTCGGATTCGGTTTTTAATTGACTAATTAATTCCTCACCTACCGCAGCCATACCCTCAGAAAGTAGTTTTACGGGATTTAATCCACCGTTTTGTACAATGTCAAATAATTTTTTAACTTTATCTGAACCCTGAGCGTCCGCTTGACCTATTTGTGTATCATAAAATTGTTCAGCAATATTGGCGGTACCTTTTATTGCGTTATCGAGAAATCCAAATGTTTTTTTGATTGCTAATCCAACCCCACCGGTTTCCGCGGCGAGAGCCATGTCACCGGCAGTTGACGCACCGGACGATGTAGAAGAGGTGGAAGATGAAGAGGATGTTGACAACGTGGATAAATCAACACTTCTCCAATAAGATTGTTTAGCCGCAATTGTTGCGCCCGACGCGTTCCTATCAACATTTTGACGATAGTACGTTTCAAATCCGTCAGGGTCAGTTCTTGCTAACTGTTGTAATTTTTTATTATCTGCTGCCATACGTATAAATAGATGTCTTAATCATTTCCCGTTTCTTTTTCGACAATATAATTTATATAATAACGTCGAATATAAACTGGCATGTTAACAATATCGCCGTATGTGAATCCTCGTTTAACTAAAAATAAAATTTCGTCTAATTGACCTTTCTTATAATCCGTAGAAAGGACGAAAAAACTCAACCCCGAATCCAATTTCAACTTGGATAGTCTCTCCGGACGGGGTTTCAATAGTTTGGGTTAAATCCAACCCCGGTTTATTATCGTTAATAAATTTTTTAAAATCTTGAGAATCTTTAATTGGTAGGTTTTCAACAAAATTACGAATAGTTAATAAATCTCTATTCCCCCCTACTGATTTAATCATCATTTCAAGTTGTTTCGTTACAATAGGAGCAACACCGATACCGTTCCAACTTTTTTTAATTGAATCAATTTCTTTTTCTTGTGTTAAAGTTAAAAACGTAAATGAAATCTCAACTTTACTTTTTTCCAAATAGTATGAATATTCACCGTTTGAGTCTTCAGTTAAATTGAAATCTTTTACTTTAATTTCACTTAAATCAATTTCAAATGAAAATGTTTTATCAGTTTTTGGGTCAAGGGCACTAATTTTATACTCAGAACCAAATGCAGTGTTTCTTAAAAAGATTAAAATCGCTTGACGATCTTCCTCAACAATTTCATCAATTGGTAGGTCCTTGTCTAAGATTTTTCTTTTTAGTAGTTCATCAACTACCGTTCCCGTTGCAATTAAGCTAGGTGAAGATAGGATGTTTTCATCGGATGCCGTTAGATAGGCAACTCTTACAGATTTTTTTCTATTTTTATAATGTATACCTTTTGTTGGTAATACGACCACATCGTAAGCGATTGAGGGGTCTAATCTAAATTCTTCCATAATATAAATTTAAACTATAACTATTTGAAAGTAAAGTTTATGGAAAATAAAAAAACCAACAACCCATTAGACAGATTTACTAATTTGGTTATTGGTTTTAATATGAAAAAATTTGTATATTAGAATACTTGGATACATCTATCCATTCTTAATGAACATGTGATAGATGCTAAATCGTCTCTTGAATAGTCCAATTCGTTGAAGTTCAAGTCAGTAATGAAAGTTCCTTGAAGAATCCATTTCTCAACTACAACACCTGTTGGGTCTAACATTTCAAGTTCAATGTCTTTTTTGTATCCAGCAGCATATCCCATTCTACCTGTTACTGATTCTGCGTGTAAACGGAACCATTCCATTAAAGCTTGAGAAGCTGAAGGACCAATTGGGTCTTTGAATGTCATTCTTATTTCATTCCATTCGAATCTACCAGCAACGTAAGTTGAAGTATTCAAGAAAGGAATTGCAACTGAATTAATCTTTGCACTCGGTCTAGCCGCTGAAGTTACGTACCATTCGTTGATACCCAAAGATGATGGGAATCTAACGATAAATCTGTTAACTCTTTTCGGTTCGTAAGGAACCGGCATTTTCATTAGTAAATCTGCCATTTTGTATTTGTTAAATTTTTTTGTTATTTTATACTTCTTATAAATATATCTGAAATAGAAATAAATTTATTTTCGGGTAAAACTTGATTTTATCAATTATTTTTCGTAGTTTTTTACAAATTCCTCCAGTATCCAGTTCCAGTATAAATAATATTTCTAGTAATTTTTTATTATATAATATAAATACTAGTATATCTAGTTCCAGTATACTGGGCAATAAAAAAATAAAATTGTTATATTTTTTTTGTTCTACATGGAACATAAAAAAAGGACTGTATTTCTACAATCCTTTTTTTCCATTCTTATTTCAGATTAAATGTTCTCAAATGAAGCTCCTGTTGGAGTAATTACGAACTCTAAATCAATAAATTCAAGAGAACGAGTTGGTTTCACGTAGATTTTACCTCTAAGTGTATTTGCATCGATGTCTTCAGGGTCGTTAGAAACTGTAACTTTAAATTCAAATAAACCTCTTTCTTTCTTAATTGATTCAAGAATTGGATTAACCAATCTCAAGAATTCTTGTCTTACTTGGTCATCATTTTGTTCAAACAATAATCTTACCGCCACTGCTGAAATTAATTTTCTTGCTCTTAATAATAATCTTCTTACGTTGATTCTATCAAGTGCAGATTCTCTAACTTGTAAAGTTTTGTTACCCCAGATAATAGTACCTGTATCAGAGAATGTTGCAATTGGGTT
>JACCDH011114042.1_pt1 | contig 12002 bp, 12 predicted proteins | sample 7442481 | NCBI WGS metagenome assembly JACCDH01 (sample SAMN15323433, study PRJNA562643) | freshwater metagenome | isolation source: river surface water | place: USA:Blue River Watershed | collected 2017-08-15 | reverse complement strand
GTCACCGCGTTCATCGGCCCCTCGGGCTGCGGCAAGTCGACCTTTCTGCGCACGCTCAACCGGATGAACGACACGATCCCCGGGTGCCGCGTCGAAGGCGAGATCAAGCTCGACGGAGAGGACATATACGGCCAGTCAATGGACGTGGTGCAGCTGCGCGCCCGGGTCGGCATGGTGTTCCAGAAGCCGAACCCGTTTCCCAAGTCGATCTATGAGAACGTCGCCTATGGTCCGCGCATCCATGGCCTGGCCAACGGCAAGGCGGAAATGGACGCGATCGTCGAAAAGTCGCTGCGCCGTGCGGGCCTGTGGGACGAAGTGAAGGATCGCCTCAGCGATGCGGGTACGGCCCTGTCCGGTGGCCAGCAACAGCGCCTGTGCATCGCCCGCGCCATCGCGGTCAGCCCCGAAGTGATCCTGATGGACGAGCCGTGCTCCGCCCTCGATCCGATTGCCACGGCCCGGATCGAGGAACTGATCGACGACCTGCGCGGCCGCTATGCGATCGTCATCGTCACCCACTCGATGCAGCAGGCGGCGCGCGTTTCGCAGCGCACCGCTTTCTTCCACCTTGGCAAGGTCGTCGAATACGGCCCAACCGAGCAGATCTTCACCAATCCGCGCGAAGAGCGCACCAAGGATTACATTACCGGACGGTACGGGTAAGGAACGCACGATGGCCGAGCATACAGTCAAGGCATTCGATACCGAGATCGGCCAGCTTCGCGGGCTGATTGCGGAAATGGGCGGCCTCGCCGAAGCGATGATCCGCGACGCGGTCGATGCGCTCGCCCGCTCCGACGAGGCCGCGGCGCAGGTCGTGATCGATACCGACAAGAAGCTCGATGCGCTCGAGGCCGAGGTGGATCGGCTAGCCGTGCGGGTGATTGCGCTGCGCGCACCGATGGCGGATGACCTGCGCGACGTGATCGCCGCGCTCAAGATTTCCGGGGTGATCGAACGCATCGGCGACTATGCCAAGAACATTGCCAAGCGCGTCGGCGATATCGAGCGGTCCAAGCTCGGCCCGCTCACCTTGATCCCGGCCATGGCCGAGATCGCCCAGGGCATGGTCCGCGACGTGCTCAACGCCTATGGCGCGCGCGATGCCGAACTGGCGGTGGAAGTAATCCACCGCGACGAAAAGCTCGACAACTTCTACGACAGCCTGTTCCGCAACCTGGTGGCCCACATGATGGAAAACCCGGCCACGATCAGTTCCGCCGCACAGCTGCTGTTCGTGGCGCGCAACCTTGAGCGGGTGGGCGACCATGCGACCAACGTCGCCGAAATGGTCTATTTCGCCGCGACCGGCCTTTATCATTCGGAGCGCGAGCTGCCGGGCGGCAACGAAAAGGTGATCTGATGCAGCCCACAGTGCTTATCGTCGAAGACGACACCGCGCTGTCCGAATTGCTGCAATGGCACTTCAATTCCGAAGGCTATCAGGTGCGTGCCACCGCCGATGGCGAAGATGCGCTGATCATGGTGCGTGAGGAATTGCCGGATCTGATCGTGCTCGACTGGATGATCGAATCGCTGTCCGGCGTTGAGGTCTGCCGCCAGCTGCGCAAGGCAAAGGAAAGTGCGCGCGTTCCGATCATGATGCTGACCGCGCGGGGCGAGGAAGAGGACAAGATTCGCGGCCTGAAAACCGGCGCGGATGATTACCTGACCAAGCCGTTTTCCCCCCGCGAACTGCTGGCCCGGGCCGAAGCCTTGCTGCGTCGCAGCCGTCCTGCCCTGACGGGGGAGATGTTGACCTTTTCCGACCTGGAACTCGATCCGGCCGCTCACCGGGTCAAGCGCGGCGGTGAAGTGCTGCACCTGGGTCCGACCGAATTTCGCCTGCTGCGCCATTTCATGGAAAAGCCGCGCCGGGTCCATTCGCGTCAGCAACTGATCGACGCGGTCTGGGGCATGGACAAGGAAATCGACGAGCGCACGGTCGACGTCCACATCCGCCGCTTGCGCCAGGCCTTGGACCGTCCAGGCTCTCCCGAATTGATCCGGACTGTCCGCTCGGCCGGATACGCGATGGACGACGCGGCCTGAGGGCCGGGACTTGACCTGAACCGCCCGCCGCCGCAGCAGCAGGGCGATGTTGGCTTTCCTATCCGCTTTTGCCGCCGCTCTTCTGCTGGGCATGGGCGCGCGCGACCAGATGCTGGTTGCGGGGCTTGCCCTGCGGTTGGGCAAGCGACTTAGCCTGCTGATTGTCGCACTGACGGCCACTGCACTGACTTCGGCGCTGGCGATATGGGCTGGGGAGACGCTGGCGCTGCCTGCGTCGTCTTTGCTTGCCGGACTCGCGCTGATCCTCGCCGGTCTGGAGATGATCCTGCGGCGGCCCGGCGCTCTCCCTGAAGAGCCGACGCGGTCGCTCGGCGCCATGGGCCTGGCCTTTGTGCTGGTGCAGATCTTCGACGCGGTCCGGATCGTCCTGTTCGGACTGACGCTGGCTGCTGTGCTCCCCGGTGCAGCCATGTTCGGCCTGATTGCGGGCGCACTCGCTTCCGTAGGGCTGGGGTGGGGCAGTGGCGCCCGTCTGCTCTCCTTCCCGCTGCTGCGCTGGCGCCGGATTGCGGGCATTCTGCTTGCTGCTGCGGGAACCTTGGCGCTTATCCTGCGTTAATCGTCCTTGACGATGATTGTGAGCATTTCAATCGCCTGGAGCGATTAAAAGTGCTGCGGTAAACCACCGCCAACAAGGGAGACACCCCGATGACCACGACCAATGCCCAGGCCGCGCTGACCGACAGCCTGAACCGTCTTCTCGCCGATTGCTTCGCGCTCTACCTCAAGACCAAGAGTTTTCACTGGCACGTGCGCGGCCCGCAGTTCCGCGACCTGCACCTGCTGTTCGATGAACAGGCGACAGAGATTTTCGCCCTGACCGATCTGGTAGCGGAACGCGTGCGCAAGAATGGCGCGGCGACGCTGACCTCGATCGCCGCGATTGCCGCGCAGAGCCGGATTGCCGATCAGGACGATGCGACCTTGTCTGCCGAGGCGATGATCGCCGAACTGGCGCAGGACAATCGCACGCTGATTGCCGCCCTGCGCGAGGCCAAGGCCGCTGCCGGGGCCGCTGGCGACAATGCCACCGAAGGCGCGGCCGATGACTGGACCGACCAGGCCGAGCAGCGGGTGTGGTTCCTCACGTCGCTTCTCGCATAGCATTGCACAGCCGTTCCGCCGCCCAGTCCTTGCTGCTATCGTGCAAAGGATGAGCAAGGCTGAAATCATTCCGGGTGCGAGCGACGCTGAAATCGCGCGCTGGCTGCACCAACGGCTGGACCAGGCCCTGGCGGCGTCGCGCGGTCCGATTGCGATCACCATCCCGGGGGGATCGACCCCTTTCCCGATCCTCGCCAGCCTGGCAGAGCTTGGCCTGGACTGGGGCCGGATCGCGGTATGGCCGGGCGACGACCGGATCGTCCCGGAAGATCACGCCGCCAGCAATGTCGGCCGGATTCGCGCCGCGTTGGAGCCGCTTGGCGCGCGGGTGGTGGCTCTGGCCGAAGGGCTGACCCCACCGCGGTTTGCGCTCGCCTGGCTGGGCATGGGGACCGATGGCCATATCGCCTCGCTGTTTCCCAATACCGATCCGCAAGTCGGCGATGCGCAGCTTCTGCGCCGTCTGACGCCCGATCCCCTGCCGCCTGAGGCTCCGTTTGACCGCTTCAGCCTGACCATGCCGGCACTGCTGAACAGCGACGCTCTGGTCTTCGTCATCCGGGGCGGCGAAAAGCAGGCGCTGTTCGAGGCCGCCCTGGCCGGCGAAAACGATTTGCCGGTTGCGCGGCTGCTGCACGCGGCGCATCAACCGGTGACATGCTTCACCTGATCCCCCCTTGGCTGCACCGGGCCGGGCTGCGTCTGGCCCACGCGGTGCGCAAGCGCTGGTGGAGGCTCGCGAAAGTCCAGCTCAACGGGTGCCGGGTGCTGGCCTTCGACGAAGGCGGACGGCTCCTGCTGATCCGGCATTCCTATGGCAGCGGCAGCTGGATGTTGCCCGGAGGCGGCATCGACCGGGGAGAAATGCCGCTGGGGGCGGCATGCCGGGAGCTTTTTGAGGAGACGGGCTGCACCCTGTCCGAAGCCATCACTTACTCGGTGGTTGAAGAGCCGCTTTATGGGACGGTCAACCGGGTCCACATGATCGCCGGCAAAGCATCCGGCCAGCCGAGAGCCGATGGACGCGAGATCATCGCGTTAGGCTTTTTCGCGCGCGAGGATTTGCCGCAGCCGCTTTCTCCGGCAGTGGCTCCCCATATCGACGGATGGTTTGCCGCCATTGGTCTGCTCAAGCCCGGGTCGGGTTAGCCTTTGTTGGCGCTTTCGACCGCTTCATAGGCAGCCTTGCCCAAATCGTTGCACGATCCCAGATCGCGTTGCAGCAGTTCCTCGGGGGCACCATCTCGACGGAGCGATTGGGCCATGGCCTGATGCTGGGCAAGAACGTCGCCCTCGACCTCACGCGGGTCGATCTGGTTCATCGCTGCGGCAACCATCGTGAGTGCCGCCGCCTGAGCAATGAAGATGTCCGACTGGGCTTTTACTTCGGCTTTGTCTTTGTCCTCGCTTGCGCCGAGCGCCTGGCCAAGCATGACATTCAGCGCAGCACAGTAGGTTAAGCGCGCATAGGACAGATCATCGCTTGTCATTTCGGCCCGCGCGGCCCCGGACACGCTTGAGGCAATCAAGGCGGTGGCGCCGGCGAGTCCCGAGATCATTTTGTGCAAGTGAGGTTCCTAATTGCGGGTTGCAGCAGCGCTTGGACCCGACCGAAGGAGAGACCTTGCGGAGAGGACAAGAATCGAGTGGAGCGAGCTTCAGGAATTAGGCGCGCCCTGTCCAATCTAAAAGCGGTTTTCGGGCGATCAGAATGGCAGTTCGGCCTGAACTTCACCGTTCCGGATCGGTTCGGCCGATTCATCCTCTTCGAGCGCTGAAAGAGTAAGGCCCATCAAGCGCACCGGTTGTGCCAGTGGCAACAGTTCGTCGAGAAGTTCGTGGCTGATGCGGGAGAATTGGGCGAGATCAGATACCGCTTCGGTCAAACTGCGAGAGCGAGTCAGGTTGGTGAAATCCTGATGCTTGAGCTTGAGCGTGACCGTGCGGCCATTGGCGTTTGCCCGTTTGATCCGGGTCCAGCTGAGCTCGATGATCCGTTCCAGCACTTCGCGCAAAGCCATGCCGGAGGAGACATCCCGGTCGAGCGTGCGTTCCGCGCCAACCGACTTGCGCGGACGGTTGGCCTTGACTTGGCGCAGGTCGATGCCGCGAGCTGCCTGATAGAGATAGTCGGCTTGATTGCCGAAGTGCTGGCGCAGAAAGTGGATGTCGCAACGCGCAAGGTCGGCGCCCGTCTCAATCCCCAGGCTGGCCATTTTTTCCGCCCCGCGGGGACCTATCCCATGAAACCGGCGGACCGGCAGTGACGCAACAAAGGCGGCCCCTTCGCCTGGACGGATCACGCAAATGCCATCCGGCTTGTTTTGGTCACTGGCCAGTTTGGCCAGAAACTTGTTGTAGGATACCCCAGCGCTCGCCGTCAGCCGCGTTTCCTTCCTGATCCGTTCGCGGATAAGTTCCGCGATCCGCGTGGCCGAGCCAATGCCCCGCAAGTCGTCGGTCACGTCCAGGAAGGCCTCATCCAGGCTCAGCGGCTCCACCAGCGGGGTGTAATCCAAAAAGATCTCACGGATCTGGTGCGAAATGGCGGTGTAGACCGGAAACCGGGGTGGCCGGAAGATCAACTGTGGGCACAGCCGTTTGGCGGTTACCGATGGCATCGCCGACCGGCAGCCAAATTGGCGCGCTTCATACGAACAGGTGCTTAGCACGCCACGCGCGCCGTCTCCTCCGACCGCGACCGGCTTGCCCCGCAAGGTTGGGTCGTCACGTTGCTCGACGCTGGCATAGAAGGCATCCATGTCGATATGGATGATTTTCCGCAGGCGGCTTGCCGTGTCGAATTCTTCCTCGATCTCTGACGGCGCAGTGCTCATTGTTCCGCCTTAGCTTGCCGGCGCTGCATACGAAAAGAGCGATTAAGGGGGTAGCGCTGCAATCGCGAAAGGGCCAAGGCGCCAGCGTGCTTGCAAAACTGGCTTCAACTGCGCCCGAACGGATCGGAGAGCGTGAATTCATCGCGCTGATGGCGATGATGATGGCGCTGCAGGCGCTGGGCATTGACGCCATGCTGCCTGCCCTGGACAGGATTGCGCGGGATTTGGCCGTGGCCGATCCCAATCAGCGGCAGCTGGTGGTTGGGGTGTTTCTATTCGCTGCGGGCTTTGGTTCGCTTGTGCCTGGAGTTCTGGCGGACCGTTACGGGCGCCGCCCGGTCTTGCTCATCTGCTTTGCCGCTTACATCCTATTCGCGATCGCCTGTGCACTCGCCACCAGCTTCACTATGCTGCTGGTTCTGCGCGCCTTCATGGCGCTGGCTAGCGCGGGCCTGGCCGTCCTTCCCAGTGCGATCATTCGCGACCGCTTTGCTGGGGATCGAATGGCGCGGCTCATGTCGACAATCATCGTCGTTTTCATGTTTGTGCCGATGATCGCGCCCAGCTTTGGTCAAGCGGTTCTGCTGGTTGCGAGCTGGCGCTGGATCTTTGGCGGAATTGCGGTCATGGCGGCGATGGTCGGGGCATGGATGTTCCTTCGTCTGCCCGAGACGCTGAACCCCGATTTCCGCCAGCCAATCGCGTTTGGGAACGTCGCGCGCAACATGTGGGCTTCAGCCAAAGACCGCATTGCGTTCGGTTATTCGATGGGCAGCGCCATGCTGACTGCCGCCATGTTTGGATACATCAATTCATCGCAGCAACTGATCGCGGAGCACTTTGGCGCGGGTGCTCTGTTCCCGTTGATTTTTGCCCTGTTGTCAGGGGGCATGGCGGTCGCCAATTTTTCCAATGCCCGGATTGTCGAGCGTTTCGGCGCGCGGCGGGTCAGTCATACGGCATTACTCGCCTATATCCTGATCAGCCTGATCCAGGTCTGGCGCGCCTTTTCGGGTGGGGAAACCCTGTGGGAATTTGTGCCCTTGATGGCGGCCAATATCTGTTTGATGGGCTTTATCGGAGCAAATTTCGGATCGCTCGCATTACAGCCCTTTGCCCGGACTGCCGGGGCGGCCAGTTCGTTCCAATCCTTCTTGCGCATGGCTGTGGGAGCCTTGCTGGGCGGGATGATCGGGCAGGCTTTCGACGGCACACCGCGACCACTTGTCACGGCCATGTTTGCCATGGGGGTTATCGCGCTGGGGTTGGTGCTTTATAGCGAACGCGGGCGCCTGTTCCGCCGCCTGACCCCGCCGGGTCAGGCCCGGCCAGTGGCTGATCCAGAGGTACATTGAGACACATGAGCGAAGTCTTTGACCTGGCCGTTATCGGCGGCGGAGTGAACGGAGCTGGCATTGCCCGCGATGCGGCAGGCCGCGGTGCCAAAGTGTTGCTGCTGGAAGGCGGCGATCTGGCACAAGGAACCAGTTCCGCTTCGACCAAGCTGATTCACGGCGGGCTGCGCTATCTCGAACATTATGAATTCTCACTGGTGCGCGAAGCCTTGGCAGAGCGCGAAGCGCTGTGGCGGATCGCGCCGCACATCATCCACCCGATGCGGTTCGTGCTGCCCTATGTCGAGGGGCTGCGCCCCCGCTGGCTGCTGCGCCTCGGGCTGTTCCTTTACGACCATATCGGCGGGCGCAAGCGGCTTCCCGCCACCCGCACGGTCGACCTGCGCCGCCATCAGGCGGGCGGTCCGCTGAAGGGCGGCTTTTCGACCGGGTTCGAATATTCCGACGGCTGGGTCGACGATGCGCGGCTGGTGGTTCTCAATGCTCGTGATGCCGTTGAGCATGGCGCCACGGTGCGCACCCGGACCCGGGTCACTTCCGCCCGGCGCGAGGACGGCCTGTGGCGGATCGAGGCGGGCAACGAGATTTTCCACGCCCGCGCCCTTATCAATGCCGCCGGACCGCGCGTGCTGGAAGTGGAGCGGATCGCCGGGGACGCACCCGAATATGCGATGCGCTTGGTGCGCGGCAGCCACATCGTCGTGCCGCGCCTCTTTGACCATGACTATGCCTATTTCTTCCAACTGCCCGATGGCCGCATATTCTTCGCGATCCCTTATGAGCGCCACTACACTCTGATCGGCACGACCGACGTCGATCACGACAAGTCGCTCGACAAGGTGGAGGCGAGTGCCGAGGAAATCGCCTATCTGTGCGACGGGGCGAGCCGGTACTTTTCGAAGACCATCACCCCGGCAGACGTGGTCTGGACCTATTCCGGCGTGCGCCCGCTGGTCAGCGACAACAGCGGCAAGCCGGAAGAGGCGACCCGCGGTTACCGTCTCGAACTGTCACCGACCGGCGAAGGCGCACCCTTGCTTTCGGTCTATGGCGGCAAGATCACGACCTATCGCCACCTGGCCGAAGAAGCAGTCGATCTGATGGCTGCGCGCCTGCCGGCGCTGTCGGGCAAGCCCTGGACGCGCAAGAAAGCGCTGCCGGGGGGCGACTTCGCGATCGACGGCCTGCCTGCCTTGATCCGCAGTCTGGGCCAGGAATTCCCGTTTCTCTCCGCCGATGATGCGGATCGCATTGGCCGTGCCTATGGCACCCTGGCGCGCGAATGGTTGGCCAATCCCCGCGGACGGGACTTTGGCGGCGGACTTAGCCAGGCCGAAGTCGACTACCTCGTCGCCAAGGAATGGGCAAAGACCGCCGAAGACGTCTTGTGGCGCCGGACCAAGTTGGGCCTGCGACTCAACGCGCAGGAGCAGGCCGCGCTGGCGGAATACCTCGGCGGCTAGAGAACCTCTCCGTGCGCGCAGCGCATGGGGAGGGGGACCGTCGCCGCAGGCGATGGTGGAGGGGCCTGCATCGTTGCGTCAAAGCCCCTCCGTCAGCCGCTTCGCGGCTGCCACCTCCCCATGCGCTTAGCGCACAGGGAGGATCTATGCGTTTGCGCCAAGGGCCCGCCACGCCAGGTCGGCAAATTCGCAGAGCAGCGGCCGGGTTTCCCGCGGATCGATGATGTCCTCGATCCCGAATTTCTCCGCCGTGCGAAACGGGCTGCGGACTCGGTTGAGCCGCTCACGAATCGCTTCGAGGTGAGCCTGCGGGTCCTTCGCCGCTTCGATCTCGCTTTTGTAGGCCACTTCGATTCCGCCCTCGATTGGCAGGCTGCCCCAATCGCCGCTGGGCCAGGCGAAGCGGTATTGGAAAGCTTCGGCGTTGCTCATCGCGCTGCCGGCAATGCCATAGGCGCGGCGGATTACCACACAGCACAGCGGCACCGTGGCCTTGTAGATCGCGTTCATCGCGTTGACGCCGTACCGGATCGTGCCGCTGGTCTCTGCCGCCAGCCCGATCATGAAGCCGGGGTTGTCGACCAAGTGGACCACCGGCAGGCGGAACTGGTCGGCCAGCTTGATGAAGCGTTCGACTTTCTCGCTGGTCTTGGCTTCCCACGATCCACCAAGGAAGCTGGGGTCGGAGGCGACGACGGCCACCGGCCAGCCATCCAGCCGGGCAAAGGCGGTGATCGCGGCGCGGCCCCACAGGCGGCCCATTTCGAACACTGAACCCTTGTCAAACGCGGCATCGAGCAGGCGCCGCATCGAATAGACCTGCTTCGCTTCGCGCGGAACAAGGTCCACCAGGCTTTGTTCACGCCGGTCGACCGGGTCGGCACTGGCGATTCGCGGCGCGTGTTGGCCGACATGGCTGGGCAGGTAGGAGAGGAAGCGGCGGGCGCGGGCAAAGGCTTCCTGTTCACTGCCCACTTCTTCGTCGACCACGCCGTTGCGGGTATGGATCGCACTGCCGCCCAGGCTCTCCTTGTCGCTGGCTTCGCCGATCGCTTCGACCACGGCGGGTCCGGCGGCAAACAGCTGCGACAGGCCCTTGACCATGATTGAGTAATGGCTGGCAACGACCCGTGCCGCGCCTAGACCCGCTGTCGGACCAAGCGCCAAGGCGACGACCGGCACCGTCTCCAGGTTCTTGACGATCTCCCCCCAGCCGGGCGTGGCGGGGACATAGGTTGCGCCGATGTCTTCCAGCGTCTTGACCGAGCCGCCGCCGCCCGTCCCGTCGATCATCCGGATCAACGGGATTTTCAGCGTATGGGCCATCTGTTCGCACTGCACGAACTTGCGGTGGATCGCCGCATCGGCAGCCCCGCCACGCACCGTGAAGTCATCGGCCGAAGCGACCACTGGACGATTCTCGATATTGGCGCGGCCGAAGACCAGGTTTGATGGCGACAGATCGAGCAAGTCTCCATCCGGCCCATAGTGACCCTTGCCGGCAATCTTGCCGATTTCGCGGAAGGAGCCGGGATCGACCAGTCCCTTGATCCGGGCGCGCGCGTCCAGCTTGCCGCGCGAATGCTGGCGTGCGACCTTTTCCGGACCGCCCATCTGCTCTGCCAACTTGCGGCGGGTGCGCAGTTCCTCGACTTCCGGTTTCCAGGTCATTCGTCCTCCCAATGCCTCCCGTCCCGCCGTTCAAGATGACGAAAACATGGGGACAGTGGCTAGGCTGCAAATCAGGGTGCTGCAATGCCCCTTGCGCACGGCGCGACGCGACACTAGAGCGACCGCAAATCTCCTAGGCGAAATCCCAACGGGGCAACCATATGTCAGACCGTTTCAACACCATTGCCGGATGGACGCTGTTTTCCGGCGTCGTATTGCTGGGCCTTTCGGCCGTAAGTTCGCGTTATTTCCATGCTGGCAAGGAACAGCGCCCTGAAAAGATGGGCTTTGAGATCGCCGGTGTCGTCCAGGAAGGCGAAGGCGGCAAGGCCGAAGCCCCGTTTGAATCGTTCCTTGCCACGGCAGACGTGGCCAAGGGCGAGAAGGTCTTCGCCAAGTGCGCGGCCTGCCACACCATCAACCAGGGCGGAGCCAATGGCATCGGTCCGAATCTCTATGCCGTCATGGGCGAGGCCGTGGGCCAGGGCCGCGGCGGGTTTGCCTTCTCTGATGCGCTGAAGTCGAAGGGCGGCAAGTGGGACTGGGCTGCGATGAATTCGTGGCTGACCAATCCGGCAGCCCATGCTCCGGGCACCAAGATGTCCTTTGCGGGCCTGTCCGACGCCCAGGAACGCGCAAATCTGATGGTTTATATGAACGCACAGGGTTCTAACCTGCCCTTGCCGCCGGTACCGGCTACGCCCGCTGGCGACGCTGCCGGCGCTGCTCCGGCCGCCGTTGTCGGTGATGCGGCAAAAGGCCAGAAGAGCTATGCCAAGTGCGCGGCGTGCCATACCATCAACGCTGGCGGTGCCAATGGCATCGGTCCGAACCTTGCGGGCATTTTCGGTGAGGGCGTTGCCCAGGGCCGTGGCGGTTATGCCTTCTCTGACGCGCTCAAAGCCAAGGGCGGCAAGTGGGACGACGCCACGCTTGATGCATGGCTGACCGATCCGGCCAAGTTCGCTCCGGGCACCAAGATGAGCTTTGCCGGTCTTTCGGACGCTCAGGAACGCGCCAATATCATCGCCTATCTGAAGACCGCCAAGTAAGGCCGGTTTTAAGAGCAAGCGAAGGGGCGGGGCCGCAAGGCTCCGCCCTTTTCGCATGGGCGCGCCTCTTGCGTCATCCCCGCGCAAGCGGGGATCGGTGGCCAAAACTTGCCGCGTTGCGGTTTACAGCCAGCGGCCCCCGGTCAAGCCGGTGGCGACGCCGTAAGGGCTTTATCCCTTGAAGCCTTGGGCAATGACGTACCACTCGGAAGAATCCTTGCGGCTGGCCGGCGGTTTCGCATGCTTGACCGTGGTGAAGTGCTTTTTCAGCAGGGTCAGAAGGTCGGTGTCGGTGCCGCCTGCCAGCACCTTGGCGACAAAGGCGCCGCCCGGACTAAGGTTCTCGATCGCAAAGTGGGCGGCTGTTTCAACCAGGCCCATCGTCCGCAAGTGGTCAGTCTGCTTGTGCCCCACTGTGTTGGCCGCCATGTCCGAAATGACCAG
>JACCDH011076314.1_pt1 | contig 12003 bp, 8 predicted proteins | sample 7442481 | NCBI WGS metagenome assembly JACCDH01 (sample SAMN15323433, study PRJNA562643) | freshwater metagenome | isolation source: river surface water | place: USA:Blue River Watershed | collected 2017-08-15 | reverse complement strand
ATGCTTTTATCGTTTCTATTTCTTTGTTTAGAAATATCATCAAAAGCTGCTGCTCCACTAAATAAAGGCTTATCTAAACCACGCATTACCGGATTAGAACTGCTAGCAGCGGCTGTGTTTGAAGCAGTATTTACAACGCCATGCTTTACGTTTTCAATAGCAATATCGCAAGGTTCAATGCTGTAAAACCAACCTCTCCAAAACCAATCTAAATCTTCGGCACTAGCATCTTCCATGGTGCGGAACAAGTCTGCAGGAGTAGGATGTTTAAATGCCCATCTTCTCGCATATTCTTTAAAAGCATAATCAAATAATTCACGGCCCATGATGGTTTCACGCAAAATGTTCAAACCTGTTGCGGGCTTTGCATAAGCATTGGGTCCAAATTGAATAATATTATCGCTATTGGTCATGATTGGCTCTAGCTGATCCTTCGGCAAGCGCATGTAGTCGGTAATTAATCGAGCAGGACCTCTTCTAGTTGGATATTTATTATCCCATAACTCTTCTGTTAAAAACTGAACAAAAGTATTCAGCCCTTCATCCATCCAGCTCCATTGGCGTTCGTCACTGTTTACAATCATTGGAAAGAAATTATGACCTACTTCATGAATGATTACCCCAATCATACCATATTTAGTTGCTTCTGCATAAGAACCATCTTTATTGGTTCTTCCATTGTTAAAACAAATCATGGGGTATTCCATTCCATTAGAAGCTTCAATACTTTGGGCCACCGGATATGGATATGGAATTGAAAATTTCGAATAGGTTTTGATGGTATGCGCTACAGCTTTTGTAGAGAACTTTCTATACAAACCATAGGCTTCTTTAGGATAGCCACTCATGCACATTACTTTCTTTCCTTCAATATAAACTGGCATAGCATCCCAGATATACCTGCGACTAGAAGTCCATGCAAAATCCCTTACATTCTCTGCTTTATAGTTCCATGTTTTGGTGGTGGTGGCTTTTCCTTCCGATCTTTTATTCGCTTCTTCTAAAGTGGCAATTTCTACAGGCTCTTTTGATGTTTGGGCTTGATTCCAGCGAGTCATTTGAGCAGGACTCAATACTTGACTATAATTTTGACAAACGCCGGTACTTAATACGATATGATCTGATGGTACAGTTAGGGTAACATCATAGTTGCCGAATGTGAGTGCAAACTCTCCCCTTCCAGAAAACTGTTGGTTCTGCCATCCTTGAAAATCACTGTACACACATAAACGAGGAAACCATTGAGCCATGGTAAATAAATGGTTGCCATCTTCTAACATTTCATATCCACCTCTTCCTGCAAAAGTCATTCTATCAGCAATTTTATAACTCCATGCTACATTGAAAACAAACTTTTGACCAGGCTTTAATGGAGCAGGCAAATCAATGCGCATCATGGTTTTATTGATAATATATTTCAAAGGCTTTCCCATGGCATCCGTCAACTTGGCTATTTTATGACCATATCCATTGTCTGTTTTTGCTGCAGCCAGTTTTTCTAATTGATTGGTTGCTACCGCAGATTCTAATGTTGATGCATCTTGGTAATTGGCATTGTTTACCGTGCTATGCTGGTTTTCGTCTAATTGCAACCAGATATAGGTTAATACATCAGGTGCATTATTATAATAAGTGATGGTCTCCGTTCCCTTTAGTTGTAGTTTGGCTTCGTCCAATTCTGCTTTAATAATATAATCGGCTCTTTGTTGCCAATACTTAGGACCTGGTGCTCCGCTTGCTGTTCGGTATTCATTCGGTGTTGGCAGAATGGTACCTAATTGTTCAAACTTGTTCCCGTGATTTGAAGTTGGATTGTTCATGATATTCTGCGCTTGAATGGCTACAGATATCATTGAAACAAAAAGGAAGAAAACAATTTTTTTCATGATGGTTTATTTATTCAGCTTCTTAAGGATGGCTAAAATACAAAATGCCACCCGTATTTAAACAGGTGGCATTCATATATATCTTTATTCAATTATTGATTGGCTTTCTGCATGGCGTTTTGCATTGGATTCACGCCAAATGATGCGCCACGAGCTCTACCTGCACCACTTTTGAATAAGCTAAACTTGCTTGGCTCAGGACTTACTCCATTTTTAGGCCAGCTATTATTGCCTTCATTAATGTCAGCGGTCTCTCTCATGGGGTCTAACTTAATAGACTTTGCTTTCTTCGTAGTCATAAAGAGTTTGGTCACTTTCTGCTCATTCTTTCTCCAAATTTGGGCAGGAATTTTTTCTGTTTCAGTAGTGCCGTCCTCAAAAGTAAATTCAACAATAATTGGCATCACCAATCCCCCTTTATTCAAAAAAGTTACTTCGTACAAGTTAACATCTTTGTATTTGTTTTTTTCTTCTTCAGTTAACGCAGTTGGTGCTGTTGGAGCAGGGAAAGAGAACTTAACCGTTGAATCGTATGGTTCCAATCCACGGGTATATCTCCAATAAAAATCTCTTAAACTGGTATCAACATCTGTTTGGAAAACAATACTCTTATCGTTTCTATTTCTTTGCTTAGAAATATCATCAAAAGCAGCAGCCCCACTAAATAAAGGCTTCGCTAAAGACATCATTTGAGTAGATGCTTGAGGTGCAGATGGAACCGCATCCGGATTCATTACTGCATGCTTAACAGTATCAATAGCAATGTCTACTGGATCTATACCATAAAACCAACCTCTCCAGAACCAATCTAAATCTTCGGCACTGGCGTCTTCCATGGTGCGGAACAAGTCTGCAGGTGTAGGATGTTTAAACGCCCATCTTCTTGCATACTCTTTAAACGCATAGTCAAATAATTCACGCCCCATAATGGTTTCACGAAGAATATTTAATCCAGTTGCAGGCTTGGTATACGCGTTCGGTCCAAATAGTACAATATTTTCACTATTGGTCATAATTGGCTCTAACTGCTCTTTAGGTAAACGCATATAACCTGCGATTCCCCAAGCTGGACCTCCTCTTGAAGGATATTTATTATCGAATAATTCTTCAGTTAAGTATTGAACAAAGCTGTTGATACCTTCGTCCATCCAACTCCACTGACGTTCGTCGCTGTTTACAATCATAGGGAAGAAATTATGCCCTACTTCGTGAACAATTACGCCAATCATTCCTACTTTGGTTTGCTCACTGTATGAACCATCTTTATTGGTTCTACCATTGTTAAAGCAAATCATTGGATATTCCATACCATTAGAAGCTTCAATACTTTGAGCCACTGGATACGGATAAGGAATAGAGAATTTAGAATAAGATTTAATGGTATGCGCTACCACTTTTGTAGAATACTTTCTATATAAACCATATGCTTCTTTTGGATATCCACTCATACACATGATCTTCTTGCCTTCCACATAAACTGGCATTGCATCCCAGATATACCTACGGCTGGTTGTCCATGCAAAGTCACGCACATTCTCTGCTTTATATACCCAAGTTTTTTTCTGGGTACTCTTGCTGTTTTCTTTGCTATTGGCTTCGGCTAAAGTAGCAATTTCAACAGGCTCTTTTGCTGTTTGCGCTTGGTTCCATCTTGCCAACTGTGCAGGTGTTAAAACCTGTGCATAGTTTTGACAAACACCTGTACTTAGTACAATATGATCTGCTGGAACAGTAAGGGTTACATCATAGTTACCAAAAGCCAATGCGAATTCGCCTCTTCCGGTAAACTGCTGATTTTGCCATCCTTGAAAATCACTGTACACACATAAACGTGGGAACCACTGTGCCATTGTGAATAGGTTATTGCCGTCTTCAAGGGTTTCATATCCACCTCTTCCACCAACAGTCATACGGTTGGTTACTTTGTAGCTCCAAGCAACATTGAATACAAACTTTTGACCTGGCTTTAGTGGCGCAGGCAAATCAATACGCATCATGGTTCTGTTGATGGTATATTTTAAAGCTTTACCAGTTGCATCAGTTAAAGATGAAATGATATGACCATTGCCATTGTCTTTTTTAGCTTCAGCCATATTATCTAATGCAGCAGTGGTTAATTGGCGTGGCAATGTAGAAGCATCTTGGTAGTTTGCATTGTTCTTAGAACTATGCTCATTCTCGTCTAATTGCAACCATAAATAGGTTAATACATCTGGAGAATTATTAAAATAGGTAACAGTTTCTGTTCCTTTTAATTTTAGATTGGCTTCATCTAACTCTGCTTTAATTACATAGTCAGCTCTTTGCTGCCAATACTTTGGACCAGGTGCCCCACTTGCCGTTCTGTATTCATTTGGCGTAGGCAAAATAGTACCTAACTGCTCAAACTTGTTACCGTGATTGGAACTGGGGTTGTTCATGATGTTTTGCGCCTGACTGGTTAATACCAGTACAGAAGCAAATAATAACACCGTAATTTTCTTCATGATAGTGTTGATTTATTAGAATGGAATTCTTTCTAAAGCCATTTGAAGTGCAATCGCAAAAATACCCCCTGAAATGTACAGAATGTATTCTCTTCTATTGACTTTAAAAAGGTTTACGAATATAAGTGAAATAAACAGAATGGATAATACAATCAAGATTTGCCCGGCTTCTAAGCCAAGATTGAACGCCAACAATTCAGGAACAATATTTTCACCTTTACTCAATAAGCTCTTGAGGTAATTACTAAAACCCAATCCATGAATGAGCCCAAAGAAAAGAGCAAAGAAGTAAATAATGGGGAATTTGGCCTTGAAAGCAAACTTTTTAACAAAGACATTGCTGATGGCCGTCACCAAAATAGTAATCGGAATTAAGAACTCTATCCAATCTGTAGAATAATTTAATATATTAAAAACACTTAAAGCGAGGGTAATGGAATGCCCAATAGTAAATGCAGTAACCAACCAAAGCAATTTTTTCCAATCGGCAAACTGATAACGGATGCATAAAGCCGCAACAAATAGAATATGATCAATTCCTTTTAAGTCAGCAATATGCTGGTAACCCATTTCAAAAAAAAGGCCAAAATCATTCATTGGAGCAATTTAAATTAAAACCGACATTTGCAGTAATTAAAATGTTTTAATGGCAACAATATTCGCTCAATGGTTAATTAGCGCAAGTATATCGCTTTTGCATCCATTTTTTGTTTCTGTGATTGAAATCAACCATAATCCAACTGATGCCACTGCCGAAATTAGTGTAAGAATATTTACAGACGATTTAGAGAAAACGCTCCAAAAGCAAAGTACCACCACCATCGATATAATTAAGCCCAGCAATAAAGCCGTTATTGATCAAAAAATCAATCAATATATCAGCCAAAAACTCCAATTGAAAATTAATGGGAAAGCAGTTAAGTTCAATTATATCGGTTATGAAATCATTAAAGAGAGCACTTGGTCTTATTTTGAGGTAACCGAGGTAAAAGAGATGAATACAGTAGATATCAACTGCGCTATTTTACACGATTTTGAATCTAGCCAAATCAATTTATTTCATGTGAAAAGTAAGGGTAATCAAAAGAGCTATAAGTTAGACTACCCCAATAGAACAACCAGCTTTAGTTTTTAATCTTCGTCAGCCAAAATTTCGGAAGTAGTAACCAATACCTTGTCTATTCGATGGTTGTCCATATCTACAATCTCGAAGGTAAAAGACTCCCATTCTAAAGTCTCCCCCGTTTTGGGTATTCTTTCCAAATGATGGATAATGAAACCTGCAAGGGTATTAAAGTCTTGCTCCCATTTCTCCATCCATTCTGTTTTATCAAATTTGCTCAAGAAATCGTAGAATGGAATTTGTGCGTCAATTAAATAAGACCCATCCGCACGTTCAATGATTTCATAGTCTTCATCTTCTTCTTGAGGAATATCGCCTACAATTGCTTCTAATATATCATTTAAAGTCATTAATCCTTGCACACTGCCATATTCATCAACAATAAAACACTGGTGAATCTTGGTTTGCTTAAATTTTTCTAATACCTGATAAGCAGAGTTGTTTTCCGGAACATACATAGCTGCCCGCATAATAGAAAAAATCGTTGCATTTTCGTCTGCAGTAAATAAGTCTTTGATTGAAACTACTCCTTTAATATGGTCAATATCATCTTCACAAACCGGATATACGGAATGAATCATATCATGCAATTGCGCCCTGATTTCTCCTACTTTCTTTTCTCCATCTAACCATTCAATATCACTACGATGGGTCATCAATGAAGTAATATTTCGATCACTTAAATGAAAAACCCTTTCAATAATTTCTTGCTCTGCCTCTTCAATTGTTCCTTGCTCGGTTCCTTCACTAATAATTGCTTTGATTTCTTCTTCGGTAACTTGATTGTCGTTGGCTTTTATTCTCAGCATTCTCACAATTAAATGAGAAGACTTAGACAACAACCATATAAAAGGAAAAGTAATCCACCCTGCCACACGCATGGGCCCTGCTACCGACTTTGCAATACCTTCAGGATTACTCAATCCAATTCGCTTGGGAACCAATTCACCTAAAACCAAGGATAAATAAGTGACAATTATTACAATAATAGTAGTAGAAATAGTGCTGCTGTATTCGGCCAATCCACTGAATCCAGCTAACCAAGCAGCAAGCGGCTCTTTAAACTTATCTCCTGAAAAAATACCCGTTAACACGCCAATTAAAGTAATGCCGATTTGAACAGTAGACAAAAATGTATCGGGGTGATTGGCCAATTTGAGTGCCTTCGCTGCATCTTCATCGCCTTTTGAAGCCTGTGCTTCTAAACGAGCTTTTCTAGCAGATACCAACGCAATTTCTGCCATGGAAAAAAGCCCATTGATAATAATCAAAAGAAGTATCAGAAAAAATTCCATCATTTTGGTAAAAATAAGTAAAAATAAGCAGTCTAAGGCTTGCCGTCTAAATCTAGAATAATATAACGGGGAGTTGCTGCTTGCCTCGTTGCTGGATTTAAAAAAGGCAAAGTTAGTAGAGAAACCGAAAACTGATTCCCTTCATGAACAATGGTCGCTGCCGGAAAAACTTGCTTAACCGCATTCAAACTGTCTTTACTGGTCAACATTTTTTCATTTGGATTGAACAATTGTTTAGCTGATTTAAAAGGGAAAATATGCTTTGCATAAAAGTGAAGGGCATTACTGTTGTGAATTCCGTACAACTTTATGTCTGCTCGATTCCAATTCTTTGCCTCAATCTTTTTTGCAGCATCATTCCCCATTTGATATTTTAACAGGTTGGGATAAAAAGAAGTACTCAAAAAGAAATTGACCCCAATACTGGTAATGAATGCAATAACCAACTTCGTTGGGATTATCACTGTTTTCTTAGCAGCAACCCAAATAAAGAAACTAAACCCAACTATTGCCAGTAAAGGAAAGATGAAAGGAACTTCCTCAAAAACCAAGCTAGTGATAACCATGATCGCTATCCATAGCAGTCCATAAATAAATAGATGGAAATAAAACAAAGGCTTTTCCCATTTTACCCATTTATTTTCATAGAATAACTGATACAAAAATCTGGCAGTTATAATGGATGCCAAGGGATAAACTACAAATATATAATGAGGCAATTGTGCCTGACTTCTTGCCAAAACTAAATAAGTGAATATAAAGCCACCTGTCGTAATGAATTCTTGCTCCTTAGAAATTTTAAACTGCTGTTTAATTACTGCTTGAACTGCATAAAATAAAGCAGGCAAGAAGAAAAAAATCCAAGGAAGAAAACTCCAAAACATGTTTTCTAATAAGAAAGTAAAATGGCTCATTTCGTGGTAGAAATTTTCACCAGTATATCTTCCAAAACTCTGGGTCCAAAAATAAAAGCGAAGACCAGAATCAATAGGTCTTCCATTGATTAATTTACCTGGCTGCAAATCGTACTGTTGGTAAAGCCCAACACACATGGGCAATAGGATGATGGCGATAATAAGAATTCCAATTAAATACTCCCAACGAATAAATTGTTTCCAATCCCTTTGTAATAAAAAATGTACAGCAAATGCAAGGCCAGGAACCATCAACGCAATAGGACCCTTGGTCATCATTCCGCAGCCAATAAAAACAAATGCCAAAATGAAATTACGCCAACGTTGTTCTTTAAACCACAATGACAATTGCCAGATAGAAAGCATTACCCAGCCCATTAACATCGTGTCAGTTCTTACATCATGGCTGATCAAGAATACTGCTTGAGAAGAAGCCAATACCATGGCGCTCAATTTACCTATGGATGAGCCATAATGCAGTTTAGCAAACTGATAAGTGGCATATATACCTGCTATCAAAATCAATAAAGAGGGAACCCTATAAGCCCAATCATACACCCCCAATAACTGCATACTTAAAGCTGATAACCAAAACAATAAGGGTGGCTTATCTAAATAGTTTTGCCCTTGATCAAAAATTTGCAAAAAACTATTTCTCTCCAACATTTCTCTACTGATAGATGCATATTGCGAAGCATCTATATCCATTAACGGTATCGCAAATATTCCAATCAAATAAACGGCAATGCAACTTACAATAACGGTATAAAAAAATTTATTGGATACCATGGCTTAAGTTGTTTTGTAAGTCTTCAGACAAAATTTTACCAGAAGTTTTATTGTGAAAATAAGCTGTTACCCATCCAATGAAAGAACCTAACAGTGCTCCAAAAAAAATATCCAAAGGATAATGAACCCCAACATACACTTGTCCATAAGCAATTGCTGCAGCCCAAATTAAAAAAGCATATTTCCATTTCCCAATGATATTCCCCAAACTGAGAAAAATATAAACAGCAAACCCAAAGTGATTGGTAGCATGGGATGATGTAAAACTGTATCCACCGGAACACCCATTCAAGAGCATTCTAATTTGGTTCATTAAAAAGGGATCTCTACAAGGTCGAGGTCTTTCAAAAAAAGGTTTCACTATACTGCTGCTTATTTGATCCGTTAGTACTACTGTTATTACTGCAAACAAAATAAAAGCAAATGCTTTATGCCTAAAATTGACTAAGGCCAATACAATAATAAATACATACAAAGGCATCCAGGTATTCCCTTCTCTAAACCAAGGATATACTGAATCTAATATTGGATGCGTATAAACGGTATTGAGTTGTAAAAACAACGCTTGATCAGCTTCTAACAGCTTATCTAGCCAATTCGTCGTTGCATTTAAAAATGGAATCATACTGCAAAATAAGAAGATTATAGTGTTTAAGCTTTTTGACAAGTATGACTGCAATCATAAACCTAGGGATTTCCCTTTTCTAGCTTTACATAAAACTTACAGTTATGAATAAAAAACCAATCGTATTTCTAATAATGGCCTCTTTTTGTTTGGCTGTTATTGCTTGTGGAGGAGGCGGTCCTAAAGCATCTAATGAGTCAGCGTCAGACCCAAGCGTCACTCCAAATGCATCTCCTTCAGACTACGACCCTAAACGAGGGGAAGGTAAATTCAATGAATCAAATGTTACCCTTGGCCCACTTGATCAAACCATGGCAAGTAAAGGAGAAGCAATTGCTGCTACTAAGTGTACTTCTTGTCATAAACTAACTGAAGAAAGACTAGTTGGACCTGGATGGAAAGGGGTAACAACTCGCAATACACCTTATTGGATATTAAACTTTATTTCTAACCCCGACCCAATGATAGAAAAAGACCCTAAAGTTCAAGCCCAATTAGAATTATGCTTAGTTCGTATGCCCAACCAAGGACTTACTGACACTGATGCTAGAGAAATTTTAGAATTTATGCGTAAAAACGACGGAAATAAATAAATAGATCTATATGAAAATTTTACAATCAACTTCCATAGCAGCTATTATTACAGTAGCTACTTTGTATTCCTGTAAACCTAAAAATACAGGAAGTGCTGTTAGCGGTGATGCTGCAGCTAAAGCCTATGTGGCTCCTGGTAAATACGATGAATACTACAATTTTGTTTCTGGTGGATTTAGCGGACAAATGAGTGTTTATGGTTTACCCAGTGGTCGTTTACTAAGAGTAATTCCTGTATTCTCGGTAGATCCAGAAAAAGGCTGGGGTTACAGCGAAGAGACTAAACCGATGTTAAACACTTCACATGGTTTTGTTCCGTGGGACGATTTGCACCATACAGAAATGAGCCAAACCAATGGCGAAATTGATGGCAAATGGGTATTTGCCAATGGCAATAATACTCCTCGTTTAGCAAGAATAGATTTAAAAACGTTTCGAACCGCTGAAATTTTAGAATTGCCGAATAGTGCTGGTAACCATAGTTCTCCATTTGGAACAGAAAACTCAGAATACATTGTAGCGGGCACTCGTTTTAGTGTGCCTTCTGATGAAGACAATGGAGATGTTGCCATCAATTCATATAAAAAGAATTTCAAAGGCCATATTTCTTTTGTGAGTGTTGCAAAAGAAACAGGTGAAATGAAACTTGCTTTCCAACTGAAAACACCCGGTGTAAACTTTGACTTAGCTAGAGCAGGTAAAGGAAAGTCTCATGGATGGTTCTTCTTTAGTTGTTATAACACAGAGCAAGCGAGTACTTTGTTAGAAGTAAATGCATCGCAGAAAGACAAAGATTTTATCATGGCGGTGAATTGGAAGAAAGCAGAAGAATACATCAAAGCCGGAAAAGGTAAAAAAGTAAAGGCCAAATATGCGCACAATACTTTTAATGAGTCTACGCAAACCGCAAATTCAAAAATGGAAGAAGAGGTATTAGTTTTAGATGTAAAAGAATTCAAAGACATCGTATACTTTATTCCATGTCCGAAGTCTCCTCATGGTTGTGATGTTGATCCAACTGGTGAATATATTGTTGGCTCAGGTAAATTGGCTGCATTGATTCCTGTTTTTAGTTTTGATAAGATTCAACAATCTATTGCTTCAAAATCATATGATGGCGATTATGAAGGTATTCCTGTGATAAAATATGAATCAGCTTTGTATGGCGAAGTGAAGAAACCAGGTTTAGGGCCATTGCATACTGAATTTGATGGCAAAGGAAATGCATATACTTCCTTTTTTGTTTCATCTGAAGTAGTAAAATGGAATATCAAAGACTTAAAAGTTTTAGATAGAGTTCCAACCTATTACTCAGTTGGACACTTAAGTATACCAGGAGGTAATACTAAAAAGCCTTCTCCAAAATACTTGGTTGCTTATAATAAAATCACCAAGGATCGATATTTACCTACTGGTCCAGAGTTGGCGCAAAGTGCTCAACTATATGATATCAGTGGAGATAAAATGCAATTGATTTTAGACTATCCAACTATTGGAGAGCCACACTATGCTCAGTCTGCACCAGCGGATATTATTCGAAACAATGGTCAATTGAAACTATTTAAGTTAGCAGAAAATAAACATCCATATGTTACTATGGGTGAAGCCAATGCAAAAGTTACAAGAGAAGGAAATAAAGTTCATGTTTATATGACTTCAATTCGTTCCCATTTTGCCCCTGACAATATTGAAGGAATTAAAGTAGGTGATGAAGTATATTTCCATGTTACCAATCTTGAACAAGATTGGGATGTACCACATGGTTTCGCAATAAAAGGAGCAGATAATGCTGAATTATTAATTATGCCAGGTGAAACTACCACTTTAAAGTGGGTGCCTAAAAAGGCTGGCATGTTCCCTATGTATTGTACAGATTTCTGTAGTGCATTACACCAAGAAATGCAGGGTTATATTAGAGTTTCCCCAGCTGGAAGTAATGTACCACTTACATTTAGTTTAGGAAAAGCTGTTCCAGAAACTAAATAAAAGTTTGTACTTAAAGGAGCAGTAAAGAAATCAACTGCTCCTTTTTTATTTAAAATAATGAAGATGAGAAAAGAAATATCTAAACAATCGAAATGGTTGTTAGTAATCAGTGCTGTCTTTTTAACTATTTCCATTTTTATACCAATATGGAGGATTGAATTAGATGCACCTCAATATCCAGAAGGACTAGGATTACAAATCTACTCTTATAAACTAGGGGGCGATGTTGCCATTATTAATGGATTGAATCACTATATTGGTATGCAAACCCTTCATGAAGAAAATTTCATCGAATTTACGCTACT
>JACCDH010436144.1_pt1 | contig 12003 bp, 14 predicted proteins | sample 7442481 | NCBI WGS metagenome assembly JACCDH01 (sample SAMN15323433, study PRJNA562643) | freshwater metagenome | isolation source: river surface water | place: USA:Blue River Watershed | collected 2017-08-15 | reverse complement strand
TCTCTCAATCTCCTCTAAATCTCTGAAGTTCTTATCTCTGAGCTGGGGATTTTGCGCATTTCTTTCGATCACCTTAAGCTCCTCATATACCTGAGCTAACTTCAAGCGTAAGAAGAAATTTTTCGCCGATGGGATATAGGTGAATAGCGGTATCAAAATGACTAGCAAGGGAATCACAATCTTGACAAAGCGTCCAGCCCAAACTGCCGTCCAAAATGGTAGGTGACGATGCAAGAATGAGGGTCCATCCTTTAAGTAAATTTCAGCATCAACATGTAAAGGAAAATCTAACCCAGCACCGGAAGGAAACTCTCCCACCTTTTGCAGTCGAGAATAGGACTTCAAAATATCGTAAGAAGCCCCCAGCAGCAATGAAACCATAGCTGGGCTTACGTTTTCATGAGCAACCAAAGTAGCGGTAGCAGCCATCACCTGAATATCTTGACGAGGCAGATCATACTGAATACTTAACAAACCTCTGGGTACAGTAACCTTTGATAGATAGGTCAAGTTGCGTGTATAAGCTTCTGCTTGATCAAAGTTCATCAAACGAATGCCGGGAATCGAGTAAAACTTATTCAAAATGGGCGCTTCGGCAGCCGCCACTATAAATACTGCATCTAATTTTCCACTGCTAAGCTTAGCAATCGCCTCATCTGGCTTTAATCTCTCAGCACTCAATTCATTTTCGGCAATACCACTAGCTTTCAATAAATCTTTAGTGAGTGCCAGAGTGCCACTCCCTTCATTGCCTATAGAAACGCGTTTACCTTTGAGCTGACTCAAAATCTTCAGCTGCCCACCATCATTCTTGAAGGCGCCATCGCGATACCAAACCCAGATAGGCTCATAAAACATACCTCCGATTGATACTAACTTTGGGTAATCCTTAATATTAGCTACACCGCCCTGCACCATCGCAAAACCCACTCCAGACTTCGAATCGCTCATCAGAGCTAAATTGTCTAGAGTTCCGCCAGTAGATCGTACGTCGAGATCAACACCATCTTTGGTTAATTCCGATTTCAGGCGTTCGCCAAATTGATAGTAGAGTCCAGTCGGAAAACCGGTGGCCATTTCAATTGACTTTGGTGGTGGCGGAACCAAGAACCAAAGCACGCCAAAAATGATCATGAGTAACACAACAAAAGCCCCAGCCAAGGCCAAGGGGTTATAAATTTGTCTTTTGATGAAATTCATAAAGAGTCTCTGGTGTTTTTGGCATTATGCCCCGAGCACAGCATTAGGAAAAGCGATTCTCAAAGCCTTTCTAAAAGAGGTCTGCCAAGTGAGGCTTACTGACGCACTTGGTCAACTAGCAAGCGAACATTGTTTGCGCCGACCTTGATAGTTTGAGCGGACGAAATAAGATCCCCCGTCTCGGGTTTAGCCATACCCGTCTTGGAGATACGAACCTCAACGCTGGCTTCTGATAGTTGCGATAGGGGTGCACTCGGATTCATTGCAAGAGCATCGTTTAAAGCAAACTTCATCGGAAAACTACTTGCAGGAGACTTCAGAACAGCGACTGGCATACGTTCACCGGGCTTACGAGCAATCACCATCACCACATCACCAGACCTTATCTTGCCTTTGAGTTCTGGGGACAATTCAATCAGGCCACTAATTTCTTTGCCCGCAGCGGACGGTGCGGGTTTAGAACCAATGCCGCCCTTAGATCGCGCCTCAGCAATAGACCCCTGAATAGCACGTGCCTCTTCTGTATCTGGTGGCAATTGTTTCGCCAACTTCTCCCAAGCTCCAATTGCGTCTTTGTAATTACCAGCGTTATAGGAGGCTGTTCCGGAGAGCCAAAGTGCCATCAAGTTATTAGGGTCTAGCTTTAAAGCCTTATTAATTAGCTGCAGAGGCTTGCCAACAAAACTTCCGTTCGCATTAGCAGCCAATACATCTGCGTAGTCGGCTAATAATTGAGGGTCTGAATCTATGAAGTTTCCAGCACGCTCATAAGCCTTGGCGGCGTCCTGATTACGACCCAAAATACGATAAGACTGGGCTAACATGACCCAACCTTTTAAATTGCTGGGGTCTTTTTCCATCTTGGCAGCAAAGTCCGCCACCATTTTTTCTACGCCCTCTTGAGTAACCGGGGCAGCAGATCCATTTTCAGCAACCCGAACAACATCACCCAAAGAGAAATACAACACGGAAGACAGCAGAACTACAAAAATAGAAAGGCTAATCGCAGTTTTCTTCGTAGAGCCAGCTACCTCATGATCATCCTCTACCACCGTATCCTGAAAAAGTCGCTGGCGCATTTCTGCATGAGCGATTTCATAATCCGCTGAAGTAATTAGCCCTGCTTGATGTTCGGCCTCTAATTTATCTAACTCTTCTTTATAAATGGCAGCATTCATCTGACGACGCGATGTTGCTGCAGTTTTAGCCGGAAAAATATACGGCCGCAAAAGCAGGACTAGAACTAATACTAATAGTAGAAAGGCGGGGATCAAAAAGCTAGCCACTGTATTTATCCCTCTTTCTTACTTGAAGTATTTAGCAATGCGTCGATTTTTTGATTGTCAGCATCAGTCAAGATCACCGTTGGAACGCTCGCGTTTCTTCGACGTAAATAGGTTAACAATGCTGCAATACCAATAGCCAGCAGGACGAAAGGACCAATCCAAAGCAACCAGGTTACCGGCTTGACCGGTGGGCGATACAAGACAAAATCGCCATAGCGTTCGACCATAAAAGAGCGAATTTGATCATCGCTCTTGCCTTCTTTAATCAGTGTACGAATTTCACGACGTAAATCATTTGCCAGGTCTGACCTTGAGCCTGCTAGTGATTCATTTTGACAAACTAAACATCGCATTTCTTCAGAAATACTAATCAAACGCTGCTCTGTTAAAGGGTCATCTGCCAAAGGGGCTGCATCCTTAGCAAATCCATGACCTAAATTGAATATGCAAATGAGCACTAGAAAAATCTGCTTCATGATTTCTTCAACTCAATCAGCTTAGGATAAATTTTTTGATTCAGAATATTCATAGTGAGCGGACCGATATGTTTAAAGCGTATCACCCCAGCCTGGTCGATGATGTAAGTCTCAGGTACGCCATAGACACCATAGTCAATACCAACGCGCCCATTGCCATCAAATGCTGAGAGTACATAGGGATTGCCCTGTTGAGCCAACATTGCCAAAGCATCCTCACGCTTATCTTTGTAATCCAATCCAACCAGAGGAGCCATTTGGGATTTAGCAAGCTCCACTAAAACAGGATGCTCTTCACGGCAGGCCACGCACCACGATGCCCATACATTCAGAATCCACACCTGGCCTTTCATGTTGGCCGGTGAAAAATTTTTATTAGGATCAGCTAGCTGTGGAATTTCAAAACTGGGAGCTACCTTATTAATCAATGGCGATGGAACTTCGTGTGGATCGCGATTTAAACCAATGGCTAAAAAAATAACTAGGCCAACAAATAACACTAGTGGAATTAAAAATTTCGCTTTCATGCCAACTTACTCTTTAACTTCAAGCGATAGCGCTTGTCAGATATTGCTAGCACACCACCTAGGGCCATTAACAAACAACCGCCCCAAATCCAGTCTACAAACGGCTTGTAATAGACGCGTACAGCCCATGACTGATCTCCCAATTCCTCGCCAAGTGATACATAAATATCACGGGTAAGCCCAGCATCAATGGCCGCCTCAGTCATTGGCATGCTTGATGAAAAATAACTTCTCTTCTCGGGATAAAGTGTTGCTTCATGAGTGCCGCCCTTTGACAACAAGAATGTGCCGCGCATAGCGTCATAGTTAGGGCCACGAGCAGCATCTACACTTTGCAACTGAATTTGATAACCGCCAACACTCACAGTATCACCAGCTGCCATACGCACATCTTTTTCTTCTTGATAGGCGCCCACCATCGTCACACCAATCACAAAAACAGCAATTCCCAAGTGCGCTACTTGCATTCCCATAAATGAACGTGTTGGTTTACCCGCTTTCGCTTGACGCACAATTTGCAAGCATCCAGAACCTATCACCCAAAAAGCCAACATAAAGCCCATGCCTGCAAGCCAGGTAAATTGACCCATGATTAAAGGAACCACAACACCTGCAATGATGGCAACCGCTCCAGCAAGCCATAAACGCTTAATAATGGCGGTTAAGTCACTATGCTTCCAGCTCGCCCACGGTCCAATGCCCATTAACACCAACAAAGGCACCATGATGGGGACAAATACACTATTGAAATAAGGAGGACCGACGGAGATCTTGCCAAGATGTAAAGCATCAATCAGCAATGGATACAGCGTACCCAGCAATACAGACCCAGCAGACACTACTAAGAAAACATTTCCGAGCAGAATGAGTGTTTCTCTAGAACTTAAGCTAAATTTGCCGCCCATTGTGCTCTTTGGAGCACGCCAAGCGTACAGTAACAATGATGATCCAACCACCAAAGACAAGAAGATCAGAATAAAAATACCGCGCCGAGGGTCCGTTGCAAATGCATGGACGGAAGTTAATACCCCGGAACGAACTAAGAATGTTCCCAAGAGCGATAAAGAGAATGCAGTAATTGCTAAAAGCACAGTCCAACTTTTAAAACCACCGCGCTTTTCAGTCACAGCTAAAGAGTGCAACAAAGCCGTTCCTACTAACCAAGGAATAAAAGAGGCATTTTCGACAGGATCCCAGAACCACCAACCACCCCAACCTAATTCGTAATAAGCCCACCAAGAACCCAGAGCGATACCCAGGGTCAAGAAAATCCAAGCAGCAGTAGTCCAAGGACGAGACCAACGCGCCCATGCAGCATCCAACCTGCCTGACAATAAAGATGCAATTGCAAAAGCAAAGGCAACTGAGAAGCCAACATAGCCCATGTAGAGCATTGGGGGGTGAAAGACTAAGCCAGGATCTTGTAACAAAGGATTCAAGGAGCGACCATCTTGCGCAGCTGGCAATAAACGCTCGAATGGATTTGAAGTAGTTAAGACAAATAACAACAAACCACTCGTTACTAAACCCAGCACACCAATCACACGGGCCACCATGAAATCATCCAGCGCTTTCGAAAGTTGAGCCACCAAAATCGTCCAAGTAGCCAACAAGAAAACCCACAGCAATAATGAACCCTCATGACCGCCCCATACTGCACCGATTCGATACATTAACGGTAACTGAGAGTTCGAGTGTTGCGCTACATAGAGCACTGAAAAGTCGTTGACGTAAAAACTCCACGCCAAAATGACAAATGCAATCGCCAACAACAAGAAAACAGTTTGAGCGGCAGGCCTGGCTAACACCAACCAATCACGACGACCGAAGTGTGCGCCCAGCAAAGGCAATACCCCTTGGACACAAGAAATACAGAGTGCTAAAGCGAGCGCATAATGCCCAAACTCAGGAATCATTTAGCGCTTCCATTCTTTTGAGCCTGATCTAAAGCATGCTTTGCTTCTGGTGGCATATAGTTTTCATCATGCTTAGCCAAGACTTCGCTAGCAACAAAATCGCCATTCGCATTGAGACGCCCCTGAATCACAGCACCCTTACCCTCTTTAAATAAATCGGGAAGAATGCCGGTATAGGTCACTGGAATATCTTTTGCCATATCGGTAATCACGAAATGGACGGTCAAACCATCGCGCTTTACTGAGCCATCCTTCACCATGCCACCAATGCGAAATGCTTGGCCTTGAGGCGCTTTTCCAGCAGCAACTTCGCTAGGGGTTACGTATAAAGCAATATTACTGTTCAGTGCATTCAGGATGAGAAGTGCGGCCACCCCAATGGCAATGAGTGCGGCAACGATGATCAATGCACGTTTATGTCTAGGCTTCACTGATGAGTCTCTTTATCAAACTGCTCTGCTAATTGTTCTTGCTTCAACCTGCGTACGATCGCCTTAAAGCGAATACGAACAAGCAGGGGCTCCAAAATCATCACTAACGCGCAAATACCAAAACTGCTCCACACGTAAAGTGCATAGCCGCCCATGGCAAAAAACTCGGAAGGGCTATTCCACATCAGTTTTTTACCTCATCCAATTGTCCCACCCAATCCGCATGGGCTTCACGCTCCAAGATAATTGCCCTCACTCTCATTAAGGTGACTGCGATCGAATACATCCAAAAACACATGGTCATCAAAAGCATGCCTGTTAGCATCGTTTGAGCCATAGCCGGAGCTTTGGTTAAGGAAACCGAGGCTCCTTGATGCAAGGTATTCCACCATTTCACTGAGAAATAAATAATGGGCACGTTAACAACCCCCACTAAGGCCAATATAGCGCTCGCCTTATCAGCACGCCGGGGATCATCAATGGATGCTCGAAGGGCAATAAAGCCCAGATAAAGAAATAGCAGAATTAATTCTGAGGTTAAGCGGGCATCCCAAACCCACCAAGTACCCCACATCGGTTTTCCCCAGAATGCCCCGGTCCATAAAGATAAAAAGGCCATCCAAGCGCCTACAGGCGCTAGTGCTTGAGCCATCATTGCAGACAAGCGGGTATTAAAGATGAGTCCTAATCCTGCCCATGCCGCCATGATGAGGTAAATAAACATGGACATCCATGAGGCAGGCACATGTACAAAAATGATGCGATACCCCTGTCCTTGGACAGCATCCACCGGGGCTACAAAAAATCCAACCCATAGTCCAATAAGACCGAATAAGAAAGCCAAGACCCAAAATAATGGGATGAGCTTTCCCGCGACCGGATAAAAGGTGCTGGGGCTAGATAACTTAAACCAGTTAACCAAGCGGTGATTAGAAAAATTATTTACCTGACTCATTCAATCGCAATCTTTACGGCTGCACTACTTACCCACGGAACAAATGCTAAAGCCAAAATCAATAATGCGCCCAGCAATGAAAAATACCCTGATATATCCAAGCCCACACTATTTGCATAAACTGCGCCGGCGCCAAAAATGAGTACCGGAATATACAAAGGGAGTATTAACAGACTCAATAAGACACTTCCTCCCCTGACACCTAGGGTCAATGCAGCGCCGATAGAACCTAGTAAGGATAGTACTGGTGTTCCTAACATTAAAGTCCCCATTAATACATACAAAGAGCTTGGATCCAAGTCAAACTGAATTCCGATCAGGGGTGCCAATAAGACCAGAGGCAATCCACAGACAAGCCAATGAGCCGTGATTTTTCCAGCCACCAGGAGCACCATAGGCTGGGGAGATAAAGCAAGCTGCTCTAAAGACCCATCTTGATAATCAGCAGCAAACATCCGCTGCAAACCTAAGAGTGTCGACAATAAGGCGGCAACCCATAAAACTCCAGGAGCAATTTTTCGCAACAAGGCAGCATCAGCGCCAATCCCCAAAGGAAATAAGCTCGTCACTACCACAAAAAAGAATAAGGCTGTCAGCACCTCGCTTTTACGGCGCATCACCAACAGCAAATCCCGGCGAATAATCGCTATCAAGGCATTCATAGATCCAACACCCTGACATGAGGAAGGTTAGGCTGCTGATGACTAGTCATGATCACCAATCCACCTTGCTCTACATGCTCTGCAATCAACGTTTCCAAAGCTTGCACTGCATGTATATCCAATGCATTCAATGGTTCATCCAAAATCCATAAGCTAGCATGACGCGTCAACATACGCGCCATTAAAACTCGACGTTTTTGTCCAGCAGATAAACAACTCACTGGCAGATGCTCGCGGCCACGCAAACCAAAACGCCAAAGAGCAGCTAGAGCTTGATCATCTGGCAAATGAACATCATCAATCGCAGCATAGAGTTGTAGATTTTCTAATGCAGTTAAATCTTCTTTAAGAGCATCACGATGTCCTAGAAATAGCAAATCACGATGATAGGCAGAGACGTCTTTACTGATCAATTCACCATTGCGCAGAATAGTTCCAGACTCAGGTTTTGATAAACCCGTCAAAATTCTCAATAAGCTGGTTTTACCGACGCCATTTTCTCCGCGAATATGCAGACATTCTCCACTCGTAACTCTTAAATGGAGGTTCTCAAATAGCATTCTCTCGCCACGTATACAACTCAGCCCACGAGCTTCAATTACTTGAAGGGGGTTACTGGAGATGGAGGAGATATTGACTGTCATGAGGGTTTGTGGCTTGAATCAAACCACCCCAAGCATTGTCTAAGAGCCTATTGGGGCTGTCAAACCATGAAAGAGGCTGATTCAGGGAATAATCCCTTTTAATTCAATTACTTATGAAATTATAAACCGAGTCTGCTCAGAATGAAAAAACCACCCTTAGGTGGTTTTCACTTTTAAATCAATCACTTAGCCTACTTCAGTCGTTGAGTAATTGCGGCAATCCGCTGGCCATATAGCCTGGCAGTCTCTAAATCTCCTACATTCACCTCATCCGCACTTGCGTCTGAAGGAGTTTGCATCATCGCCCCAGCAAATGAACCGACATAGTTAACATCATCTCGCTTCGCAGCTTTGGAGTTAGAGGGCATTAAGCCAGTGCCAACCCATAAACCCGAATGCTGCATAGCCAAGGTAAAGAAATAATGCAAAGTGGAGTGTTTATCACCATTCATCGTTGCTGAATTAGTGAAGCCGCCAAATACCTTATCTTTCCATTGCTGAGAGAACCACTGCTTAGAGCTAGCATCCGCAAACTTTTTAAATTGCCAGCTTACCGTCCCCATATAAGTTGGTGATCCAAAGATGATGGCATCAGCCTCATTCAAAACTGCCCATTGTGCGTCAGTCAAATTTCCTTCCGCATCAATCGCAACCAAAGTCGCGTTAGCACCTCTAGCTACTGCTTCAGCTTGTTTGACTGTATGACCATAGCCACTATGAAATACCACTGCAATTTTTGTCATCTCTACTTCCTTTTTTAAAAATTAATGTTTATTAATCTGAATTATTTACTATTTCGTTTACCAATAGAATTTCAAAGCCAATCTTTAATCATTTTTTGCCGCTCGAACAATTGGGGCGGCAGATAAGCCCTGCACTTCGTATTGCTCAATCAATTTCGTTACTAGACCACTGCGAATAAAATCTTCTACACAAGCATTCAAAAAATCAAGCGCTTCAAAATTGGTTTTCTGAGTAGCAACCGCTTGCTGAATGCCCGTGAATTGCCCTTCTAATATACGTGAGCCTGGTACTTTTTCTGAAAATGAAACCAATCCCGATTTAAGACCAGCTAAAACATCTAAGCGCTCATTCAAAAATAACTCATTACTAGCTTGCAGACTATCAGCATGAACCAAGGTGGCGTACTTTAGATGACGTTGCAACCAAAGATCGTAGGCACTCTTGAAAAAAGAGGCAATCCGAATACCGGGTTGATCAACTTGGGAGATATTTTGAATTGGTGAATCCGCAGATACCAAGTAACAAGCCTCTAATTTAGCGTAAGCAGGAGTGAAGGTGACCTTTTCAGCGCGTGCGGGGTCTGAGCCGACCAAAACTATGCCACATCTTCCGCTGGCCGCTGCTTCCACCACTTCATTTTGAGTTTCATATCCAGTCAAATTCAAACGGACATCCAAGCGCTTGGCAATCGCCCAACAAATATCAGGCGCAATTCCAGTAGGCTCACCTGAGGGGCTCCGTCCCGTCACTAATAAGAAATTACCAAGATACACCGCAGCAGAGAGTACGCCATCTGGAGAGAGTTGTTCTCTGGCTTTTAAGAAAGATGGGTTCATTTAGTAAAACATTATTTCCAAAATAGCGAAATCTTTTGGGACGAATCGGCCTTAATCGAGATTGCCCTTGTTTGGACTACGCCTTCATAGGTTGCGTTGATCACATACTCACCAGGTACGAGATTAATCAGCATATAAGGCCCGTCTGCCCGAGCATCAAAGATGATTTGCTTTTTTACGTTAAGAACTTTGATCAAGGCACCAAAGATCCAGACTCCTCTACCATTCTCAATTTGGGACAACTCCAAAGTGATAGGCCATTGCTTTGCTTCAGCCAGAATTGCTTCCGTTTCCTCTTGACCAACACCTCCAGTAATAAAAGAAACTCCCTGCGAATATTGAGTGTCTGGAATATGCGCCACAGCCCAAGAACCCATCAAGATCAACTGGAAAGATAGGAAAAGTTTAAGGAGTGTCTTCATTCTTTTATATTACGTCCGATTACGACATAAAAAAAGCCCCGTCTAAACGGAGCTTTTTCGCATCATCAAAGTCAGTCTCAGGGAATCATCAAGATTGCGCCTGTTACTTGACGTCCCTCAGCAGCACGATGGGCGTCTGCAGCTTGTTCCAAAGGAAACCGAGCACCTATTTGTACTTTGACATGTCCTTTGGCAATCGCATCAAATACCGCTTTAGCATTCTCTTTCAAAAGTGCAGTCGTGGCGTTATGCGGAAATACGGAAGGTCTTGTCAAAAATAAACAACCCTTCTTATTTAAAATTTCTGGCTGAATCTCAGGAGCTGCCCCAGAGGCGGCGCCAAATAAAGCAACGGTGCCAAAGGGAGCGGTACAGTCTAAAGAGCCCAAGAAAGTAGTTTTAGCAACGGAGTCATAAACTACATTTGCCTTTTTACCGCCAGTAGCTTTAATCACCTCTTCAACCCAATTTGGCTGGGAATAGTCCACCACTACATCGCAGCCCGCCTCTTTAGCTGCAGCAAACTTAGCAGGAGATCCAACTGTGCCCACAACAAAAGCACCTAGTGCTTTTGCCCAGCCAGCCAAAATTTGGCCAACACCACCCGCAGCGGCATGAACCAATACAACATCTCCCGCTTTCACTTTGTAAGTTTTTTGAACGAGGTATTGCGCAGTCATCGCTTTGAAAAACACTGCTGCAGCAACTTCATCAGAGATGTTACTCGGCAGGAGAACTAATTTATCAGCTGCTACGTTACGTGTACTTGCGTAAGCACCAATACCAGCATTCATATAGACGACATGATCGCCCACTTTGAAATCGGTAACACCCTCACCAACCGCCTCGATCACACCTGCTGCCTCATGACCCAGACCGGTAGGCAGTTCTAGAGGGTAATATCCAGAGCGCTGATACACGTCAATGAAATTAAATCCAATGGCAGTTTGACGAATTTGCACTTCCCCCTTAGCAGGCGGAGGCAGTTCCTTGTCGATTACCTGAATTACATCAGCGCTGCCTAATTCTGTAAGACTAACTACTCGAGCTTTTGTCACATGTCACCTAATTATTTTTTAAAGAAAAAAGATCATACAGTAAGAGCATCTTCTTCAATTACAGCCCAGGTACTGTCACCTAACTTTTTCACTGCCATCGAATAAGTCCAACCATCGGGAATACCACAACTCCACTCCTTTGGACCGTTCTGGATCAACACATTCACCGTATTTCTACTGTCGTAATACAAGTGATAAATTTTTCCATGGATGGGATTGAAACTGAATTTAGCGCTATGGACCATCTCAGTAGCGTCAAGCCTTGCCTGTAAAGCCCTGGCTTGTTTCATGAGAACTTCAGCCTGCTCCATAATCCGGTCGTACTCAAGCTTGGCATTTTGCCGAGCTACGTTCACCGCCTTGTCCTTCTCCTCTACTACCTTAATGGGTGCAAATACTGGGGCACCCACTTCCATTGGATATTCAATCCCAGCATGTCGTGCTGGATCGGTATCTTCGATTCTCATAATTGCCCCAGATAACCTTTGTTCGTAACAATTACTTAATCAAGCCGCAAGCAATACGTGGCCCTGAATTCCCAGCAGGCTGGGATTTATAGTCATCCGGGTCACGATGCACAACTACTGAACGACCCACAATTCCGTTAGGGCCAGTATTGACAGCAAAACCATGCAACTTCGCCGAGTAGCTTGCATTACCAGCAGCATCTGACTTAATGTTGGGAAGATCACCCGCGTGGTTCATGCCGCTATTAGGCATACCATGGGCTTTCGTATCTGGATTGAAATGTCCGCCAGCACTAGTAGCATCCGGGGCAGAGCAATCGCCCTTCTCATGAACATGAAAACCATGTTCTGAATTAGGCTTCAAACCAGAGAACTTGCC
>JACCDH011549195.1_pt1 | contig 12006 bp, 11 predicted proteins | sample 7442481 | NCBI WGS metagenome assembly JACCDH01 (sample SAMN15323433, study PRJNA562643) | freshwater metagenome | isolation source: river surface water | place: USA:Blue River Watershed | collected 2017-08-15 | reverse complement strand
TGGGAACAAATCAAGGTGTAAAAAAAGACACAGTCCTTGATGTCTATCGCATTATCTCAGTTCTCAATCCTTACGATAATAAAAAGCGCGTAAACTATAAAGTAAAGATCGGTGAGCTTAAAGTCATCACATCTTCTGAAGATGCGGCTATTGCTTTTGTAGAAGAGTATCTTCCGAAAGAAGAAACTCCTATTTTTGATCTTGAGCAATTTATGGTCGGTGATCACGTTGCTATCAGTGTAAACTAATCTTTTGCAAAACAATCATTGAGATTTTTTAAACGCATAATTTTTCCAGTAAGGGAGCCCTCCCTTACTGTGAATAATTGAATATGTAACAAATACTCCTCATTCACGACAACTTCCTGGCCACGCTTAATTCCGAGATAAATCTTCTTAATAGCATGGCCGGAGTACACACCTTTAAAATGAAACTCTCCCATTTGTTCTTGGGCGTTATTTTTTTTTACTCTTAAACATCGTGAAATAATAATAATCTCTCTCATTGGTGAGTGATGAGCAATTCAGAGGCCACAAACAAAAATTATAAGTGTGAGATATCATTTACATTTGGCTCAACAAGGCAGAGAATTTTTCCGATAGTATAGAAAAATTTTCGAGGTTTATGATGATCACGCTCACTACCAAGACCATTGGCCGTCTTTTTCAAAAAAGAATTTCACTCACACCAGACCGTCCGGCCATTGGTTGGGTTGAAAATAGTGAAGTGAAGCATCTCAGTTTTACTGAATACAAAGATATTATTCAAACATTGACAGCGGCTTTAAACAAAAGTGGGATTCAAGTTGGTGATAGGTTCGGCATCCTGGCCCAAACATCAAAGGAGTGGCACCTCATCGATATGGCAGCACTCCTAGCGAGGGCCGTGGTTATTCCTGTTTATCATACCTATACTGGCAAAGAGGCAAGTTTTATTCTCAACCACTCGGAGTGCTCTACCCTTGTTGTTGAAAATGATCGTCAAATGGAGAAAATTAATTCTCAATTGTCTGAACTCCCCCATCTTAAAAATATTATTGCTCTTAACGACTTTTCAGAAGAAACGATCAAAAAATTTCGTAATAAGTGGAATTACCTTACATATAAAGAGCTCATTAAATTAGGCACGGAAGAACTAAAAAATAATCCTGATCTCATCAATAATCTTATTGAAGGTCAGTCTCCAGATGATATGGCCTCAATTGTTTATACTTCAGGAACAACTGGAGATCCGAAAGGTGCCGTGATCACACAGCATGGTCTCACAATGATGCTTCTTAATGTTCAAAAAAGTACCTATGGAGCTTTTACTCCCGAGGATAGAACTCTTACTTTTCTTCCTCTCTCTCATGTATTAGGACGAGCCGATTCTTTTTTCCCACTTTTGTTTGGATGGGAAGGCGTCTATGCAGAATCTATTGATAAGCTTGTAGATAATATCTCTCTTGTAAAACCAACCATCATGATTGCCGTTCCTCGTATTTTTGAAAAAATTTACGCCAAAATTATGGAGCAAGTTGAAGATGGATCTTTTGCTAAAAAGAAGGCTTTTGAATGGGCCACTTATGCCGCCAAAAAGTATTTTGATAAAATCGATCAAGACCTCTCTCCTTCAACAACTGAAATCCTAGAATACAAACTGGCCTACAAAATCGTTTTCAGCAAAATTTATGAACGATTTGGAGGCCATGTTAGATTTTTTGTTTCAGGGGGAGCCCCGTTGGCCCCCGAAATTATTACCTTTCTCCGTTATGCAAGACTCACAGTCCTTGAGGGCTACGGGCTCACAGAAACGATCGCTCCTTGTTGTCTAAATCCACTCAGTAAACAAGTGGCAGGAACTGTTGGACGCCCCATTGGAGATGTTGAATTCAAATTTGCTCCAGATGGAGAAATTCTTATTAAGAGTGAGGCCCTTTTCAAGGAATACTATAAAAACCCTCAGGCCACTCAAGAGGCCTTTCAAGACGGTTGGTTTGCCAGTGGTGATATTGGAACCTTTACGACTGAAGGCTATCTCAAAATTACTGATAGAAAAAAAGATCTTATCATTACCAGTGGGGGCAAAAATGTGGCCCCACAAAAAATTGAAAACATCGCTAAAACCAAACGATCAATCTCTCAGATGGTGGTCCTGGGGGATAAGCAGAAATATCTGGTGGCCCTTGTTGGGATCGAGAAAGAGCCATTTCTGCCATTCTTTGATCAATGGGGACTTAGCTCTGACTGCAGCATTAAACAGCTCTCAGAGCATCCTGAGGTCCTCAGAATGGTCCAAAAAGACATTGATGCCGTCAATGCGGAGCTTTCTTCTTTTGAGAGCATCAAGAAGTTCAAGATCTTGCCGGAAGAGTTCCAAATGGAGAACTTTTTGACGCCATCCCTCAAAATAAAGAGAAAAGTTGTGGTTCAGCATTTTGCCAAAGAAATTGAAGCAATGTATCAAGACTGATTTGACATTAAATCATTTCTCTTTTAAATATGTATGTTCTAATTACACAATTATTCTTAATTCAAGAGGATCATTTATATGGCACGAGTCACCGTTGAAGACTGTCTAGAGCACGTAGAAAACCGTTATGAGCTTGTTCACTTAACTGCAAAAAGAGTGAAGCAGCTTCGTGAAGGTGATCCAGCTCAAGTAAGATCAAAAAATAAAGAAATCGTTACTGCACTTCGTGAAATTGCTGCAGCTAAAGTTAAGCATGTAGTAAAAGAAGAGTACGATTCAGAAGAATTTTAATTTAAGAATTTATAGTTATGTTGAAAAAGCCATCCGAAAGGATGGCTTTTTTTTTGAGTTTTTTATGCTGGTCCATGTAAATCAGGAATTTCTAATCCAATCTCTGAAAACATAAAAATGTCTTTTGAGTCATAATTATTTCTGATTGAGACTCTGGCGTTTAAATCTGAAAAGCTTTGCTCAAATAAACTTATTTCTTTTTCAAGACTCGCACCTTCCATATCGCCAATTAATAATTGGGAGTTCAGCTCTTTTCCATCCAATAGAAAACTCATATTCACTAAGTTATCAATTTTAATGGCCGAAATCTTTATCTCTTTTAATTCATTACTCTCAGTGAGATTCTGAATAATAACTTGCAGAAGACCTTTCATTCTTAACTGAAAGTCAGCTTCATTAACTCTAATAAATAAATCATCAAGAGCATTAAAACTAACTTTAACACCTTTGGCCGTAATATAATGAGACATTTCTAAAATAATTTCGCTAACGGTATCATTGATATTCACTTGCTTAAGTTTGGACAAATCAGCAGTCTCAACAGATGTCGAAACCTTGTTCTCAACTTCAAGATGCTGCTTAAATAATATTCCTACACGTTTTGAATCTAAATTAAGATCAAATACAATTTCATAATTTATTGATTTACCCAAAACATCTCGCGCAGAAACCTCAATTCGGTGAACCCCTTCGGGTAGATCTTTGAGAGAATAGGTGTTGTGAAGGCCAACGAGTTCAGCCACAAGTGACCAATCATTGATAAACTCATCTGAATCAGATTTTAGTTTATTCAGCAACTGGTTGAGATGAGATCCCCCGATGAGGCAGCGACCTTCTAAATCAAAGACAGTTGAAACAAAGCCTGTTTGAAGAGAAAAATCTAACTCCAATTTACGGCTTAACTTTCTCGCATTTTCAAGGTCATTAAATGCTGCAACCAAACGTTGAGCAAAAACCAAAATGGAGAGAAGAAGAACAATCTCAGCACCAAAGAGAGTATTAAGGACGAGACGATTCTTGTTACTCTCAATTAATGGAACTCGTGTTTTTTTAGAAATAATATCTGTGGCAACTTTGTTCTTAGAGTTTAATCTTTTAATGCCATAATTGATTCTCTGTTGAGAATTTTCAATAGTCTCAATTTGTTCTACACTTTTTAGTAGTAAGTCTATTCCACGGCCCTTGAGCGAGAATTGATCAATAAGAGATTTTGTCTGAGAAACATAATCGGCAAGACTTAATTTGCCTTGATTAAAATCTACTGCAAGCAGATTAAGTCTTTTCCAGTTAAAGATATCAGTGGTTAGGACTAGTTTTTGTTTCAGTTTTTTAATCTGAGACTGATTTTCCTGAAAGAGATAGTTGTAATCTTTGATTGATGATTTTGTATCAAAGGCCTGGGGCTGGGTCACAAGCCTTGATTCAGTGATTTTTTCGACGTAGCTCAACTTGTCTTTCAAACTAAGACTATAGTGAAAAGACAAAACCCCACTTAGCAAAAGTAAAGAAGCCCAAAGAGCGATTTTAAGATTTTTTATTTTTTTAGTTATCATTACTTACTGCCTCATTTTCATAGATTTCTTCATTAAGAGGAAGAGAAGGGAGCTTATTTTTTAAAATAGGATGATGCTTAATTCGAGCGACTTCTTGAACTGAAGAAATGCTGTCTCGATTGAACTTATCTTTAAACAAAATTGCAGAAGGTGAATGCTTAACAACTCTAAAATTATACTTCTGAACTAAATCGGTTGATGATAACCCCTTATCCGCTTCTTCAAATTTTAAAAGAAGATCTTCTTCAGCTTCAATCTCTTGAGTCTTATTAGATAGGGAGAAATAATGAATGATGGCTTCGACAGCTTTTCTCATGACAATATTTTGTCATGACTTTGATTAAGCTCATAATTGGGAAAAATTGTCCTTCAAACCAGATCATGGGGAAATTTTTTCCCCATCAACACTGATTTCCGCATCTTTTGCGCCTGGCGGGTCTAAGATTTTATCATCTAAATAAATCCCAAGGCCGAGCTTTTCTCTTTTAAGCATTGAAGGGTTGTCAAAGACCTTAATCATGATGCGTCGATTCTCTTTCATATTCTCTAGATTCGGTAGTCCTGAGTCATCATAGTTTGGCTTTAAAGGTCGCGTTGAACCATAGCCAACGGCCACAAGATGATCTGATTTGAATCCAAATTTTTCAAACCGATCCACCACTCGTGCTGCACGTGCCCCACTTAATTCCCAGTTATTCTTAAAAATACTCGAGTTTCCTAATGGCAAACTATCAGTATGACCTTCAATGACAATTTTAGAGTCTTTATTCTTTTCCAGAATAAGATCAATCATGATGTCTAAGGCATCTTGCACTTCTCTTTTAACATCAGCGCTACCAGACTCAAAAAGTGCCGATCCACTAAAATTGATAACAACTCCGTCCATCTCCATTTTCACTTCAACATTACTTTTAAGAACTGGATCGCTTTCGATTTCTTCTTTGAGTTTCTCGATGAGTTCGGTATCATTCTCAGGTTTATCTCCTGAAAAATGCTTGGCCATTTCATTGGCCTTTCGTGAGAAAGACTGAGGATCAAAGTTCGCAAAGGCAACAAGAAGAATAAAAAAACATGCCACCAATGTCATTAGGTCTGCGTATGATGTGAGCCAAATACTATCATCTGAAGAGTCGGACCCTCCACTTACGTCCAGGGAGCTCTTCGAGGGCTTCATTCTTGACTGAACGACAGGAAGCTGGGGAGGAGCAATTATATCTTCATTATCGTCTTGTTCAGACTCATCATCGTAGTTCATTTTATTTCCCTACAACTTGCTTCCAGTCTAATCTTTGAGATGGCTGAAGATAGGAGTTAAGTTTTTCAGCGAGAACGACCTGATTTGTCTTTTTTGAGAGGAGCTTCACTCCTTCAATGATGATTTTATTTTTTACAAATAATTCTTTAGATGAGTCGATCAAGTTTTCTGCAATTGGAACAACTGCCATGTTTGAAATCACAACTCCATAAAGTGTTGTGATAAGACAGACTCCCATCGCAGGGCCCATCTTTTTTAAAGCATCGGCTCCACCCAAGTTTCCGAGTAAAACGATCATTCCGATAGTTGTCCCCATCATTCCGAAGGCCGGAGGATACTTACCAACAGATTTTATCTTATTGGCATCTTCCATATAGGTATAATGCATATTATTCACACGTTCATCAAGGAGTTCGAATAAATCCTCTGAGTCTAAGATGTCATCATTCACTAATCCCAGGGCTTCTTTCATGAATGGATCTTTAACTCCATCGATGTGCTTCTCGAGACTCTCCCCTTTATTGTAGGAATCAGCGATTTTCATGAGATCGATAATGATTTGTTTATAATCAATTTTCCGTCCCATGATGACTCGATGAAAAAAAATCTTAAAAAGAACTCCAATGCGATCGAGCTTGAAGGAAATAGCGGTAGACGCCACAGTTCCACCAAGAACAATAAAAGCACTTGGTAGATCCCAGAACATTCTAAGATCATCAGTGGATAATTTAAGCCCTACAACCAAAACTGAGAGGGCCATCAAGAAAGAAACGATTGATAAAATATTCATAGACTTATCCTAATTCTTAGGCTGCCATTTTTAGTTCAGGTGTTTTAGCTTCAGGGACAACACCGAACGACTCCATCCAACTTACAATCACTGGCTCTAAATCTCGCTGTAGTGATGGGTTCTGTTTAATTTGTCGACGGCAGTGATCAAGAAAATCTTGTTTTACCAAGCTCAGATGAACAGTGATGCGCTCATTCAGAGTAGGATTTGTTTGGTACTTGTTGAGGTCAAGACTCAGCATATCCTGAGATTTCTGGTTAGGAGCAATAAGATTCTTAATCCAGTCCTTTTTATCATCTTCCACCATGTAAAAAATTTCAGGTCTCTTCTCTCTCGGATATGATTGAATGAAATTTTTCATCAGTGTGTCTGGCATTGTGAAAAGAATGTCATATGGAAGATTTCGTTTCGCTAAGTCAACAACGGCCACAATGTTTCCAGCTTCTACAAGTGAAGAGTAAAGAGCTCTCTCTTTATCCATTGAAGCAACAGGAATAAGTTCCATGATTTTTTCAATCATCGGTGAAATATTTTCTGTTCGAACTATCGACTTAAGTTTAGTCCTGAAATCGTCACTTATTTGATCAATTTGTTGTTGAGTTGAACTCATTCCGGCCCTAATGATTTTTTGCATTTCATCTGAAGACAATTTATTCAACATTTTAGTTACAAACTTCGTATTCATAACATTTAAAAGAAACGAACCGAGTTGATTATCCTCTTTAACTAATTCCGCGCAATCTTCCGGTTTCACTTTTAAAAGAAGTTCAATAACCTCATGGTCTGTGATTGTATTTGGAATAATCATTTCTTGAACGACTTGAATTCCAATAAACTTTTTTGCCTCTTTAAGTTCTTCATCTTTTGAAGGTTTTGAAATAATTTTCTTCCACTCTTTTCTCTCTTCCATGCTTAAAGAAGAGAACAGACTTGAAAGCTCATCACTTCCAAGCTCTTTTACTAAACATTTGAGTGCTAATTGATGAAGTTTTACTGGCTCATTGATCCATCTTTTTACCATAAGAGAGGCCTCTAATGGGCTGCTTTGAAGGATTGCTCTGAAGCGCTCCAAGCCATTGACTGTCTCTTCTTCTGTAATAGAATTGACTCCAGCAGCAGCTTGATCTTTTTCTTTTTTGTCTTCCTCATCTTTATTAGGCTGGGCCGGTGCTTGCTGCTGCATTTGATTTTTAAGCATTTCCATCTGTTTTTCATGGAGTTCTGCGTATTTCTTAAAGATAACAAGAGCAAAAATTCCAAGCAAGATGACAGCAATGATGATTCCTACTGGAGCTCCAAGCTTTCCGATCCACTCATAGAATTCTCTATTTTGTTGATCACGTTTTTTTTCAATTTCTTTTTTCATCTCTTTCATATCAATATATGAAAGTTTTATTTCAGCCTTGGCCTTACCAAAATTGAGACTCACACTATTAAGAATATCTTCAACTGTTTTTTTAGTCTCTTCTCCAAGATAGTTATCAAGCTTTACATCAATAACAATCTTATCTACATATTTCGCGAGATCATTAACTTCGATATACTGAGTTAAGAATTTTTGCCATTCCTTAGCTTCAGATCCTGGTTTGCCGGAATCTGCTGAATCATCCGAAGCTCCATATACAGGAGCTTCTATTCCAAGTTTACTAAGAACAACAAAATCACCTTTTGCATTCTGAGGATCAATGTCATTGAAATTGATTTTATTTTTCTTATTTTTATTATCCCCACCAGCACCTCCGCCTCCACCTGGCTTAAGCTCTCCGGGAGATTTCACAATGACTTGAGTGTTAACAATAAATTCACCGGATCTAATCACTGGCGAAATCGAATTAACCACTTTTTGATTAATATTTTTTTCTAGCTCGATTTTCTGCCACTCTAGTGAAGGTGAGGACAGACTCACTGGAGTGAAGGCATAGAATAGCGGCGCGGCCAGACATAAAAAGATTAAGTTGATCTTTTTCATTTTTGATCACCGTTTGGTTTTGTGACACCAAGAGATTTTTCTAAATAAACCATCATTTTATAAGCATCGATATTTTCACTATTGGCAAAATAAGCTTGTTTATAAAAATCTAAAGCTTTTTTATAATCACTTTGAAGATAGTAACCTGAAGCCTTAAGTTCCTTAATAATAGAGAGACGCGGATGTTTTTTTTCTAGCTCTTCAATTTTTGAAGCAGCAGTAGAGTAATTTTGGGCACGGATTAATCTTTGAACCTCAAAGAGCTCATTAACAAGCTTGTCCGTCTTTTTTGTTTCATCCCACTCTGATTTTGGCTGTAAAACAAGATCAAGGCTCATTGTGGATTTTAAAAATGTTGGAACCACCACACGATAAGGCTCATGACCTTCCTTGGTAATTTCTAAAATGAATAACTCTGAGTTATTTAAATAATTATTTGAGATCTCTTTAAGGGGCATCTTGAACGGCGATTCACCGATTTTCACTGTTTCACTACTTCCTTGCAGAAGAGAGACTTTAATCTCGGCTTTCTCAGGTGTCGTTGTGACGACCAATTCATTAGCAAAACAACTTGCGATAAAAAGTGAAGTTAATGTTAGGTGCAATACTATTTTCTTCATGGATTCCCTTCCAGTCTTTAAGCTGTATCGGTTTTGTTAAAAAAAACATGAAGGTCTTAATAGATGAGGAAATTTTTTCTACCTGAGTGAATAGCTCAGTCCGAAGAGAATTTTCATTGTCATACTTGAGGTATTAAATCCAACACCCCGGGCCATGCCAAACTCAGCACGATAGCCCCATTTTTCTGATTGATTATAAATCGCTCCCGCCTGACCAAAGAGCTCAATTTGTGTGTCTGTCTTTTTGGCGCTAAGAGTATTGTAGATTAAATAGGCACCACCAAGTCCTCCTCCAGCATAGTATCTCCATGAAGGATTGAAGGCGATTTTGACTTCCTTATTGCTGAATACTCCTGGCCCACCTATAGGTGTGAAATAATAATTCATGGCCCCAGCAACATACATATAAGAGCCTGTAGAGCCTGGAAGCAAAGGAAAAGCTGACTTGCCGAGTACGGATATTTTTGAACTCAAGAATTTTTCATATTCAATAAATCCGGCAATAGTAGAAACAGAACCAGAGCCAATCTCTTCTGGTTTTGAACCCGCTTTAGGAGTTAAACCGGATGGACTCTCCGTAAAACTAGAATTGATCATCCCTACGCCGAAGTTGATCTGAGCGAGCTCAAAACTAGCATAGGCCCGAGAAATAAATAAAAAGAGAACAACCATTGTAAGTTTCATACTTCTAGATCTTAAAACAAGTTTTATTTTCTGTCCTATGGTCTATAATTTCCTCATGACATATTACAGACTTCTTTTTTATTTTTTATTAAATCTACTGACTATATCAGTAGGATTTAGCGAGGAAAATCAAACGAACAAAATTTACTTACGTGAACTTTCGATGATTTCAAAATTTAATCCAATAAGAGCAATTATTGAAAAAAATATTTATGATGTGATTTTTCAAACAAAAAAATATGATCTTTATCTTCTAGATACAAATAATAAGAACTCGGTCTTTATCTCAAATTACGAACGTCTAACAGTTGAACTTTTTGATCAAGAAGTGAAAGTCACCTTAAGTGATAAAATTGTCGTCATCAGAAGATATGAGGGAATTGAAACTCCTATCCTTGATTTAAGACTGGCTCTCTATGAGCTTTTCTTTGGGAAAAATCATTTGAAGCTAAACAAGTCTAAAATTATGACTGATTCCATGAAACGAATGGAGAAAATCAAAAAAATTGCAGAGAGACAAAAACTCATTAAAGAGCAGGATCAAAAAACCGAGACAACACCCAAAGTCGCCGAGTCACTGCAAATAAAAAACCCATCTCCTAGAGACAAATCAAAAGACAGTAAGCAAACTCCAGCTCAGTCTATTTCAAATGAACCTAAGCCTAAAAATCCTAAGGTATTCTCAATAAATCAGACGAAGAATCAAGGAGTAGTTCCTAACGAAGCCAAGACTGCAGTGGACTCTAATCCAATTAGCCAAGAAGAGAAGAAGAAGGATGAAAGTAAAAATCAGCCTGTGGAGATCAAACCCTCAGTCTTTAAGGCTGTGGGCAAAATTAATCCTGTCAAAAAGAAAACAACACCTCCTATTGAAAGAAAGTTCATCCTCAGCACGACAGCAGGGTTTGTAAACTACACCGCCAACTATGCTGAACTTGCCACGACTGTGACAAATCTCAATTTTTATGCCATGGCGATCATCGCTCAAAGCAGACTTGCTGAGGATAATAAGGGAGATTTTTTTGATCATTTGGACTACGAAATTAGTCTTCAGCTCTTACAACCTAAAACAACGGATAAGTTTGAAGCTCCAAGGGGGAAAAGATTTTTTGCTTCGGCCATGACCCCTCACTATGACAAGGGATTCGCCGCTGGTTTTTTCTCTTCTTATGAGAACTATCAACTTGTTACTCTTCGCGAGATCAATCAAGGCTTAGAGTTAGTGGACATTAACTTTCTTTTTTTAGGGCCTGAGATTCATTTTGACTTTGAACTTAAAAACTACAGTTTCAACTTACTTGGTCGTTATAAGTATGGTCTGATGGCAAGCTCAGATTTTGAAGCCGATTACCAGGGCAGTGCCATGGTATTTGAGTCAAATATTTCTACCCGCAAGCACTGGGGACTTAATATTAAATACGAAAAAGCGGCAATGACTTCCTCACGAAAACAAGGAACTGGTAAGGCCAGTGCTGATCTTCTGCAGCTGGCCATTTCTTATAAATTCAATTAACTGCCAAAAATTCAAGGCATTAGAAAAGCCTCACATTTATTCGGGCCAAAGAGCTCCCTTTCTAGCTGCCTGATATAAGGTGTTTTTCTAAATTAAAGCACCTCACCGAAATACCCGATATAATAGTGAGAAATCATTAAGTGTGACTTTTAGACACAGGGATATCGTTTATGAAAATTTTTATTCTTCTTACGCTTCTGGCCCTCACTGGTTGCGTAGGGACAGTGAAAGACTTGGCCGTTGAAGACTCTCAAATTTTTTCAAAATTTGATGGAACATTTAACGGAGTTGTTTACGGTAAAGCCGTCTCACACAGCAAGGTTCAACTCTTCTTCAACCCGGCCACAGGTGGAAGTGGTGAATTCAGTTATGTTGTCTACTTAGATGGAAATTTTAATAACTCCATCGCCGCCCTTGCGGCCAGTGACGTTCAGATTAATTCTGAAGGTTACGCCACTATGCTAGTTCCTGGGCTCCCTGCATCTGGTAAAACTTATTCTTTCACCGTTCGAGCTGTGGATCTGGCCACGGGAGAGCAAGACACCAATACTAAAACAGTTACCGTCACAACCTTTGATGAGGTTCACCCGGATTTTAATGGCGTTTTAAAAGTAGAAAATATTTCTGGGATCGCAGGTCAAACTCAATTAAAAGTCTCTTGGAATAAGGCCAAAGCAGGAGCAGTGGCCGGAGGGGGATTTGGTGGAAATCCTTATGATATTTCTAGCTATGTTATTTATTTCGCTACTAGCGAGCAAAATGTTTTTAATGAAAACATATCAACGATTAATGATCCCAACCAAACTCAATTCACCATCACTGGACTCAACCCTAATACCACTTATTATTTTGCGGTAAGGGCCCGTGATATTCAAACTCC
>JACCDH010811162.1_pt1 | contig 12007 bp, 14 predicted proteins | sample 7442481 | NCBI WGS metagenome assembly JACCDH01 (sample SAMN15323433, study PRJNA562643) | freshwater metagenome | isolation source: river surface water | place: USA:Blue River Watershed | collected 2017-08-15 | reverse complement strand
GGCGGCGGTGGGGGCGGCAACCACGCACAAGTCGGCCGCAACGCCATCGGGCGAGCGACCCCGGGCGAGTTCGGCCAGGGCGGCGGTGCTGAGGTGGCGCAGGGCCAATCCGTCCGGCAAGGCGTGACCGGGTAGGTAACGGGGGTTGAAGCGGGCACCACGGGTCGCATCGGGCGTGGCCATGGCGGCCAGTTGCTCAGGGTCGCGAACCCACAGGGCCACGTCGTGCCCGTCCGGGTGCCTGCAGGCGCTCAGGGCCAGCGCCGTTCCCCAGGCCCCGGCCCCGATGAATACGATTTTCATAGCTTGAAAACCAGTGCAGCCGTGCGCCAACGGCCAAAAAAACTCAAAATTTAGCCGTGCGGGTTCACTGCACGGTCGAGCCCGCGGCCGCTTGCTGTTGCTGCTGCTCGTACATGGCCTGGAAGTTGATTTCCGTCAGGTGCACGGGCGGGAAGCCGGCGCGGTTGATGACGTCGGCCACGTTGGCGCGCAGGTAGGGGTACACGATTTGCGGGCAAGCAATGCCCATGATGGGGCCCATCTGCTCGGGCGGCAGGTTGCGGATTTCAAAAATGCCGGCCTGCTTGCATTCCACCAAGAAGACGGTTTTGTCTTCGATCTTGGTGTGCACGGTGGCGGTCACGCACACCTCAAACACGCCCTCTGCCGCCTGTTCGGCCGCCACGGCGAGCTGAATGTCCACGGTGGGGGTTGTCTGTTCCAGCAGGATGGCCGGGGAATTGGGCTGCTCCAGGGACGCTTCTTTCAGGTAAACGCGCTGAATCTGGAAAATGGGTTGTTGCTCTTCGGCCATGTGCGTGCTTTCTGTCGACTGGAAAAACAGCGGACAACGTGTCCGCCGGAATGGAGCCACCGCTGGGGTGGTGAAACGGCCCGGCCACCTGACCCCAGGCGCCGGATGGGCCGGGCGATTATGTCAGCCGGTGGCCAACAGGGGCAGCAAGCCGCCGCGGGCGTCCAGTGCCATCAGGTCGTCGCAACCGCCCACGTGGGTGTCGCCAATGAAAATCTGCGGCACAGAGGTGCGCCCCGTGCGTTCGGTCATTTCCCGGCGGCGCTCGGGCTCCCGGTCCACCCGGATTTCGTCCGGCTGGGTCACGCCGCGCTGGGCCAGCAACTGCTTGGCCCGGATGCAGTAGGGGCAGGTGGCGGTCAGGTAGATGGTGACGCGGGCCATGGCATCAGGACTTTTGCACCGGCAAGCCGGCTTCGCGCCAGGCGGCCATGCCGCCAGACAGGGAATGGCTGTTCTCGAAGCCCAGGCGCTTGGCCAACGCCACGGCGCGATTGGACCTGGCACCCGTGGCGCAAACCAGAATGACGGGCGTGGCCTTGTTTTTGACGGCGGTGGGCAGTTTGGCCTCCAAATCCGCCAGGGGAATGTGGCGCGCCTGGGCGACATGGCCTTTGGCGAACTCCTCTTCGCTGCAAACGTCCACCAAAACCGCCTTCTCCCGGTTCATCAGCATCACCGCTTCGGTGGGGCTGAGGGAACCGGCGCGCGCGCCTTTGGACACCACAGGCCACAGCAGCATGCCGCCGGAGACGGCCGCCAGCAAAAACAGGCTCCAGTTTTCAACGAAAAAATTCACAGGGGTCCTTTCGGTCCGAACCGGGCGGAACGGGGGTGAGACGGGTCGCAAAGCCCGCGATTCTAAAATGCCGGGCTTTGACCCCGAGCACTGCGGGCTCGCGCCCGCGTTCACCCAACCCCCACCGTCACGCCCCACCATGTACACGCTCGTTCTCATCCGCCACGGCGAATCCACCTGGAACCTGGAAAACCGCTTCACCGGCTGGACCGACGTGGACCTGACCCCCACCGGCGTGGAACAGGCCCGCCAAGCGGGCCGGTTGCTCAAGGCCGAAGGACTGGACTTCGATCTGGCCTACACCAGCGTGCTCAAGCGCGCCATCCGGACCTTGTGGCTGACGCTGGACGAAATGGACCGCACCTGGCTGCCCGTGACCAAGGACTGGCGGCTGAACGAACGCCATTACGGCGGCCTGCAGGGCCTGAACAAAGCCGACATGGCCAAGCAGTACGGCGACGAACAGGTGCTGGTGTGGCGCCGCAGCTACGACACGCCACCGCCCGCGCTCGAGGCCAACGACCCGCGCTGCGAACGCAGCGACCGCCGCTACGCCGCACTGGCCCCCGAGCAAGTGCCGCTGACCGAATGCCTGAAAGACACGGTGGCGCGGGTGCTGCCCTTCTGGAACGAATCGATGGCGCCTGCCATCCAGGCGGGAAAGCGCATCGTGGTGGCCGCCCACGGCAACAGCATTCGGGCGTTGGTGAAGTACCTGGACGGCATTTCCGACGCGGACATCGTGAACCTGAACATTCCCAACGGCATTCCGCTGGTGTACGAGCTGGACGCCAACCTGAAGCCCATCCGCAGCCGCTACCTGGGCGACGCCGCGGCCGTGGCCCAAGCCGCTGCCGCAGTGGCCAGCCAAGGCAAGGCCTGACGCCACCCGTCACACCGACCGGCACCTCTGGCAAAACGCAGGGTGTCGCCAAACGCCAAACCGGCGCCCGGTGGGGAAACCCTGCTCTCAGCGGGCAGCCGCGGAACCCCGCCGCGGCGGTCGGGGTCCGAGGTGTATATTGAACCCAACACACCCTGCGGGCCTGCACGCCCGGTTTGCGGTGGTCCGGCAACGTCATCGAAAGCAGTACACACATGGGGCAAAAGCTCAAAATCGCAGGCTGGGTCGCCGTGGGCGCCATGGCCGGCGCACTGACCACCGTACAGATTCAGGCCACCGCGCGCGGTGCCCTGGCGCCACTGCCGCTGGAAGAGTTGCAGCAGCTCGCGGCGGTGTTCAGCCTGGTCAAGAGCGACTATGTGGAGCCGGTGGACGACAAAAAGCTCATCACCGAGGCCATTTCTGGCATGGTCTCCAGCCTGGACCCGCATTCGCAATATTTCGACAAAAAATCGTTCAAGGAATTTCGCGAAGGCACCGTGGGTCGCTTCGTGGGGGTGGGCATTGAGATCACCATGGAAGATGGCGTGGTGAAGGTGGTCTCCCCCATCGAGGGCTCTCCCGCCTTCCGCGCGGGCCTGAAAACCAACGACCTCATCACCAAAATCGACGACACGGCGGTCAAAGGCCTGTCCATCAACGACGCCGTCAAGCGCATGCGCGGCGAGCCCAACACCAAGGTGCAGCTCACCATCTTCCGCCGCGACGAAAACCGCACCTTCTCCGTCACCATCACCCGCGAAGAGATCAAGACCCAAAGCGTCAAGTCTCGCGTGGTGGAGCCGGGTTACGGCTGGATTCGGGTGTCGCAGTTCCAGGAGCGCACGGTGGAAGACTTCACCCGCAAGCTGGACGAGATGCTGAAAGCCGAGCCCAAACTCAAGGGCCTGGTGCTGGACCTGCGCAACGACCCCGGCGGCCTGCTGGACGCTGCGGTGGGCATCTCTGCCGTCTTCCTGCCCGAAGGCGTGACCGTGGTGTCCACCAACGGCCAGCTGGAAGAGAGCAAGTTCGTCTACAAGGCCCTGCCCCAGTTCTACCAGCGGCGCGGCACGCCCGACGTGGTGAAACAACTCACCGCCAGCACGGGCGGCGCACTCAAGTCCATTCCGCTGGTGGTGCTGGTGAATGAAGGCTCCGCTTCTGCCAGCGAAATTGTGGCCGGGGCGTTGCAAGACCACAAACGCGCGACCATCATGGGCAGCCAGACGTTTGGCAAAGGTTCGGTGCAAACCGTGCGGCCCTTGGGGCCAGACACCGGCATCAAGCTCACCACCGCCCGCTACTACACCCCCAGCGGCAACACCATCCAGGCCAAAGGCATCGTGCCCGACGTGATGGTGGACGAAACCGAAGAAGGCAACCTGTTTGCCGCCCTGCGCACCCGCGAAGCGGACCTGACCAAGCACCTGACCAACGGCAAAGACGACGACAAAGCCGCGGCAGAGGCCGAGAAGGCCGCCGAAAAGCAGCGGGAAGCCGAACGCGAAAAGGCCCGCTTGCGTCTGGAAGAAGAAAACCGCAAAAACCCGGGCGGCCGGATGCTGCCCGAATTCGGCAGCGAAAAAGACTTCCAGTTGCGCCAGGCGCTCAACCACCTGCAAGGCCAGCCGGTTTTGGTCAGCAAAACCCAGACCGAGCGCAAGACCGAGCCGAAAGACAATTGACCGACGAGCAACACCCCGGCCACAGGGCCGGCCCGTTGGCTCACACCGCCAGGTAGCGCTCGGGCCGGTGGTTGATGGCCAGCGTCAGGTTCAAGGCCACGGCACCGGCCACCGACCAGGCCAGCAGCGGCCAGGACACCAAAAACAGCGCCGCCAGCACGATGGCGCAGTCCAGCCCCATTTGCAGGCGGCCGGCCCGCCAGCCACGGGTGGCCTGCAGGTGCAGCACCAGCACATTGAAGCCACCCAGGCTGGCGCCGTGGCGAAACAGAATGAGCATGCCCGTGCCCACCAGCAAACCGCCCATCAGGGCGGCAAACGGGGTGGCCACAGCGCTCAGCGTCAACCAGTGTGGCAGCGCCTCGACAAACACCGACAGCAGGGTCACCGCCGCCAGCGTTTTGACGGTGAACACCGGCCCCATGCGCCGCCAGGCCAGGGCATAGAACGGCAGGTTGATGGCAAAAAACACCCACCCAAAATGCCAGCCGGTGGCGTAATGCAGCAAAAACGCCAACCCGGCGGTGCCACCGGTGAGCAGGCCCGCCTGACGAAACAACACGACGCCCAAGGCCACGAACAAGGTGCCCACCACCAAGGCCAACACATCTTCATGCAGGCGGTGCGGAGCGGAGGGCACAGAAACATCGGCAGGGGCAGTGGGGCGCATGGTTCACAAACCAATCAAAGCAGAGGATGGGCGCACCCCAGCGCACGAATGCGAGTGGCGCAGCGGTGGGGTTGGCCACCCGCAGCGTGAGCCGCAGGAAGGCGGGCGGACCCCACCCCCAACCCGACTCAGGCGGTGAGGATCCAGCCCTCCAGCGGGTCGACACCCGGTGGCAAACCAAAGGCCCTGCACTCTACCCCGTGCCGCTGGGCCGGTGCGTTCGCCCCCGGACAGACCGGACCGTCGCCACCGGGGGCCTGTTGAACGGCCCAGGCGACTTGCATCAGGCAAAGCACCGCGTCCAGCGCGTCGCCGGAGGGGTCGGCCGCCAGCGCGTCGGCCTGAGCCGGGCTGAGCTTGAGCCGAATGGCCAACGGGCTCTGGCCCTGCTCCAGCAAGGTCAACATGGACTTTCTGGCCAGCAGGCGGTCGGGCGTGTGCCGCTGGGGGTCGTCGCTTTTGTAGCTGGCGCGTGCGCCCTGTGGCACGCCAGACCGCGCCAGCAGTGCGCGGGCCAGCAGACCGGGATAGGCCTCCAGGGCAATGCGGCGGGGTGTTGCTGCGTTGGGTGCGACGGGCAGCGGCTCGTGTGCGGGAAACCAGGTGTCCAGCGCCATCAGGGGCGGCAGGCCCGCGTGCATCATCCACGCCACCGGCGGGTTGACCCATTTCATGCTGGGGCTGGCGCCTGCGGGACCGTCGGTGGCCCGGTGCGCCATTTTTTGGCCCGGGGGCCGGGCGTCGCAATGGGCTTTGAACATCTGCCGCAGCGTGGCACGGTCTTGGGCGGCGTAGCGCGCCATGCAGGCCCGCCAGTCGGTGGGCCATTGCCAGTGCGCCACCAGCGGCCGGGGCAAGCCAAACGGCAAATCAAAGCCGCCCACCCATTCCGACTGGGCCAGGCGCCGCGCCCAGTCGTCCAGATGGGGCCAACGTTCAAGCCCCGTGAGCCGCAACACCCCTCGGGCGCAGTGGCCGGTGGCCAGGGTGATGGGCTTTTTTGGGGTGGGCCGGCTGGAGAAATCGCAGCCCAGGAGCGGCAAGTCTGCCGCCACACCCGCTGGCCAAACCGCCGACGCCGCAGGGGCCGCCTGCGCTGCAGCAGCAGGCGACAGGGGTGCGGTCACACCCTGCCGACGATGGAGGCCGTGGCCATGAGTTCTTCCAGCAGGGCCATGCTGACCTTGCCGGAGACGGTGTAGGGGTCGAACTCGGGCCGTTCGGAGTACTTCAGCACGATGGAGGTGTTGAGCTTGGCGAGGTTGACCTGCCCCATGGTCCAGCCGCCAAAGTGGCGCTCGGTGATTTCCTCGTAATGCAGCAGTTCCACAGGGGTGTGGCGGGGGTCGCGAATGATCTGGGTGTACAGGCCGTTGACGGCGGTGCGCCCGCCCTCAATGGCCTGCAAAAAAATGCCGCCGCCGTAGCACAGCACCCCGGTGATGCCGTTTTCCGGGTTGTGGCTGCGGGCGCTGGCCAGAATGGCCTCAATGGCGGCCTTGTCGTCTTTGTCAACCGCACGGCTCACGTACAACAAACGGGTCAGCATGGTGGTTCAGCCTTTTTTGGGAATGAGAGACAGGAATTCGCGCCGCAGGTTGGGGTCTTTCAGGAACACGCCGCGCATGACGGAATTGATCATCTTGCTGTCCATGTCCTTCACGCCGCGCCAGCCCATGCAGAAATGGCTGGCCTCCATGACGATGGCCAGGCCGTCGGGCGAGGTTTTTTCCTGAATCAGATCGGCCAGTTGCACCACGGCCTCTTCCTGAATTTGCGGACGGCACATGATCCATTCGGCCATGCGCGCGTACTTGGACAAGCCGATGACGTTGGTGTGTTCGTTGGGCAGCACGCCAATCCAGACCTGACCGATGACCGGGCACAGGTGGTGGCTGCACGCGCTGCGCACGGTGATGGGGCCGACGATCATCAGCTCGTTCAGGTGCTCGGCGTTTGGAAATTCCGTGACCGCAGGGCCCTTCATGTAGCGGCCCTTGAACACCTCGGTCAGGTACATCTTGGCCACGCGGCGGGCGGTGTCTTGCGAGTTGTGGTCGTTGTCGGTGTCAATGACCATGCTCTGCAGCACGCCTTGCATGCGCCCGGCCACCTCGTCCAGCAGCAGCTCCAGCTCGCCGGGCTGGATGTAATCGGCAATGTTGTCGTTGGAATGAAAGCGCTGTCGCGCCGCCTGCAGGCGCTCGCGAATCTTGACGGACACCGGGGTGCCCTCGTCGTGGTCGGCAACGGTCATGGGAGGCTGGGGTGAAATCGGGAGGGCCCGCCGAAACGGCGGGGGCGGCAAACCGGCAATGGGACACATGCTAGCACCGGGGGTCCGGGCCGAAGGCAACGCGGCGATTCCAGCCCATTTTTTTGAAGGTTTTTGGCACCTGGCGCAGGTATTTATTGATGTTTAAGCTATCGAATTTGAAAATCGACATCCACCCACGTCAATAACGGTGCCCCGTGAGGAACAGCAAGGTGCGCATCAGGGCATGGGCCACACGGTCCAAAACCCGCTGCGACCAGGGCCGGCGACGCAAGGCATCGGCATCCAGTGGGCGGGCGCCGTGCTCAAACGCCTGCAGCAGACGGGCGCGCAGGTCCTGCGCGAACCGCACATCGGTGGTCACCACATTCGCCTCGCGGGCCAGCAGCAGGCTCAGCGGGTCCAGGTTGCTGGAGCCCACGGTGGCCCAGCGCCCGTCCACCACGGCAACCTTGGCGTGCAGGGCGCTGGGCGTGTACTCCCGCAGGTCCACGCCCGCGTCCAGCAACTGCTTGAACACGGGCCGTGCGGCGTGGAACTGCATGAAGCCTTCGTATTGCCCCTGCAGCAGCACCCGCACCCGGACACCCCGCTGGGCGGCTCGCACCAGCGCACGGCGCAGCCGTCCACCGGGCACGAAGTACGCGTTGGCCAGCACGATGTCGTGGCGGGCCTCGGCCACGGCCTTGAGGTACGCCCGCTCAATGGCGGTGCGCTGCCACACGTTGTCGCGCAGCACCAGCATGGCCGGTGCGTCGCTGACCAGCGGCGGCCGGGTCTGGGCCGTGGACGGTGGATGGGCCCGGTGAAATGCGTGCCACCAGCCCAGCGGGCGCGGCAGACGCAAGGGCTGCACCAGCGGCTCGCCCGACGCTTGCAGCGCTTGCCAGGCCGCCCGGAATTCGCGCTGGCGCGCTTCGCGCAGCGCCTGCTGGCGCCACCACAGCTGCATCATGGTGTCCACCATGTCGGCCACCAAGGGGCCGCGGCAACGCACGGCAAAGTCGAACCGCGGAAACTCCAGCCGCCCGGCATGGGGGTCCAGGTGGTCGTCTTGCAGGTTGATGCCGCCGCAAAACCCCACCGTGCCGTCCACCACGCACAGCTTGCGGTGCAAACGACGCCAGCGGCTGGGCACCAGCAGGCCCAGCCGGCCCAGCGGGGCGTACACCCGCCATTGCACGCCAGCTGCCGCAAACCGCGCCTGCCACAGCGGCGAAACGGCGCCGGTGCCAATCCCATCGACTACCAGCCGCACCGTCACCCCGCGCTGGGCGGCCCGCACCAGCGCCTGGGCCACGGCCAGGGGGCTGCCTTCCCACTCAAAAATGTAGGTTTCCAGGTGAATGGTGGCCTGCGCCGCATCCATGGCGGCCACCATGGCCTCAAACAGCGCGTCCCCGCCGGGCAGCAAGTCCAGGGCATGACCGGCTTGCAACACGGGCCGCCGGCGCCAGCCCGCCTCGGTCCGCACGGCGGGCGCCCGGCCGGGCGTCTCCGGTGGCGGGTTCACCACCCAAACTCCGTGATCAGGGGCAAATGGTCCGACAGGCGAGCCCAGCGGGCCCCCTGGGGCACCTGTGCGGCCAAAGGCTGCAGGCCCCGCGCGTACACCCGGTCCAGGTGCAACAGCGGCAACCGCGACGGAAACGTGGGCAACCGCCAGGCGTCAAAGGTCTGAAAGCCCAGCCCCCGCATGACCGGGCCCAGGCGCAGACCCCAATCGTTGAAATCGCCGGCCACCAGCAGCCGTTCGTCCGCCGGAACGGCCCGCGCCACATAGGCGCCCAAGCGTTCCACCTGCCGCAAACGGCTGGACGCGAACAGTCCCAGATGCAGGACGATGACGTGCACCGGCACGCCCGCCACCCGAACCCGCACGTGCAGCAGCCCCCGCTGCTCGAACCGGTGGTCGGAAACGTCCTCGTGGGCCACCTCGTCCACCGGCCACCGGGTCAGCAGGGCATTGCCGTGCGCGCCATGGCGGGTCAGTGCGTTGGTGCGGTAAACCGCCTCATAGCCCGGGGGCAACAACGATTCGGCTTGCCCCTGAGAGGGCCAGTTGGGAAAGCGCTGGGCCAGCTTGCGGTGGTGGCTGCGCACCTCCTGCAGACAAATCAGGTCGGCATCGAAGCCGGCCATCTCCTGCGCCAGGTTGTGAATTTCCAGCCGGCGCGCCGGGCCCACGCCCTGCACCCCCTTGTGAATGTTGTAGGTCACCACCCGCAGCCGCTGGGGATTCATGATCGCCCCTCGCCCAAGGGGGGACACCGGCGGGGCAGCTGCAACACCGCCTCGGCGTTGGAAGCGGAACGGCAGCGGTCCGCCGCCTCGCGCCAGGGCAACCAGCACTGCGCGGTGTGCTCCGCCGGGCTGAGGGCCACGGCCAGGGGCTGGGGCACGCACAGCCCAAACACCCGCTCCGTGTTGAACACCACATGGGGGGCATAGCGGTGCCGCCATTCGGGGTAAATGGGGTACACGTTTTGCAAGCGCCAGTCGGTCAGCACCGCTGGGGGGTGTCGGGCATTCAACCCGGTTTCTTCGCGCACCTCGCGCGCGGCGGTGGTCCGCCAGGGTTCACGGGGGCCGTTTTTGGAGCCCGTCACCGATTGCCAGAACCCCGGGGCGTCGGCGCGCTCCAGCAGCAGCACTTGCAAATCGGGCGTGTGGATCACCACCAAAACGGATTCGGGGTGCTTGAACACCTGGGCGCCGCCCTGCAAGGCCATGTCTCACCGCCCCGACCGGCGCTGGACACCCGCTTGCGCCCACAGGGCCTGCAAGCGCCGCCAGGCGGACCAGGCGGCCCACGCACGGCCCGCCCAGCGCCAGGTGGATCGGGGCCGGGCCACGGCCACTGCCGCCACCACGCCCGCAACCAGCAGGGGCCGCTGGGCCACCCAATGCCAAGCCCTGTGCGCCCGATCCACCCGGTGACACCAGGGCACCACCGTGGCCTGAAGGTCGCTGGACAAAGCGGCGCGCAGGCGGTCAGACGCCGCACGCAACACCAACTGGCGTTCGGCGCGCACGGCGGCGGCGCCGCGCGTCACGGCGCACCGCCCAATTGCTGGCGGTCCGCCCGGATTTCCGCCAGGCTGGCCGCAAACCAGCCCGGTGAACGCCGCAAGGTGAAGACCGCCCCCCAGGCGGCCAGCGCGCCCAGGCCCAGGAACGCGCCCGCTCCCAGCGCCAGCGCCAAGACGCGGTGGCTGTCCCACAGCAAAACGGTCACCAGCACGGCCAAAAACACCACGCCCAGGGCCAGAGCAACCACAGCGCACGCCACCAGGCAAAACACAAGAAGGGCCCGGGCCAGCGCGTCCTGCACATCCAGGGACAGCAACTCCAAACGCACCTCGGCCATGGCCAAGGCGTTGGCGGCAATTCGCCGGAGCCGCTCCAGCGTGGCGGACGTTTCGGCGCTCACGGCCGTGCGCCCATCAACGGCGGCCGATCAGCAAACCCACAATCAGCCCCACGCCTGCGGCCATGCCCACGGCCTTCCAGGGGTGCTCGTGCACATAGTCGTCGGTGGCGCGGGCTGCCGCGCGGGTTTTGGCCTTCACCAATTCTTCGGCGTCGGCCAGGCGGTGGCGAGCGTCCTTGAGGTTTTCCGCCACGCGTTCGCGCAGAGCGGCCACCTTGGCCTCGGTCTGGTGGGCCGTGGCCTGCATCAGGTCCTCCGCATCGGCGATGACTTGCTTGAGGTCGGCCACCAGGCGTTCGCGGCTGGCGGCGGTGTCGGTCGTCATGTCGGTCATGGGTTTCTCCAGTTGAACGGGGGATGGGAAATCAAGGATAGCAGTCGCCACCGGCAGCCGGAGAAGCCCTTCAGGCCGTGCGGACGGCGTCGGGGTTGCGCAGGCGGATGTGCAGCTCGCGCAACTGCTTCTCGTCCACGGGGCTGGGCGCCTGGGTCAGCAGGCACTGCGCACGCTGGGTTTTGGGGAAGGCGATCACGTCGCGGATGGACTCGGCCTTGGTCATCAGCGTGATCAGGCGGTCCAGGCCAAACGCCAACCCGCCGTGCGGGGGTGCACCGTACTGCAAGGCGTCCAGCAGGAAGCCGAACTTGAGCTGCGCCTCCTCGGGACCGATGTTCAGGGCAGAGAACACTTTGCTCTGCACGTCGGCGCGGTGAATGCGCACCGAGCCGCCCCCCAATTCCCAGCCGTTGAGCACCATGTCGTAGGCTTTGGCAATGCATCGGCCCGGGTCGGTGTCCATGAAGGCTTCGTGCCCGTCCTTGGGCGCCGTGAACGGGTGGTGCACGGCATTCCAACGGTTGGCCTCGTCGTCCAGTTCGAACATGGGGAAGTCCACCACCCACAGCGGTGCCCAACGGTCTTCGAACAGGCCGTTCTTTTTGCCGAACTCGCTGTGTCCAACCTTGATGCGCAACGCGCCGATGGCGTCGTTGACGACCTTGGCCTTGTCGGCCCCGAAAAACAGCAGATCGCCGTTTTGCGCGCCGCTGCGCTGCAAGATGGCGGCGATGGCGGCGTCGTGCAGATTTTTGACGATGGGGCTCTGCAAGCCGTCCCGGCCCTGGGCCACATCGTTCACCTTGATCCAGGCCAGGCCCTTGGCGCCGTAGATTTTCACGAACTCGGTGTAGGCGTCGATCTCGCTGCGGCTCATTTCGGCGCCGCCGGGCACGCGCAGGGCCACCACGCGGCCGTTTTTGGCCTGGGCGGGGGCACTGAACACCTTGAAGTCCACATCGGCCATCACATCGGTCAACTCGGTGAACGACAGCTTGACCCGCAAGTCGGGCTTGTCGGAGCCGTACTGGTGCATGGCGTCGGCATAGGCCATGACCGGGAACTCGCCCAAATCCACGCCCATGGTGTTCTGGAACACGGTTTT
>JACCDH010972231.1_pt1 | contig 12008 bp, 9 predicted proteins | sample 7442481 | NCBI WGS metagenome assembly JACCDH01 (sample SAMN15323433, study PRJNA562643) | freshwater metagenome | isolation source: river surface water | place: USA:Blue River Watershed | collected 2017-08-15 | reverse complement strand
CTTCTGCCGATTTTGGGGGTCACACCCGTCCAGAAATTCCTACTGTGCGATCTGGTTGCCCGTTCGGTCGAACGCGTCTTTGCCCGCGACTGGCGTAAGACAATCAGTGCCATTGCGACGGGAGCAAGATCATGAATCTGCAACCGACGATCCCGCTTGGCCAGTACCGTCTTCGTTCATACGTCTACTTCGGCCTCGTCGATGAAGGGGTCTGGTTTGAAGCGGGACGAAACTCGTTCCTGCTACCGGACCGCAACCTCTATCCGTTGGCCGAACGCTTTGTCGCGCTGCTCGATTCTCGTCTACCGATCGAGGTAATCCTCGACCGTGCTCCCGGACCGGTTAGCGAATTCTTTGCCAGGCTGTTCCAATCTCTGCGCGACCATCAAATGCTGACCAAGCTGCCGCAAGATGGAGAACTCGTTCAGACATCGGATCTGCCGTCAGCGGCACGTTCAATCTTCGAAATGCTCCAAGACCAGCTCGAGGGCGACGTGTTGGCGCAGGCCTGGCGCCGCTGGCGTGAAGCGCGGCTTCTTCTTATTGGGTGTGGGCATTCGCTACGCACTGCTGCTTTGAACTTCACGGAAAGCGGAGCGGGCGCGATCGATTGTCTTGCTCTGGAAAACGGCCGATCAGAAGATGCTGAGTGGCTTGCGCAGGCGTCGGGTCAGATCCAGCAGCGGGACGAAGCGACGCCGGACGATATCGCCGCCTACGACCTCGTGGTTTTTGCTACTGACGATCTCGATCGCGCGGAACTCCGTGTCTGGGCCGAACGACTTAATGTGGCTGGCAGCTGCGCGGTTATGGCGGCGGGGATCGGGCGACTGGGTCTGCTAGTGCCGCAAGAGCGCGGGGGGCGCTTACGTCTGGAATCGTCAATGTCCCAGTTGTCCGAACCAACCGATTTGCCCGATCTTGGCTGCGCGGGATTAAGCATTCTGGGTGCTGTTGCCGGGCATGCAGCACTCGAACGGTTCTTTGGCTTAAGCGAGGATCACGCCGATCACGCTCTGGTCGTCGATGGAACGCTAGAAATCACCCGCCATCCGGCGGTACCATTGCCGCGGCTAGATACCGGCCGGACAGTTCCATTTGTGACGGTTCCCCGTCACGAGCTGCCCGAGGCCAGGCCGCTTGAACTCTTCGAGCAGGTCAGCCTGGCGCTCGATCCATGGTACGATCCGCTGTTCGGGCCGCTGCGCAAGCAGGCTCAGCCGGGATTGCTGCAGATTCCCTTGATGCAGCAGCAACTAGACGTAAGGATCGCCGAGAGCACTAAGCGGGTCAACGGCTGGGGACTCGATCTTGGCGCTGCCGGCCTGCGCGTGATCGAGGCGGCGCTGGTTGAACTGGCAATTCCGCTGTGTCCTGATGATGCGGCAGTTTCCGCGTCAGTCGATGGTTCGGATTGGCGCCCGATGGCTATGGCACGTTTGCTTGATCGGGGCGGGCGGCTTGATCATCGCGAGCCGGCCGACGCCGATCTTGCTGACTCCGCCGAGCCCGAGATCCGGCTGCTGGCCCGGTTGCTTGGGTTCCATGCTGGCGAACATTTCGCGGTTGAGCTTGCCCGCGATCGTGAAGGACTTGCTTGGGCGGCAACTGTCCGCAGCGAAGATGAAGATCTGGCACGCGGTCTGGGATCCTGCCGCGACCAGGCGATCATCGAAGCGCTCGGGCTGGCCTGCAGCCGCCTGCAATGGAAAAGCAGCGGGTTGGATTTCGCCGTCGTGACCCCACGCGAGGTCGGACTCCCGCCGCTCGAAGCTGAAACAACCTCGAGCGTTATCTTCCAGTCGATCGATCAACTCGAACTACCAAGCGGGATTGCCTGTGGTTTCGCGCGCTTTTCGAGGGAGCAGCCATCATGCTGATGCCCGCGCTAAGCACAGTCCGTTGCCTTGTGGGCTCGACCGAGCTTGCCGAACTGGCTAGCGAGCTGGAGTTGCCAACGATGATGGCCATCTCGCTGGCCGACATCGATCTGAACGAACTTTCGACCCTGGTCCTGTTGCACGATCCGCGTCAGGCGTTGGTCGATCTCGCTGCATTGCAAGCAAGCACACGGGCTCGCGGCGTGCCGCTGCTGGTGGTGGACTGGCTGGCTGACAGGGTGCGGATCGGGCCCTTGGTATTGCCCGATGCTCCTGGATGCGCCTTGTGCCGCGACCATAGGATAGCGAACAATCTGCGCCGCCCGCATCACTGCGGGGGAAGAATCGACGCCATTGCCCGGCCAGGAGTAATGGCCAATGCAGCAATTCGCGAACTGCTTAGCAATGTGCTGCGTGACGGCGCCGACGAGCGCCTGGTAAATGGCTATGCCACGGTCCAGTTCCGGTCGCTTCAGATCAAGTGGCACCGCTTCACCCCGCTGACAGGGTGTCGGGGATGCGATCGGGGCGCTGTGAACAGCGACCGGCTACCGGGTACGCTACACCTGGCCGAACGCCTTAAGGTCTCCGCAGATGCGAAACGAGTCGACAACCCTCTCTTGTCCATTCAGTCCTTGCGCGAAGCCTTCGTTGATCGCGAAAGCGGCGTAATCAAACACGTCTTTCAGGATGCGACCTCTGCGCTGATGCCAATGTGCGTCGCCGAAATGCAACTACCGGGTAAAGATGTCTTCGAGTCCGGCTATGGGCGAGCCGAAGAAGCTGAAAAGTCTGAACTCATCGCGATCCTCGAGGCGGTCGAGCGCTATGCTGGTCATTGTCCGCGGGCAGGTCAGGCGACCTTGCGCGGTTCCTATCCGGATCTGGTCGGACGCCACGGTGCCGATCACGTGGCTGATCCACGCAGGTTCATCCTGCATGGCGAGGCGCAATACCGCGACCCATCCTTTACGCTACGGCGCTTTGACCTAGAGCTAGAATTCGACTGGTGCTGGGGGCATAGCTTGGTCAGTGGTGAGCCAGTCTTGGTGCCGGAACAGCTGGTCTATTACCGCACCGAAACAACAGCGGATCAGTCGGTCAATCGCTTTGTTTTCGATTCGTCCAACGGCTGCTCCCTGGGGGGCTGCTTCGAAGAGGCAATCCTTTGCGGGCTCTACGAACTAGTCGAACGCGATGCCTATCTGACAGCGTGGTACGCGCGCGAGCCGCTTCGCCGAATTTCAAGTGCGAGCATCTCTGATCCGCGCTCGCGGGGGCTGATCGAACGTTCATGGGCCGAAGGGTATGAAATCCACCTGTTCGACATGAGCACCGACACCGCGATCCCCGCCGTATGGGCGATGATCGTCGATCCGGGTTTGGATCCGGTGGTGAAATCCTACTGCGCTTCGGCTTGCCATGGCCGCTGGGATGAAGCGATTTTTTCGGCACTGGTAGAAATCACGACGTCGATGGGAGTCTATCGGCGCGCAATGCGGGGCCAGCGCGAACAGGCTGAAGCCTTACTGGCTGATCATACACTGGTGCGCGAAATGCCCGACCATGTGTTGCTGTTCAGCCATCCGGACGCGTATCGGGAACTCGCCTTTCTCGGCGGCGGAGATGAGGTCAGCATGGATGACTGCCGCGCTCGTCTCCCCGATTTCTACAACATCGATCTTACCGTCGAATTGCAGCGGCACCTCGACCATGTGGCGCAAGTCGCACAGGACGTTATCGTGGTCGAGCAGAGCTTCCGCGAACTTCAACCGCTCGGGCTATCTTGTGTAAAGGTGCTCGCCCCGGGCCTGCTTCCGGTCACCTTCGGCCATCAATACCGTCGACTCGATCCTGATCGCGTGACTTCGGCGGCGCAGGCGCGCGGCTACGGCGGTTCGCCTTTCACCGGCGCTGACCTCAATCCCTTTCCGCATAATTTTCCCTGAGGTGGATCATGGCACGCGCACGTAAGCGACACGAAACGCCAACAATCAAGCGATCCACCCGCCTCGCCCAACTCGATGCATTCGTCCGCGCAGGGTATCAACGTCTCGAGGCGCTGAACGTGCCAGTGTTCGCAATCGGCGGCAGTGAAAAGCCCAAACTTCCTAAATTGGTAACGCGCGATGCGAACTTGTTGCGGCTGCCAACAGTGTTGCCAAGGGAAATCTTGACGGTCGAGCAATGGCTTGCAGGTGATAGCTGCGACGAGCTTGACGAGATCCGCAAGCTATCGCTGTTACTTCGCTATTTGTCAGCCCCGATTCGGATCGAGCCGCACGCGGAAAGTCTGGTACACCGCGCGGTGCCTTCGGCTCGGATGCTGTGCCCTGTCCGCTATATAGTTTTGCAGCGCAGCAGTACCGGGATCCATGCCTACCGCTATGAGCCCGCGTTCCATGCGCTTGAATCGATTGGCATGCTTAGCGGGACTGGCACGGCGTTTGCGGGAGAGATCGCAATTGGCTGCATCGCCAGCCCGGCCGAAATCGCACCGCTCTACGGCGATTTCTCGACGTTCCCTTCAGTCCTTGAAGCCGGACACGGTTTCGCCCAGCTGGGTCAGCTGGCCCGAATGCTCGGCCTGGTAGTCAACGGGTCGGCAAACCGCGAGGCATTGCGTTCGAAGACCCAGTCTCATGACGAACTCCCATTGTTCGTGGTCCCACTGGCCCTGAATCTGGACGCGATCGACCAGTTGCTGCCTGACGAAAGCGTTCGCCTTGCCGAACGTCCGCGCCCAGCGCCGATTGCAGCCGGGTCATCGGCTGCGGTCGCGATCTTCAACAGCTTTGACGATGGTGCTGCGCCGATCAGCTACGCCAAGCCCAAGCATGTCGACGCTGCACCTGGCGCGGAAGAGCTCGGTCCGGGTGCGCTGGCTACGCTGCGGGCTCGCAGTTCGGGCAACGACCGATCCGGTATCGCTGCCAGGCTTGACCGGTTTGAGCCAGGCCTATTCGACAGGCTGCTAACCTGCTTCGCCAGAATGCTAGCGCTGCGGACACGGCTGCCAGGTGAAAGCGCTATCCAGATCAATCTGGCATGTCTGCGCGCAGATCTGGCTCCCGTCGGGATCTACGATCTCACCGGGCATCGCCGCCATGAGCCGCAAAGCGCGTTAGATTTTGTCACACGGGCTGCGCGGATGCTCCCGTATCGGGGAATGCGCTACAACCTTGCAACTCTGGCGGTTTCTTTATTGGTGACCACCGATCCGGTTAAAGCGATCGATCGGCTGGGTGGCGCGGCGCTGCGCGAAATTCATTTGGCGGCGGGGGCAGTCGCTCAGGATTTTGGCAATGCTGCGGGTAGCCTTGGGCTATTTGCGCGGCCGATGCGGATGATGCGCGAGAGCACGCTTGAACGTGCGCTGCCACTCGACGGTCAACTTGTCTACCAGGCCCTGTGCGGTCGCTCGCGGCGCGCCAATCTAGCGTTTGACCTGGCATGACTGGCCTGGTCACGACGCGTCCGCATTGGGATTCGTTCCATGTTTTCCTGGCCGATCCAGTGCGGTCCGAGCACTGGCTGACTGAAGTCTTGCTTCCTTTGCTCGGCGAGTGGACGGGACAGCGAATGATCGATTCGTGGTTCTTCATCCGATACTGGGAGGGCGGACCGCATATACGCTTACGCCTGCGCGCACTGTTGCCGACCCGACGCGAGGCGGTGGCATCCGCGATCGGCGCGCGGATGAGCGAATTCCTTTCAAATAAAGGGCTTGACCGCGAAAACTACTATGCTCGCCACAGCTTCGACGGCGCGCCGATAAATCAGGACCTGTTGCCTTGGTTCGACGAAGGTTCTGTGGCCGAGATCACTTACGAGCCCGAATATCAGCGCTATGGCGGTGAGGCTGCGATGACGGTCAGCGAAGAGCTGTTTGCTGTTTCTTCGCAGTTGGCGGCGCGGATAATTGCTGGAACGATCGGCGAACTGCCTGCCCGTGCTTCGCGCGCGGCCTTGGTGATGGCCGTAATGATCAACGCAGCAGGGTACACCGGCGATGCCGCTGCGCGTTTCGCAGCTGGACAGTTCGCCATGTGGTCTCACTATTCCTCTGCGACTCGCGAACAAGCCGAGCGAGCCCTGCCCGCGAGCGGCCATGCCGACCAGGCTGCGGCAGTATCCAGCCGCATATTTGCGCAAGCCGCAGCGACCGCCGCGCCATCAGCGCCGCTGGCACCACTTTCCCGTGCGGTGGAGAATTGGCGTGATCGATTGAACGCACTTGGCGGTGCGGGACAACTCATCCTGCCGCATTCTGGCAACCCGGTAACCGACCAGGCCGATATCGAGGCGGCGATTGGCCAGATCCTCTCCTCACAGCTGCATATGAATTGTAACCGGCTGGGACTCAACCCGGTCCAGGAAATGGCGCTGGCCGGCCAGTTGGCCGGCTCCTGGAAGAACTCGCAAACCGCATTGGAGATCACGTGATGGCCTTGCTGCGACTTGTTATCGAACATCTGGCCTATTTCCGGGCTCGAACGATGTTGATGCTGATCACGGTGACGCTTGGCTTCGCGACTTTTGCGGTTCTTGGCGCACTGCGTTTCTCGCTCGACAGCGGCTCGGGCTCGATTGCCGAACGGCGCTTGATCGTCGGGCACGAGGCCGGACTGATGCAGACCCTGCCGATGGCTTATAAAGCCAAACTGAGCACGCTGGCGGGCATGGGGACGATCAGTCATGCGACCTGGATGGGCACCTATTTTCGCGAACAGCGCAACATGATGATGAGCTTTGCGGTTGATGGCGGGACCTGGCTGTCCACCCATCCTGACATGCTCGTCGATCCCAAGACGCGCAGCTCTTTTTTGGGCGACCGGCGGTCGATCCTCGTAGCAAAGGCGCTGGCAGACAAGTTTGGCTGGAAGTCCGGCCAGATCGTACCCCTGAAAAGTGTCATGTATGCTCCACCAAGTGGCGAGAATGCTTGGCCGTTTGTAATGGCAGGTACATTTGTCACCGACGACACGGGCGGCGGCAGGAATTATATCATAGCCCACTATGATTACTTCAATGAGAATCGCTCCTTGTTCAAAGATAGCGTGGGGACATTTGTCCTTATGCCTAAGCCGAATGTCGATCCGAATAGCCTCGCTGGAGAAGTCGATGCTGCGTTTTCCCAGTCGTATGCCCCCACCAGCACGTCTTCCGACCGTGCCTTCCATTCGGAATTCTTCGAACAGTTCGGCAATGTCGTCAGAATGATCGATATGATCATAACGGTTACCTTTTCCTCGTTAGTCCTGGTCGTTGCCAGCGGCATGGCACTGGCGATACGTCAGCGCCGGATCGATCTGGGCGTGCTGCGCGTGGTGGGCTTTTGTAACGGGCGTATCTATGCACTGGTTGCCGGACAGATCGCCGCAATCGTGTTTGGTGGTGCCGCGATCGGGCTGGCCATCGGAGACGGATTCAATCGCTGGATTGTCTCACGTATGCCTCAATTTCTGCCGGACATCGGCCTGCCCATGCCGGTTCTGGGACAGGCGCTGGTGATCGCTTGCCTAGTTACCGTGACCACCGCTGCCGTGCCGGCATGGTTGGCGCTGAGGGTCCGGCCGGTCGAGGCATTCTCGGCGGAGCCCGCGTAATGGCCCGGCAATTCAGAGCGATGCTGCTGGTTATGATCGGCAATTTGCGCATGGCCCGCTGGTCTAGTCTGAGCGTGATTGCCTGTGTCATGCTGCTCACAATCGTCCTGGGTGCATTTCTGGCAATGGCTCAAGGTTTTGCCGCCACCGCACAGAATTCGGGTTCAGACACTGTAGTGGTAATCTTAGGCCGACAAAGCCAATCCGAAGCGAACAGCCAGATCTCGCGCGAACAGATCGAGTTGCTACGGAACGCTCCGGCAATCGCGCGACGCGATGGTGCACCGGTGCTTTCGCCCGAACTGGTGATGACCGTCAGCGGCAAGAGCCGCACGGATCACCGCAAGATCAATGCCACGCTGCGCGGTCTGCAGATGACTGACCTCGACGTACGCCCGGGTTTCCGAATCGTTCAGGGCCGCAAACCGCAACCGGGCAGGATGGAAGCGGTTGTTGGCCGCAAGCTGCAGGGGCAAATGGTCAATACCGATCCGGGCAAGACGATCGTCATGGCCGGCCGAGAATGGGCGGTTGTCGGGGTCTACGCACTGACCAGCGAAATCTTCGAAACCGAGATCTATGCCGATCTCTCCGCTATGCAATCGGCCTACGGGCGCGAAAACCAGATTCAATCGGTGCGGGCAGTACTTGCTCAACCAGCCGGAATAAGCGCACTGCGCTCTTTCCTTTCGGATGAACCGCGGCTCGATCTTGACGCACCAACCGAACGCGAGCTCTTCGCCGAGCAAGTCAAGAGCACGTCGGATCTGATCCTCACGCTGGGTTGGCCGCTGGCCGGGATTCTGGCGGTGGGTGTGGTGACCGGCGTCTTCAACACCATGCTGATCGTGCTCGAAGGCCGCCGCCACTCGCTTCGCACCATGGCAATGCTGGGGCTGACACCTTCAGTGGTCGTGTCGGGCGTGATCCTCGAGACTGTAGCGCTGGCCCTAATCGGCGCCGCGGCTGGCCTGCTACTCATTTTCGCGACGATGCAAGGCCATGAATCCTCGATCATTGGTCAGGGGTTTTCGACGGTCAGCTACCGCCTCAAGCTCGATGGCACTGCGATTGCGCAGGCTTTCGCCCTGGCCCTCGCGATCGGTGTGCTGGGCGGCCTCGTGCCGGGCTTCAGGTTGCTCAAGCCAGGAAGGAGCTGAGCGATGAAATTGAGCCTGTTAAATCACCCAACCTCCCAGGAACTGCCGGAACCAGAACTGGATTCGGAGCGTGGTCGCGAAATCGCCGACAAGCTGCGCCTGCTCAACTTGACCGAAACCCAAAGTTCGAATGCAACCGCGACCAAGCGGAAACTGGCAAGACCAAACGGCACCATTTCGTCACGAACCTTGCTGTTCGGAACTATCATTGCGGCCCAGGCAGCTGCGCTCGGCTGGCTTGCTTATGGCCGGCAAGGCCGGGAACTCGCTAGCTCGAAGGTACCCGTCGCAGCGGTCAACCGACCGGTCAGCCGGGCTTCTGGCGGAACCGCTTCCGACTCTGGCCAGGTCGATTTTGAAGCCCAAGGATTTACCGTCGCGACACGCCGCGCCACCGTTTCGGCGCGGGTTGCCGGCATCGTCACTGCGGTCAACATCGACGTCGGCGACCGTGTCGTCCAAGGCCAGGTTCTGGGCCGGCTCGATGCAGCCAACGCGATCCGGGACTTAGAACTGGCCCAGCAGCGGTTCCAAACCTTGAAAGCGCAGGTCCGGATGGGACGGGCACAGCTGATCCGCTCGGATGGTTCGAGGCTCCGGACCCAGGCCTTGTTCGATCGCGGGTTTTCGACCCGTGCCGATCTCGAACGGGTTTCCGCAGATCAGGGCGTAGCGCGCGCGCAACTCGATAGCCAGCAATCGGAGCTGGCGTCGGCAGGGATTCAGATCAAGCAGCTGCGAGAAGTCGTTGACAACTACACCATCCGCGCACCGTTTGCCGGGATCGTCATCGAGAAGAACGCGCAGCAGGGTGAATTGCTCGCCCCGACCGGGGCCGGCGGCGGCTTTACCCGCACTGGCTTCGCCACCATAATCGACATGAATTCGCTGGAAATCGTGGTCGATGTCGGCGAGCAGTTCGTGGCGCGGGTAGGAACCGGACAACCAGTCAACATCGGGTTCTATGCGATCCCGGGCCTGACCATTCCTGGCCTCGTCAGTCAGATCATGCCCAGTGCCGACCGCGCCAAGGGCACCGTGCAGGTCCGCATCAAGCTGGAGAGCAGTGATCCGCGCATTCTGCCGGATATGGGCACTAAGGTGATGTTCAAGAAATGCCGGGACAGGGAGTGCCAGAATTGACCCAGCCAGCCTTCATTCTCAGGAACGTCGCCAAATCCTACAGCCGAGGTGAGCAGGCTGTTGCGATCTTCGACGATCTGAACATGACAATCGCAGCAGGGGACTTCATCGCGCTGATGGGCCCGTCGGGATCGGGCAAGACCACGCTGCTGAATTTGCTAGGCGGCATCGATCAGCCAGACAGCGGCGAGATTCTCTTCCGCAACGAACGGATCGACGATCTTACACAGACCGCGCTCTCGCGGTGGCGCGCCGAACATTGCGGTTTCGTGTTTCAAGCCTTCAATCTTTTGCCGATGCTCAGCGCGGCGCGCAACATCGAGCTTCCGTTGATCCTCAAGCCAGGGCTTTCGGCTAGTGCGCGGCAAAGGCAGGTCGAGGTGGCACTTGACCTGGTTGGCCTGACCGGGTGCGGGCAACGTTTGCCCAGCCAGCTGTCCGGAGGTCAGCAGCAGCGGGTTGCAATCGCGCGGGCCATAGTTGCCAACACCGACGTGCTGCTGTGTGACGAACCGACCGGTAATCTCGACCGCGCCTCGTCCGTTGACATTCTTGCTCTTTTGCAACTGCTTAACCGCGAATTGGGCAAGTCGATCGTGATGGTCACACATGATCCCGTAGCAGCGGCGGCGGCACGCAAGATACTTCACCTCGAAAAGGGACAGTTCATCGATGCCCGCCTTGTCGCCTGAGCGATTCAGGGTATGCCTGACGCCGGATCACCGGCGGGACTTGCTGTATCATGCCAGGATAGTGCACCCCAAGGAATGCTGCGGGATGCTGCTTGGGGTGGAGGAGCAGTATTGTTTCCGGATTCTGCGGACCCTGCCGGTTCGGAACAGTGCGTGTGTCCGCGATCGAGAGTTTGCGATCGCCCCCGACGTCGTCGGACGCGGAGCCCGGCTGGCAAGGGCTTTCGGCGGCGAGCTGCTCGGATTCTATCATTCGCACCCGTCCGGACCGGCCTACCCGTCACAGCGCGATGTTGATGAGGCATCGGCATTTCCGGGAACGTTGCACGTAATCGTCGGCCTTGAAGCCAAGCAGGCGATCAGGGCGTGGGTAACTGATCGAACCAAATGGACGCCAGTGGCTCTTTACGAAGGAGGATAGTATGGCCCATTACCTGATTCCGACAAGCCTGCGCAAGATGACCGGCGGCCAATCGCGCATTGAGGTTTCCGGCAAAGACGTCGGCGTATCTCTGGGCAGACTAGTTGCCACCTATCCCGAACTCGGGGTGCAATTAATGTCCAGTGACGGTAGGCTGCGCGCTTTCGTCAATCTGTTCCTGAACGGCGATGACATTCGACTGCATGACGGACTTGCCACTGCGTTGGGCCCAGGCGACGAAATCGAGATACTTCCGGCGATTGCCGGAGGAGAAGCAGACGCACGCAGCTTCGCCAGTTGGCGAAGCGATCTCGAGGCGTCGATTCCACAGTGTGATGCGGCACTTCTGGAGCTGGACAGTCTCGATCTGGTGCTGCTCGATGTACGCACAGCGGACGAGTTTGCCCAAGGTCATATACCCGGTGCAGTCCACTGCGATCGTGGGTTTCTGGAAATCAGAATAGAAGAACTGGTGCCCAATCGCCACGCGCGAATTGTCTGCTATTGCCAGTCCGGTTTACGCTCTCTGTTTGCGGTCCAGACATTGCAAATGCTGGGTTATTGCGCTGCAAAGAGTCTCATCGGGGGCTTTCGCGACTGGAAGGACGGCGGCGGTGAAATCGCAACCCCGCCGCAGCTAACCTTCACCCAGCGCCAGCGCTACATGCGCCATTTAAGTATCGGCGAAGTTGGCGAATCTGGCCAGCACCGCTTGCTTAATTCGAGAGTGCTGATGATCGGGGCCGGGGGGCTGGGCTGTCCCTCTGCGCTATACCTGGCTGCAGCCGGGGTCGGCACGATCGGGATCGTCGATAACGATCAGGTCGATCTGTCCAATCTCCAGCGGCAGATACTGCATAGCAACGACAGGGTCGGGCAGTCCAAGGTAGCAAGCGCGCGCGAAGCGATCCACTCACTCAATCCCGACGTCACGGTATTGACTCACGAATTGAGGTTGTCCGAACGCGAAGCGGAGCAAATGTTCCGGGACTATGATCTGATTGTCGACGGCTCAGACAATTTCCGGACCCGCTATATCATCAACGACGCAGCTGTGGCGCTGGGAGTTCCGGTGATCCATGGATCGGTCTATCGTTTCGAAG
>JACCDH010778208.1_pt1 | contig 12008 bp, 14 predicted proteins | sample 7442481 | NCBI WGS metagenome assembly JACCDH01 (sample SAMN15323433, study PRJNA562643) | freshwater metagenome | isolation source: river surface water | place: USA:Blue River Watershed | collected 2017-08-15 | reverse complement strand
TGCCACTTTGCCCTGACCTCGGGGCTGTGCTGCATCGGCGGATAACCTGGCTGAAATCGCGGTCAAAGGTCAATTCAAAGCCAGGATGGCGCAGCCAGCGTTTGAGTGTCTGACGCAGCGAACGGTGAAAGCGGAACTCGGTGGGGCGCAGGACCATTCGAGGGTCGGGACTCCACCACAGTACCGGCTGTCCGTCGCTGAACCAGGGAAAAATCCCTTTGCCATACGATTCCAGCAAGCGTTCAGCAGACAAATCATCACCGGCGGCCAGCAAACCGGGCGCGGCCGATTGCGTGCCCCACGCCAGTTCGGCGTCGGGCAGGGCCTGGTCCACATCAATCCAGCTCAGTTCGGGCTTGTTTGGCATGGGTGCATTACACCTGAACGGGTAGCCGGGTATGACGGTTTTCGATCCGGATCAGGATTTTTTTGGGCTTATGCTTGCCAGCAAGGTTTGAGCATTTTTGTGACAGTCCATATTTTTCAAGTTTCATGACCACTTTCCCCTCCCATTGGTTGCAACCAGACTGGCCTGCGCCAGCGCATGTTCAGGCTTTGATGACGGATCGGCACGGAGGCGTTTCGCAGGCTCCCTGGGACAGTATGAACCTGGGTGACCATGTGGGCGATCTGCCGCAAGACTCGCAAAGCAACCGCCAGAGCTTGCAGGAGATCATCGGCAGTCGCCCTGTTTTCTTGCGCCAAATCCATGGTCACAGCTGCGTCGTTCTGAATGCCGACAGCACAAATGGGACCGAAGCCGATGCCTGTGTGACGGTGAGCACAGGCGTGGCCTGCACCATCATGGTCGCCGACTGTTTGCCCGTTTTGATGTGCGACGCATCCGGAAAATGGGTGGCTGCTGCGCATGCGGGCTGGCGTGGGCTGGCGGGTAACGCCGGGTCAGGCGTGCTGGAGGCATTGCTCGATCAGCCCCTCGTGCGTGGCACGCCGCCGAAGGACATTTTGGTCTGGCTTGGGCCCTGCATCGGTCCTGAGGCTTTTGAGGTGGGCGCGGAAGTCAAAGACGCTTTTTGTCAGCAGGATTTGGAGTCCGCCTCATTTTTTAAACCCGGCGCGGCTGGCAAATGGTTCGCCGATTTGGCTGGACTGGCGCGGTGGCGCTTGCGCCAAAGGGGGGTGGAGCGGGTCTTCGGCAATGACGGTCAGGCCGCTTGGTGCACGGTCAGTCAGCCATCAAGGTTCTTTTCGCACCGCCGCGATAGCCCTGTTCTCGGGCAGTCCGGGCGCATGGCTGCTTGCATCTGGCTCACAGGCTGACGCAGGTGGGGCTTCCGCTTGAGCCATTTCTGAGGCTTGGCGCTCTGCCTTTTGCCGCGCTTTATGGCGCAAAGGTGTGCCCATCAGATAGACGACCAAAGACATGGGCAAAACACCATAGAAAACAAACGTGATCAATGCACCCAGCACACTGCCCTGGGTACTAAAGGCTTCAGCAAGTGCCATCATCAATGTGACGTAGAGCCAGGCAATAACGATTAAATACATTTTTTTGCTCTTTGTAATTTAGGCGACATCAAATTGAAAGATACTGAACGTGGCAGCTATCAAAAAAACCATTTCACGGAGACAAGCATGAGTGCATCCAAACCAGAATTCTGGTCCGGCATGACCGAAGGTTTTCAACAAAACCTGTCCAAGAGCTGGGGTCAGGCGATGCAGCATTTTCAAACCATCGACTTGGGTGGCCTGAAAGCGGGCACTGATGCCAATCTGCCAAATGTCAAATTTTCGCCTGAAAAGCTGCAGAGCCTGCAGGGCCAGTACTTCAAAGACGCCTCTGACCTTTGGAATCAAGGTTTGCACAACAGTTTGCAAATCAAGGATCGCCGTTTTTCGGGCGAGGCATGGACCTCGAACCCGGTGGCTGCTTTCAATGCCGCCACCTATTTGCTCAATGCCCGTACGTTGATGGGCTTGGCAGATGCGGTCGAAGCAGATGAAAAGACACGCACCCGTATTCGTTTTGCTGTGGAGCAATGGGTGGCCGCTGCAGCACCGAGCAACTTCTTGGCTTTCAATGCCGAGGCGCAAAAGAAAGCCATCGACACCCAAGGCGAGAGCATCGCCAAGGGCGTGCAGAACCTGATGCACGACATGCAGCAGGGTCATGTGTCGATGACCGACGAAAGCCTGTTTGAGGTGGGCAAGAACGTGGCCACCACCGAAGGTGCGGTGGTTTTTGAAAATGAATTTTTCCAGCTGATCGAGTACAAGCCGCTGACGGCCAAGGTCTATGAAAAGCCATTTTTGCTGGTGCCGCCCTGCATCAACAAGTTTTACATCCTCGACCTGCAGCCCGAGAACTCGTTCATCCGTTATGCGGTCAGTCAAGGGCATCGCACCTTTGTGGTGAGTTGGCGCAACCCCGATGAGTCCATGGCACAAAAGACCTGGGATGATTACATCGAGCAAGCGGCCATCAAAGCCATCAGCACTGTGCAGGCGATCACCGGGGCCCCCAAGATCAACGCCTTGGGCTTTTGCGTGGGGGGCACCATCTTGTCCACTGCGCTGGCCGTGCTGGCTGCGCGTGGCGAGAAGCCAGTGGCCAGCGCCACTTTCCTGACCACCCTGATTAATTTCACCGACACCGGCATTCTCGACGTCTTCATCGACGAGAACTTCGTCAAATTCCGTGAACAGCAAATGGGCCAGGGCGGTTTGCTCAAAGGCCAGGATCTGGCGTCCACCTTCAGTTTTTTGCGACCCAACGACCTGGTCTGGAACTATGTGGTGGGCAACTACCTCAAGGGCGAAACCCCACCGCCGTTCGATCTGCTTTACTGGAACAGCGATTCGACCAATTTGCCAGGTCCTTTCTACGCTTGGTACCTGCGCAACACCTACCTCGAAAACAATCTGGTCAAGCCCCGCAAGGTCAAGGTGTGCGGCGAGGCCATTGACTTGGGTAAGGTCGATATGCCGGTCTATATTTATGGCTCGCGCGAAGACCACATCGTGCCCATTGGGGGTGCCTACGCCAGCACGCAAGTGTTGCCTGGCAAGAAGCGTTTTGTGATGGGGGCTTCAGGCCACATTGCTGGCGTGATCAACCCGCCTGCGGCCAAAAAGCGCAGCCACTGGCTCCACGAGGGCAGCAAATTCCCCGCCGATGTGAACGAGTGGATCGGCAGCGCCAAGGAAATCCCGGGCAGCTGGTGGACCGATTGGTCGAACTGGCTCAAAACCTATGCAGGCAAACAAATTACCGCGCCTAAAACTTACGGCAAGGGCAGTACATTCAAAGCTATCGAAGCGGCCCCAGGACGCTACGTGAAGGCCAAGGCCTGATTTTTATTCATCCAATGGAGACCTGAAAAATGGAAGACATCGTCATCGTCGCAGCCGCCCGCACCGCTGTGGGCAAGTTTGGTGGTTCGCTGGCCAAGACGCCTGCCACCGAGTTGGGCAGCATCGTCATCAAGGGCCTGCTGCAGCGCAGCGGCTTGCCGGTGGACGCCATTGGCGAAGTCATCATGGGCCAGGTGCTGGCCGCTGGCGTGGGCCAGAACCCTGCCCGTCAGGCCATGATGAAGGCCGGTGTGGCCAAGGAAACCCCGGCGTTGACCATCAACGCCGTCTGCGGCTCGGGCCTGAAGGCCGTCATGCTGGCCGCGCAGGCCGTGGCCTGGGGCGACAGCGAAATCGTGATCGCCGGTGGTCAGGAAAACATGAGCGCCAGCCCCCATGTGCTGAACGGCAGCCGTGACGGCCAGCGCATGGGTGACTGGAAGATGACCGACACCATGATCGTGGATGGCCTGTGGGACGTCTACAACCAATACCACATGGGCATCACCGCCGAAAACGTGGCCAAGGCCCACGGCATCACCCGCGACATGCAAGACGCCCTGGCCGCAGGCAGCCAGCGCAAAGCGGCTGCTGCGCAAGAAGCGGGCAAGTTCAAGGACGAAATCATCGATGTGCTGATCCCTCAGCGCAAGGGCGATGCCCTGGTGTTCAACACCGACGAATTCATCAACAAGAAAACCAGCGAAGAAGTGCTGGCCGGTCTGCGCCCCGCGTTTGACAAAGCCGGCAGCGTCACCGCTGGTAACGCCTCGGGCATCAACGACGGCGCTGCCGCTGTGATGGTCATGAGTGCCAAGAAAGCTGCAGCCTTGGGCCTCAAGCCTCTGGCCCGCATTGCTGCGTTCGGCACATCCGGCCTGGACCCGGCCACCATGGGCATGGGCCCTGTACCTGCCTCGCAAAAGGCGTTGGCCCGTGCAGGCTGGAAAGCCCAAGACGTGGACTTGTTCGAATTGAATGAAGCCTTTGCTGCGCAAGCTTGCGCCGTCAACCAGGCGCTGGACATCGATCCGGCCAAGGTCAACGTCAATGGCGGCGCGATCGCCATTGGTCACCCGATTGGTGCATCCGGCTGCCGCATTCTGGTGACCTTGCTGCACGAGATGCAGCGTCGTCAGGCCAACAAAGGGCTGGCCGCTTTGTGCATTGGCGGTGGCATGGGCGTGTCCTTGGCCGTCGAGCGCGTTTAAAAACCCTGCGCCGCTCAAGCTGCGTTGTTTGGCGCACTGTCCAACCGTATAAGGGCAGCCAATCATCACGGTTTTAGCGGACATCATTGATCCCACAACACTCATAACCAGGAGACAAACATGAGTCAAAAAGTAGCTTACGTCACAGGCGGCATGGGCGGTATCGGTACCGCTATTTGCCAGCGCCTTCACCAAGAAGGCTTCAAGGTCATTGCCGGTTGCGGTCCGACCCGTGACTACAACAAATGGCTGGACGAACAAAAAGCTTTGGGCTTCACTTTCTACGCATCGGTCGGCAACGTCGGTGACTGGGACTCTACCGTCGAGGCTTTCAGCAAAGCCAAGGCCGAGCATGGCAGCATCGATGTGCTGGTCAACAACGCCGGCATCACCAAAGACCGCATGTTTCTGAAGATGACCCGCGAAGACTGGGATGCGGTGATGAACACCAACCTGGACTCCATGTTCAACGTGACCAAACAGGTTGTGGCGGACATGGTGGAAAAAGGCTGGGGCCGCATCATCAACATCAGCTCGGTCAACGGCGAAAAAGGCCAGGCCGGACAAACCAACTATTCTGCCGCCAAGGCGGGCATGCACGGCTTCTCCATGGCGCTGGCGCAAGAGCTGGCCACCAAGGGCATCACGGTCAACACCGTCAGCCCCGGCTACATCGGCACCGACATGGTTCGTGCCATTCGCCCCGATGTGCTGGAGAAAATCGTGGCCACCGTGCCCGTGAAGCGCCTGGGTGAACCCAGCGAAATCGCTTCCATCATCGCCTGGCTGGCCAGCGAAGAAGGCGGTTACGCCACCGGTGCCGACTTCTCGGTCAACGGCGGCCTGCACATGGGCTGATGCCCCCGCCGCTGAGGGGCGCCCTCAGCCCCCACGGGCCGCAAGGTCCGCGGGGGCTGAATCGTTTTTAATGCCCTCAACGCCCGCAGCGCACCCACAAACACAGAACCCTCCGCCCAGCCGCCCGAACACGGGGCAATGTCTCACTTCCCAGCCATGCAGTCCAGCGACACCCTCAAGCCTTACAGCCCCTGGCGCGTTTGCGTGGCGCCCATGCTGGACTGGACCGATTCGGCCTGCCGAACCCTGCACCGCCTGGTCACCCGGCACACGCGCCTGTACACCGAGATGGTCACCACCGGTGCACTCCTGCACGGCGACGTGGCCCGGCACCTGCGGTTTCATCCCCAGGAGCACCCGGTGGCCTTGCAACTGGGCGGCAGCGAGCCCGCAGACCTGGCCCGTTGCGCCCGCCTGGCGACCGAATGGGGCTACGACGAAATCAACCTGAACTGCGGCTGCCCCAGCGAGCGCGTGCAGCGCGGCGCGTTTGGCGCGTGCTTAATGGCCGAGCCCCGGCTGGTGGCCGACGGCGTGCAGGCCATGCGCGACGTCACCGACCGGCCCGTGACGGTCAAGCACCGCATCGGCATCGACCGCCAGGAGGACCACGGTTTTGTTCGCGACTTTGTGGGCACCGTGGCCGAGGCGGGCTGCTCCGTCTTCATCGTTCACGCCCGCAATGCGTGGCTGCAAGGGCTGTCGCCCAAAGAAAACCGCACCATTCCCCCGTTGCGGTACGACACCGTGTACCGCCTCAAGGCGGAGTTTCCCGAGCTCACCATCGTGCTCAACGGCGGGGTGACGCAAACCGACGCCATCGCCCAGCACCTGCAGCATGTGGACGGCGTGATGGTGGGCCGAGAGGCGTACCACAACCCCTGGTGCATGGCGGACTGGGACGCCCTGTTCTGGCCCGATGTGGGCCCATCCGCCACCCCGACCCGCGACGCCGTGGAGGACGCCTACGTGGCCCACATGCTGCAAGAGGGCCTGCAGCACGGCACGCCATGGTCCCACATGGCGCGGCACCTGCTGGGCCTGCGCAATGGCACGCCGGGCGCCCGGCGCTGGCGTCAGGTCTGGAGCGACCACCGTCTGAAGGGCCTGCCCGCCAATGAAGTGCAGGCGCTGGCCCGCGCCGCCTTGGGCTGAGCCAACCGCCGCGAGCGTCACCGCCCCAGAATGCGACGCACCAGTGGGTGCAGCACCTTGCGCTCCGAGCCGATCAGCACAAACTGTTCCTCCACCCCCGTCACTTCGCCCAGGTCCACCAGCCCCATGCGCTGCGTCAGGTCGTCCCGCACCCATGCCGGTGCCGGGAACACCCCCATGCCCGTGGCGCCGAAGGTGGCCAGCAGGGCGCTGTCTTCAAACTCGCCCACCACGCGCGCCACGATGTGGCGCTGCTCAAACCACAGGTTCAGGCGCCGCCGCACCGCGGCGTGCGCGGTGGGCAACAACACCGGCAGGCGCGCCAGCGGATGAACCCCCGGCTCCATCGCCAACTGCTGTTGCCACCGCTGGGCCAGCGCAGGCGTGCCCAGCCAGTGCAAGGTCGACTGGCCCAGCGCATGGTGGTACACCCGCACGTTGTCGTTGGGCGGGGCAGGGCGGTCGGCCAGAATCAGGTCCAGCCGGTGCAGGGCCAAGTCGGCCAGCAGGTCGTCGAACTCGTCTTCATGGCATTCCAGCTTTAGGTCGGGCTCGGCCAACACCGGCGCCAGCAGCCGGGGAATGGCCAGCTTGGGCAGTCCGTCCGACAAGCCCACCCGCAACAACACCATGGGCCGCTCGGTGGTGGCTTTCAGCACTTCGGGCAGTTGCTCGCCCAGCTGAAACATCAGCTCCGCTTGGCGATAGGCGGCTTCTCCCGCAGGGGTCAGCACCACCTGCCGCCCAGCGGGCTTGAGCAGTTGGTGCCCCAGCTGGCGCTCCAGCTCGCGCACCTGGGTGCTGATGGTTTGCACCGCCATGCCCAGGCGCTGTGCGGCGCGTGACATGCCCCCCTCTTTGGCCACCACCCAGAAGTAATACAGGTGTTTGTAGTTGTAAGCGGTCATTGGCGGGCCGTTTTGGGGTGTGGATGGTCGGTGCAAAAGATGCACACGGATGGCGCCGGCGGCGATGAATGAATGTTCCGAATTTTAGGAATGTAAATCATTGTTTAACTGCTTTTTCGGAAGTGTTAACCGGTTCAAGATGGCGGCTCCTGAATCTTTGAAGGAGACCTTTCATGGACGTCGTCATTCACACCCCCGACCCCTTGCTCAAGCCGCAGCGCGATCTGATCGAGCAGCGGGTGCGACTGGCCACCCAGCGCATGGCCAGCCTGTTGAGCCGGGCGACCGTTCGGCTCAAAGACCTCAACGGTCCCCGTGGTGGCGTGGACCAGCACTGTCAGATTCAGCTGCAAACCGCTTCTGGCGGGTTGCTGGTGGTGTCCTCCCGGGGCGCCCACTGGCGTTCCAGCCTGGAAATGGCATTGGCCCGTGCCGCCTTTGCCCTCAAGCGCCATGTCGATTCGGGAAAGTCCCGCCCCCGGGGGGCGCCCACCCGGTCCGACGTCAACGGCGGGTTGCCCATGTAGAGCCTCTGCCAAAGCGCCTCGCCACGCCCGGGCATTGCCCGGTTGTGGTTCCCCGTTCCCTTATGCAGGGACCGAAACCCTGGATTCGTCTTTGAAGGAGTTGTCACCATGAACCCGTTTTCTTCCTCGTCTCGGCCAACCGCCACGCCTGTTGGCGGCGCCTCCGCCGAAGTCACCACCGCCCGCTGGTCGGGCGCGGTGGATGGTCAGTCCCAACCCGGCGCCCTCGGGCCCGCCCATGCGGCCGACCTGTCGCACGCCACCCGCAAGGTGCTGCGCAACACCTACGCCCTGCTGTCCATGACGCTGCTCTTCTCGGCCGCAGTGGCCGCGGCGGGGGTGGTGTTCAACTGGCCGGCGCCCGGCCTGGTGCTGTCGCTGGTGGGCATGTTCGGCTTGTTGTTTGCCGTGTTCAAGCTGCGCAACAGCGCTTGGGCGTTGCCCGCGGTGTTTGCCCTCACCGGTTTCATGGGCTACACCCTGGGGCCGGTGCTGGCGCGCACCCTGTCGCTGCCGGGCGGTGGGCAAACCATTGCCATGGCGCTGGCGGCCACGGGTGCCATTTTTCTGGCGCTGTCGGCCTACGTGCTGACCCCCCGCCGCGACTTCAGCTGGATGGGAGGCATGCTGTTCGCGGGCATGGTGGTGGCCATTCTGGCGGGCTTGGTGGCCATCTTCTTTGACATTCCCGCGCTGGGTCTGGCGGTGTCGGCCATGGTGGCGCTGCTGTCGGCCGGGTTGATTTTGTTCGAGACCAGCCAGATCGTGAACGGCGGCGAGACGAACTACGTGATGGCCACGGTCAGCCTGTTCGTGTCGCTGTTCAACCTGTTCACCAGTTTGTTGAGCCTGTTCGGCATCGGTGGCTCGGGCGAATGACGCCGTTCTGACCGCCCCCGGCGCCTGCGCCGGGGGTGGCCCAGCCCCTCACCTGCATTTCCCCATTTTTTGACCCTGGAGTTCATCATGAAATGCCCCAACACCCACACCTGCGCCGGCGTCGATCTGGTCATGACGGAGCGCCAGGGGGTGGAAATCGACTATTGCCCCAATTGCCGGGGCGTTTGGCTGGACCGTGGCGAGCTGGACAAGCTGATGGAGCGTGCGGCCACCCAGGCGCAGCCGCCGTCGGCCCGCCGCGCTGGGCCCATGGCCGACTTTGGCGACCGCCCCAATGCCTATGCCCCGGCCCCCCACCGTCCCGACTTTGAGGATTCCGATTACCCCCGTGGCGGTCATGCCCACAACGGACAAGGGTATGCTGGCGGCCATCGCAAGAAAAAATCTTGGTTGAGCGAGATATTCGATTGAAGTCACCGGTTCCCATTTCCAACAGCGCGTCCATGTCCACCTCCGCATCCGTTGCTGCCGACGGGTCGGTGGTGGACGAGCCGTTGCATGAGCGGCTGCGGCAAATGGCCGACGAGTTGGGCAGCGAGCCCGTGACCCTGGCTGCGCTGACGGCCGCCCACGGTGCAGCGGTGCAAGGGGCGTTGCTGGTGTTGCTGGCCGTGCCGTGCAGCCTGCCGTTGCCAGGCACGGGCACCGTGCTGTCGCTGGGCTTGGCCGCCATGGCGGCGTTGCTCTGGCGCGGCCCCGACGCCGTTTGCCTGCCCGAGCGGGTGTCCCGCTTTGCGCTCTCGCCCGCCGCCGCCCGCCGCGTGCTGAACGCGCTGGCCTGGGTGTACGGCTGGTCGGCCCGGCTGCTGCGCCACCGTTGGGCGTGGTGGACGCACGCCGGCCACCGCCACTGGATGGCCGTGCTGGTGGCCGTGATGGCGGTGTTGATTTTTCTGCCCATTCCCTTCGGCAATGTCCTGCCGTCTGCAGCGCTGGTCAGCCTGGGGCTCGGCTTGGTGTTTCGCGACGGTCTGGCCGTGTTGCTGGGCGCGGCCACCGGCGTGGGGGCCACAGCGGTGTTCGGCTGGCTGGGGTGGCTGGCCTGGCAGGCCGGCCAAAGCGGTCTGGCATTGTTCTGATCCCGAGCACCCCCTGGCTTGGCCTTGTGCCGGTCAGGGCGGGCGGCATCTGGTAAGTTCCAGCCCCCATGGACCCCGCAATTCTGTTTTTTCTCTTCGGCGTGTTCGCCGGTCTCATCAAATCCAACCTGGAGATTCCGGCCCCCATTGCCAAGTTTCTGTCGCTGTACCTGCTGATGGCCATTGGCCTGAAAGGCGGGTTTGCGCTGGCCGAGTCTGGCCTCACGCGCGAAGTGGTGGTGACGCTGTCCTGCGCGCTGGGCCTGGCCTTTGCCGTGCCGCTGATGGGCTATGCGGTGTTGCGCCGTTTTTTGAATGGCTTTGACGCGGCGGCCGTGGCGGCCACCTACGGGTCGGTCAGCGCGGTCACGTTCATCACGGCCATGCAGTTTCTGGACACCCACGGCGTGGCCTACGGTGCCCACATGGCCGCGGCCATGGCCCTGATGGAGTCGCCCGCCATTTTTCTGGGGGTGCTGTTGGCCAACCAGGCCCGAAAAAAAGCCCATGCCCTGCTGGCCCCGCCGGGTGGACCCACTCCGCCTGCTCGTGCAACGGGCGCCGCTGCGGCAGCGGGCGGTGCCCCCGCGCCCTCCACCGGACTGGGCAAGGTGCTGCACGAGGCCCTGACCGATGGCGCCCAGTTGCTGTTGATGGGGGCCATGGCCGTGGGGCTGCTGTCGGGCAGTGCGGGCCAGTCGGCCATGCAGCCGTTTGCAGTGGACCTGTTCAAGGGCATGCTGGCGTTCTTTCTGCTGGACATGGGGCTGCTGGTGGCCCGCAACCTGGGCGGCCTGCGCGAAAGCTCTTGGTGGTTGGTGGCCTATGCCGTGCTGGGGCCGCTGGTGCATGCCACGCTGGCGCTGGCGGTGTCGGTGGCGTTTGGCCTGTCGGCGGGCAACGCCGCGCTGCTGATGGTGCTGGCGGCCAGTGCGTCCTACATTGCCGTGCCGGCGGTGGTGCGCCACGCCATTCCCGAGGCCAAGCCCTCGCTGTATTTCGGCATGTCGCTGGGCCTTACGTTTCCATTCAATATTTTGCTGGGCATTCCGCTCTACAGCACGGTGGCCCAGAAGGTGCTGGGCGCCTGACGGGCTGCCCATTGGTGGGGTGTTGAACAAGGAGAAAAACCCATGGACGTGGTGGACTACGAGATTCGCGGCGCAGAAATGCAGTTTGTGGAAGTGGAGCTGGACCCCGGCGAAGCCGCCATTGGCGAGGCCGGCAGCCTGATGTTCATGGACGCGGGCGTCCACATGGACACGGTGCTGGGCGACGGGTCGGCCCAAACCGGCGGGCTGTTTGGCAAGCTGCTGGGCGCGGGCAAGCGGCTGATCACCGGCGAGTCGCTGTTCACCACCGTGTACACCAACCAGGCGGGGGGCAAGCAGCGCGTGGCGTTTGCCGCGCCATACCCCGGGAAAATTCTGCCCATGGACCTGGCCCAACTGGGCGGGTTGCTGATTTGCCAGAAAGATGCGTTTCTGTGCGCCGCCCGGGGCGTGAGCCTGGGCATTGCGGTGCAGCAAAAACTGTCGGTGGGGTTTTTCGGGGGCGAGGGCTTCATCATGCAAAAGCTGGAGGGCGATGGCATGGCCTTCGTCCACGCGGGCGGCACGGTGGTGAAGCGGGAGCTGGCCCACGGCCAGTCGCTGCTGGTGGACACGGGCTGTGTGGTGGCCTACACCGGCGGCGTGAACTTTGAGATTCAGTACGTCGGAAAAATCAAGACCGCGCTGTTTGGCGGCGAGGGCTTGTTTTTGGCCAAACTGAGCGGGCCGGGCACCGTTTGGTTGCAGAGCCTGCCGTTCTCGCGTCCGGCGTCTCGGGTGTTTGGTGCCGCGCCGCAGCGCGGCGGCTCGCGCGAAGAGGGCTCGGTGCTGGGCGGATTTGCGGGCGGTGGCGTGCTGGGCGGCCTGATCGGCGGGGACCGCTCGGACCACTGAGCGGGCTGCCCGCGCGCCGTGGCCTCAGGTGGCGGCGGCCAAGCCTTGCTGAAAATGCAGCGCCATGCAGGCCCGCGCAGCGTCTGCGTTGCGCTGTTGCAGGGCGGCC
>JACCDH010203432.1_pt1 | contig 12009 bp, 28 predicted proteins | sample 7442481 | NCBI WGS metagenome assembly JACCDH01 (sample SAMN15323433, study PRJNA562643) | freshwater metagenome | isolation source: river surface water | place: USA:Blue River Watershed | collected 2017-08-15 | reverse complement strand
ACGCTGTTACTTCATCCATCGTGTGTTCTTCCGAAAATTCAGTGATGGACGGCATGTTGCTTGTCATCTGCTGGGTTTTCCTCTGGTGGTTTTTCCATCTGGCGAAGGTGGCGCACGTAGCGCACAGTCACGCCCATTTCGTCCGCGACGATTGCCGCGGGGGTGCCTTCGTCCAGCATTTCCAGGATGCGGCGATTGCGCAGCCTCGCTTCCATGTGGTTGCAGTTGGCCGGGTACAGGATTTCGCCGCCGAATGCCGTGACCAGCTTCAGCGCGGTGGGCCAGCCCAGGATTTCCACCAGGCGGTGGTCGGGCTGCAGCCGCTTGGGCACGTACATGATCACCTTGTTGGCTTTCTTGCCGTCCGCGCCCGCGTAGCACCTGGGCAGCTGTCCGATCAGGTACATCGCCGCCTCGCGGCCGATGACCTCTGCTATTTCGCGCACGCTGTTTGGCAAGTCGTCCAGCATCCTGTCCCCTTCGTTATTTCAGCTTGTATCGGTCACGGCATCGCGCACACGCGGCACGCACCAGGCGCTCCGACCATTCCCCGCACAGGTCGCATTCGCCCGGCTCCCCCTTCGGCATAGCGGCCGCGGCTCTTTGCGCTGCTGCCAATGCCTCCCTTTCGCGGGCCTGGATCAGCCCGTCTGCTTTGTCTGCGTCATCCATCAGTTGCTGCCCTTGAAGTTGCGGAACGGCCAGGCCACCATGGCCGCGTCGCGTTCGTGCTGGTTGCACCTGCCGTCCCACCTGGTGATTGCCTGGAACCTGGCGGCGTCCAGCTTCGCGCCCTTGCGCCTGGGGCTGATCCCGCGGGCCTCGATGCCATGCGCTTTGCACGCTTCCTCGATCAGCGCGCACCAGCCGTCGATCTGGCCCACGTTGCGCGCCACCTTCAGCAGCGCGGCCCGGCTCACACCGCGGCCCCATGTCGGGCTTTGCAGCCGGCTGTCCTCGAACACCACCAGGGCCGGCGCGATGCGCGTGATCGTGGCCACCAGTTCGCCAGGCGTGCAGGTGTCCAGCGCGGCCAGCTTTCCATCGGTGTAGGTCGCCAGGCCGGTGGCCTTGCCTGGGTCAATCCCCAGCACCAGGGATGTCACCGCGGCACCCCGTTCAGGCGATCGGCCACCAGCTGCGCATAACCGGCGATGTCCTGCCAGCTGTCCGCGTAGTCGGGGTCGCCGTTCAGCACGCGCGCGATCTTGTGGAAGATCATGTCCAGGGCTTCCTGCTGATCGTCCGCCAGCACCTTGCCGCGGTCGGCTGAAAACCCTTCGGCCATTCGCTTGAACGTGCGCGAAATCTGCGCGTGCCCCTGGAACGTGCCGTAGCGGTGGCCGCGCTCGGTCAGAATCTGGTTCAGGTCGTTGGTCATTCCTGGCCGCCTTTCTGCGTGCGCAGGAAGTGATCCAGCCGGGCGATGCGGGCCTTGTGGTACTGCACCATGGCCGCCGCGTATTCCTGGCCAGCCTGGGCTTCCAGCAGCCGGCGCCGTGCGTCATCCAGTTCTCGCTGCGCCAGCACTTCGGCGCTGGGGGTGCGGATCATTTCGATCAAGTCACGGAACATGGCCGCCCCCTCAAAACAAAAGCGCGGCCGCATTGCCGGCGACCACCAGGCCGCCCGCGATCGCAGTGCCGAACATCACGCCGACCGTGATCAGCGCCCACTTGGCCAGGTGGCGAAGGTGCCGCGGCGTGTGCGTGCTGCCTTGGCTTGCTGCCTGGTCGGATTGCCTGGGGATGCGCTTCCCCACCCTGGCCACCTTGGCCGGGTACTCATTGCGGTTCTTCATCGGGTTCCCTCCATCAGTCGTTGCACCGTCACCGCCAGGGCGTCGGTTTCATCCATCTTTCGAATGGCCCAGGCGCGGCGCTGTCCGTGCAGGCCCATCAGCGGCCCCTGGTGACATTCCTTGCAAAGCGCCACGGCGGTGAACCCCTGGCCTTGCTTGATTTCGTGCGCGTCGCTCGGGCCGGCCTGGTCGCACACGGAACACGGCAGCGACTTCACTCGCTCGATGTGCCGGCGCTCTGCCACGGTCGGGGCTTTCTTGTTTTTGCTCTGCATCAGGCCGGCACCTCGTCTGGGTAGATCACCACCCCGCGTTCAGCGGCGACGGCGTGCAGGAATTCCAGCCATTCCCCGAACTTCTTTTTGCCGAACTCGCGCGTGCGGTGGCCCAGCATCACCACGCCACCGTTCAGGCCCATGGCCAGGCGCGCCGTTTCTTGCTCAAAGGCCGCGGTCAGGATGTCCTTCCATTCCTGGTCGGACAGCTTCACCATCTGGCCATTGACGGGCCACAGCAGCTGATCGCTGAACGCCTGCAGGATCGGCCACTGCGCGGCGTTCTGATCCAGCGTGCGGGTGCGTTCCTGGATCACCACCGCGTAGCCCTCTGGCGCCTTGCGAACCGCGTCGACCGCGTTCGCGCGTGCGACTTCGTGGGCCAGGATGAACGTGCGCTTTTCCATCACAGCACCCCCGTTCTCAGGCCGTGGTGGACTTCGGGCCAGCCGATTGGCGTTTCTCCAGGCATTGGCGCACGGACGCCAAGATCGCGTCCCGGCCAGGTGCGTCCCTGAACCTGGCGATCGCTGCCAGCATCCCCGCTGCCGCTTGCTTGTTCGGGTGCGTGGACAGCACCAGGCGCGTGCAGCACTGCAGGCACTGGAAGCGGTACATGCCGCTGTGCGGGTTCGTGGCCGCTTTCTCGCAGGCTTCGCATGTCATGCCCCCGCCTTGCGCACCTGGGCGTCGTACTCATCGCCCTCGCCACGATGCTTGCAGCCGCTGCAGCATGGGTCGGTCACGCTCATGTCGTACCGGCAGCGGTTGCTCATGCGGTGGTTCAGTTCTGCCGGCAGGTTCCAGCAGCCGTAGCGGTGGCCGGCGTGCTGAACCGTTCCAGGATGAACAGGGTGATCAACCACCGGCATCAGCTGGCCTCCTTGCGGGCCTGCGGCCGGTAGCTTGGCCAGTCGAACGGAACCCAGCGGGCCGTTTCGGTCAGGCGGTCGAAGCTGCGATCCCCGATGTATTCGCGGAAGCCCTGCTTGGCCTGGTTGGTCAGCAGGATCGTCGGCTTCATGTCGCAGTAGCGCCGATCCAGGACTTCGAACAGGATGGTCTGCTCGCCCTCGGTGCCGTACTGCACGCCGATTTCGTCGATCACCAGCAGCTGCACGCTGGACAGCATCTGCAGGACTTCTTCCTCGCTGCGCTCAGAATCGCGCCGCCAGGTGCCGCGGATCATGCGGATCAGGCCCATGGCCGTGGTGTAAAGGCCGGTGTGGTCGGGCACGATCGCTTGCAGGATGGCAGCGGCCAGGTGCGACTTGCCGGTGCCAGGCATCCCGGAAAACACCAGGCCATGCCCGCGGTGCAGCTTGTCCTTGAAGTTCTCCGCGAACTCGCGGGCCAGGTTCAGGGCGCGCTCCTGGTCATCGGTCGCGGCCTTGAAGTTCTCGAAGTTGCGACCGATGAAGCGCGCAGGGATTGCCGCGCGGCTGATCATTCGTTCGATGTGCTGGCGCTGGGCTTCAGCCTGGCGGCGCAGTGCTTCGGCGCGTTCGTTCGCCTTCTGTTCTTCGGCGCAGGTCGGGCAGCCCGTCCAGATTTCACGCGAACCAAAGAAGCGGCTGCCGTTGCTTTCGTAGTCGCCGTGCTTTTCGCAGGCGATGGTGCGAACGCCCAGCGGCTGCATCATCGGGCCTTTGCCCAGGATGTCGCCCAGCTGGCGGGCGGGGGGTTCATGCAAGTGCGCCATCTTCGGAAATCCCTTCTCGGTAGTTCATGTCGGTGAAGCCCACGTGCCGGCTGGTCTTGCGGCTTTGGGCGGGGGCGCCAGCAGTCGGGCGCTGGAATCGGCGGGCATTGCGCAGCCAGGTGCGCAGGGCGGCGTCCCAATCCTTGAAAACGCTGCCGCGGCTGCGGTGGTAGTCGGTGAAGGTGGCGAACTCGGTGGCCAGATCGACCTGCAGTTCTGCGGCCAGCTGCTGGTGGGTTTCCTTCGGCTGGAAACCTTCGGGAAGCTGCGAACCCTTTGTGGATTTAATTGATGGTTCTTTTGACGGATTCCCGGAAAATTTTTCCGACGGAATCTGCTGTTTTTTTCCGCCGGAAATTTCTGCCGCCGGAAGAATCTGCCGCTGGCCCAGGTTCAGGGTGATCAGGTCAGACGTGAAGGCGCCGGCCACTTCGCGGGCCTGGCGTGCGATCAGCCCCATCGATTCCAGCGCGGCCAGGTGCGTGCGGATCGTCCGGTCTGATTGCTCTGTCCACATGGCCAGGGTGGCCTGCGACGGCCAGCACTGGTTGCGATCGTTCGCGTAGTTGGCCAGGGCGATCAGCACCAGCTTTGCGCCTGGTGACCCGGTTCTCTGCTTGGACGCCCAAGCGATCGCTTCGACGCTCATAGCCCCACCGCTTTCTCAAAGTAAAAAACGACGGGTGGCGGCAGTTTTAGATCGATGCCGTGGGCCATCAGCTTTTTGGCTTGCGCTGCCGTGATAACCCCAAACAGCGGCGTTCCGGCCAGCGTCATGTGATCTCTAAACTGTTCGACGGTTTTCGTTCCTTTTCTCACGTTGCAAGTGGCACATGAAAGGCGCAGGTTTTCGGCGTCATCCGTCCCGCCAGAATCTTTTGGGATGACGTGATCCATCGTGAACGTGTTAAACGTCAGTTCAGCGCCGCAGTATTGGCAGTGGCCGGCGTCGCGCTGGAACACGTAAAACCTGGTTCGCCAGTGGATAGGTTTCTTTTTCATGCGGCAGCCTGTTCTGCACCGCGGCGTGCCGGCGCCGGCTTGTCCTTGAACCACTCAGGGCGAAGCACCCGCAGCTGCCATTCGCGCTGCTCGGGGATCGTTTCGCCCCACTGGCTGACTGCGCTCACTGAAATCCCCAGCATGGCGGCCAGCGCGGTCATCGACCCCGCCATCTCGATCGCTTTTCTTGTTTCCATGGTCGGCCCTTCTGAAGCACCCTAAAAAATCGTTAGGGTGAATTTTAAGGGCGTTTAAGTTCCGTAGTCAAGCACACTTAAAACCGGAAAAAATGCACTAGCCTTGTCCTCTTTAGTTGGCTAAACTGTCGGCATGGAACTGAAAGAACGCATCGCGGAAGCCCTGCGGATCGCAGGTAAAAGCCCGACCCAGGTTGCGGCTGAAACCGGCGTGTCCGACAGCGCCATCTCGCAGCTGCTTTCTGGCAAGACAAAGACGCTGCGGGCCAGCACGGCGGTCAAGCTCGAAGCGGCCACCGGCGTTCGCACGTCCTGGCTGGTCAGCGGTGACGGGCCGCAGCTGTCCCTCCCCATGGCCATTCACCACATGGAAGGCGCCGGCGACACGGACAAAGGCGTGCGCGTTGAACTGCTGGCGAACAGCGCCAGCATGGGCGCTGGGGCCGACCTGGAAGATGAGGATGTCCTGTCGGGCCACATCACGCTGACCCCGGCTTTCGTGCGCGATCACATCCGCCCGTCGCGGCTCGATCGGCTCAAGTTCATCCACGCCTACGGCGACAGCATGGCCCCCACGCTGAACAGTGGCGACGTGCTGCTGGTCGATACCGGCGTCACCGATGTGAAGATCGACGGCATCTATGTGCTGCGCGCCCACGAACGCCTGTTCGTAAAGCGGGTGCGTCAGCGCCTGGACGGCCGCTATGAAATCAGCAGCGACAACCCCACGCACAAGACGGTCGACATCCTGAACGGCGACCACGAAGTCAGCGTCGCGGGCCGTGTCCTTTGGGCCTGGAACGGCCGGAAAATGTGACCCCATGAAGATCAAGACCGGCCCTTTGCTTTCCCTGGCAGCCTGCGCAGTGCTGGCGGGATGCGACCAGGCATCGGCGCCAGGTCAAGGTCAGGTGCTTGAAGCCCTCGAACTGCAGTACGTGATGACGTACAAGGACGCCCCAGGCTCGAAGAAATGCCTGGCGCCGAAACAGCTGAACGGCAGCCGCTGGTTCACTCTTTGCGGCATGAACACAGGCGGGCCTGGGCTGGCCAATGCCGGGCTTTGGGAACTCCGCGAAGAAGGCGGCGCATGGGTGGCGCTGGCCAGCAATGGCCGGGCCTCGGACGCCCAGGAACGGTTCACCGATCCGAAGATCAAGCCACCGGACCGCCCGCCACAGGTCGACGTGGCACAGGCCCGCGCACTGTGCCCAGAATAGGCCAGCACCACCACAGCAAAGCCCGCCCCATGGCGGGTTTTTTTTCGCCTGCTTACATGGCAAGGCCGAAGCGCGCTTAATTTATTTTTGAGGGGGGCTTTACTTCAGCAATTAAGTCGGCTTAAAATTCAGTCATCGCCACATTGAAAGGGGAAACGCGATGACCGACCACCACACCAGCCAGCGCCAGCTGTTCATCAAGGGCAGCCGCACCGCCGAACGCCTGAAGGCGGCCGGCCTGATCGCTCTGTTCTTCCTGGCCTTCGGGATCGTTGGCCGCATGGATTACGAAGATGCGGTCGCCATGGAATCCATGAAGCACGACGCCGTGCAAATGGCCGCCGCCACCAGCTGCGATCGATAAGGGGGCGCTATGACATCTCAAAGTCTTTTCTCGTTCCGCTTCCAGGGCATCACTGGCCACGTGTTCCACGGCGATTTTGTGCGCTGGGGCGGGGCTGGTTTCCAGATCGAAGCCGCAAAGGCTGATCTCCGCGCCGCGATCGAAGCGGCTCGCAAATAAGGGGAGACAGCATGGCAGCCACAAAGAAAGCCCTGTCCATCCGCGCACAGAAGGAGGCCATTCGCGCCCAAATCGCCGCGACGAATGAACACCTGATCGCTGCGACGAAGCGGGTTCCGGAAGCGGTGGTCAACGGATCGCACCAGTTTGCCGTCGCCTGGCGCGACCAGGCTGAAAAGGTTGTGTTCGGCTCCCTGTCCACTGGCACGAAAAAGGCAACCACGGATAACCTGGAACGCCTGCTCAGTGCCAAGCTGCAGCAGCTGCAGGTTCTGCGGGGGGCTGCAGCATGAACGAAACCACGCAAGGCATCACCCCCACAAAAAACGTGTACCAGCTGATCGCGGCCGTGGCCGCTGAACTGGCCCAGGAAGGCATCAGCAAGGATCGCCGCAACCAGCAGCAGGGCTACCAGTTCCGCGGCATCGATGACGTCTATAACGCCCTGGCGCCAGTGATCGCCAAGCACGGCCTGGTGATCCTGCCGCGCATCTTGTCGCGCGACATCACCGAACGCCCGTCCGCGAAAGGTGGCGTCCTGTTCTCGGTGGTGGTGGAGGCTGAATTCGATTTCGTCAGCAGTCACGATGGCAGCAAGCACACCGTCAAGACATACGGCGAAGCCATGGACAGCGCGGACAAGGCCACGAACAAGGCCATGTCTGCCGCCTACAAGTACGCCGCCTTCCAGACGTTCTGCATCCCCACCGAAGGCGACAACGATGCCGACGCCAGCACCCACCAGGTGGCCGCATCAAAGCCGGCTGCGAAGTCTGCAGCAAAGGCCGGCGCCAGCGCGCCAGCCGTGTCCGGGCCTGAACTGCTGACGCCTGAAGAAGTGGCCACGATCACCGCACTGGCCGAAGAAGTCAGCAAGCCGATCAAGGACATCACAGCCGCCTACAAGGTCGGCAGCCTGAATTTCATCCCACGCAGCGCCTACGCAAAGATCGTCGCCCGCCTCGAAGCGGCGCGCGTGCCGGCTGACGCTGCCCAGGAATAACCCACAGCAAAAGGAACAGCCATGAACGCACCAGGCACCCCGATTTACCTCGACATTGAAACGATCCCCGGCCAGCACACCAGCGTGCGAGCCGCCCTGCAGCTGGAAGCGGACGAAGAAAAGGCGGCGATCAAGGCGCCGGCGAACTACAAGGACGCCGACAAGATCGCGGACTACATCCTGGCGAAACAGCAGGAAATCGACGCGGCTGTCGAAGCCCGCTGGCGCAAAACCACGTTCGACGGCGCGCTCGGGCAGATTGTCTGCGTGTCGCTGGCCATTGGTGACGATGCGCCGATCACGATCTACCAGGAAGAATGGGCCGCGGCCGAAGGCTTCATTCTGGCGGAACTGAACCGGGTGATCGGTGACGCCTACCACCCGTCGCGCGACATGCGGCCGGTGTTCGTTGGCCACAACATCGTGTCCTTCGACCTGCGCTTCATCTTCCAGCGGTCGGTGCTGCTCGGCATCCAGCCGCACCCGATCATCCCGTTCAATGCGCGTCCATGGGACGCACAGGTGTTCGACACGATGACCGCCTGGGCTGGTGTCGGCAATCGCGTCAGCCTCGACAAGCTCTGCCGCGTGTTCGGCATCCCCACGAAGGGCAGCGAACTCGGCGGCGATGAAATCGACGGCAGCAAGGTGTGGGACTTCGTGCAGGCAGGTCGTGTCGCGGACGTGGCCACGTACTGCGCTGCCGATGTGGAACGGGTGCGCGAAATCCACCGCCGGATGACCTTTGCCTACGCGAAAGGGGCGGCCGCGTGATCCTGCCGCAAGACATCACCGCACGCCTGCAGAAAGCCGGCACCGCCGCTTACGCCATCCGATCGCATGACGGCGTGCAGGGGCCGCGCACCAGCCAGTACCACGAACTGATCAAGCAAATCGACGCGGCCCAGGCTGACGCACGCCAGCGCGTGCCGCACCTTTACCGGAAGGAAGCCCCATGACATTCACCCTGAACCCCGACCAGGTGCTGCAGGCCGCCGAAGCCCTGCAGCGCCAATGCCACGGCCTGGCCAAAGCCAGCGGCTGGTGGACGGACATGCTGTCCGGTCGCAGCCTGGTGGGCGAATACGCCTACATGAAAACGCCCGGCTTCATGCCACCGCGCAACATCGCGGAACTGCTCTGCCTGGTTCACTCGGAAATCAGCGAAGCCATGGAAGGCGTGCGCAAGGGCTTGATGGACGACAAGTTGCCAAACCGCCCCATGCTCGAAGTCGAACTGGCCGACGCCGTGATCCGCATCTTGGACTTGCGCCGCGCCGGCCACGAAATCGAAACCGAAAGATTCACCACATTCAACGGCGCGAACGTAGCCAGATACCACCTAAAGCAAAAGGACAAAGCAGCATGCTGAACCAGGCGCAAATCATCGGCCACCTGGGCCGCGACCCCGAAACCAGGTACCTGCCCAGCAGCGAAGCCGTCACGAACTTCTCCGTGGCCACCACGGAAAAGTGGCGCGACAAGGCCACCGGCGAACAAAAGGAAGCCACAGAATGGCACCGCATCACCACCTTCGGCAAGCTGGCCGAAGTCTGCGGCCAGTGGCTGAAGAAAGGCTCGATGGTGTTCGTGCAAGGGAAGATCACCACGAAGAAGTACACCGACCGCGATGGCGTCGAACGGTACAGCACCGAAATTCGCGCGGACACCATGAAGATGCTCGGCGGCCGCCAGGACGGTGACGGCCACCAGGAACAGCCTCAGCGCCAGCAGCGCCCACAGCGCCAGGCACCGCAGCCGCAGCCCCAGGGCAGCGGGTTCGATGACATGGACGACGACATTCCGTTTTGAATGATGGCAGCCGCGCGGGGCCGGCTTCTCCTTTCACCTTGGGATCGCCACCAGGGAAACAGCCTAGGAAGTCTGCGCGGTGCTGCCCGCATGAGATTCACAGCACCGCAGTCAGGGCAAGGCGCAGCCGGCCGCAAGTGAATAGCGCCAATTCCTGGGAACGGCCTTTTGATTGAGACAAGAACTATGGACGAACGAACCTGCTGCAGCTGCGGCCACACGAAGGCCGCCGAAGAATTCAGGCCGACGCCCGCTGGGAACCGCCGGGCGAAGTGCAAGGGATGCGAACGCGCCGAACACCGGGCGCGATACGCGGCGATGGAAGAAAAGCCGCACCAGCGGCCCGACATGAAGGCGTACTACCGGGCCTGGTACGCGAAGAACCGCGCCAGGCTGATCGCCAAGGCCGCCACCTACAACCAGGCACACCCGGAAATGCGCCGCGATGTCTGCCGCGAAAACATGCGACGCGATCGCGCCAGGCTTGGTGAACGGTACGTGCGCCGAATGCTGGCGCAGGAAACGGGCCTGCGCAGCAAGGACATCCCGCAGCCGCTGGTGGAAGCCCAGCGCGAACTGCTGAACATCAAACGCTACCTGAAGGGGGCCGCATGAAAAACGTCGAAGAACTGCGCCAGCACCTGGCGACCGTCTTTGCCGACCTGAAGGCCGGCGCCATCAAGCCAGGCGAAGCAGCCGAACTGGCGAACATCGCCGGCAAGATGATCAGCAGCGCGAAGGTGCAGGTCGAATATTACGCACTGCGCAAGGAAACGCCGGTGATCCCATTCCTGGGGGGCGATGCCGATGCCTGATTCCGAATTCCTCACAGCCGAAGAACTGGCCGAAATAACCGGGTACAAGCACCCAGGCAGCCAGCGGGAATGGCTTGACGCGAACGGCTGGCAGTACGTCCTGAACGCGGCCAGGCGCCCGATCGTTGGCCGGTACTTCGCCAGGATGCGCCTGGCTGGCGTGCAGCCGACCGCGAACAGCGGTACCGCCCCAGCCTGGAAGCCCGACTTCTCTGCCCTCGCTTCGTAAGGTAATGTCGGTCTATGCGCCCGAAATCTTCGAACCGTGACCTGCCGCCCCGGATGATCCGCGTCCGCAAGACGCTGAAGTCGGGCGCGGAATGGTTCTCCTACTACTACAACGGCCGCGACGCGGACGGCCGCCGGGTGAAGATTCCGCTTGGCCAGGACTTGAACGAAGCCAAGCGGCAGTGGGCGAAGCTGGAATGCAAGGAAATGCCGGTCGACACCGGCCTGCTGCGCTTCATCTTCGAACGGTACGAAAAGGAAGTGGTGCCCACGAAGGCGCCAAAGACACAAAGGGACAACCTTGGCAGCCTGAAGGCGCTGCGCAAGGTGTTCGACAGCGCGCCGATCGACGCGATCACACCGCAGTTCATCGCGCAGTACCGCGACCAGCGCGGCAAGGTGGCGCCGGTGCGCGCGAATCGGGAAATCACGCTGTTCTCGCACGTCTGGAACATGGCCAGGGAATGGGGCTTCACCGCCAAGGAAAACCCGGTCAAGGGCGTGCGCAAGAACAAGGAAAAGCCGCGCGACTTCTACGCGGACGACCAGGTGTGGGCAGCCGTGTACGGGTCGGCCTGCGACGAACTGAAGGACGCCATGGACTTGGCGTACTTGACCGGCCAGCGGCCGGCGGACGTGCTGAAGATGCGGCTGTCCGACATCAAGGACGGCGCCCTGGAACTGCAGCAAAACAAGACGAAGAAGCGGCTGCGCATTTTGCTGGATGCCCCCGAAGGCGGCCGCACCCAGCTTGGCCAGCTGATCGACCGGATCAAGGCCCGGCCGCGCAAGGTGGCCAGCCTGGTGATCGTGGCCACGCCCGCCGGCGTCGCCCTGAACCAATGGACGCTGCGCACGCGGTTCGATGATGCCAGGGCCGCGGCCGCGAAGGCCGCGACCGAAGCCGGCAATGCCGACCTGGCCGCGCGCGTGAAGGGGTTCCAGTTCCGCGACATCCGCCCGAAGGCCGCCAGCGAAACCGACCTGGCGCACGCCTCGAAGCTGCTGGGCCACACCGACAAACAGATCACCCGCACCGTGTACCAGCGGGTGGGCGAAACGGTGATGCCCACGAAGTGAAAACGGCCCCAAGCGGGGCCGTTCTGCTATTGGCGGAAGGGGTGGGATTCGAACCCACGGACGCTTTCGCGTCGCTTGTTTTCAAGACAAGTGCAATCGACCACTCTGCCACCCTTCCAAAATCTGCCCCCGATTCTTTGGGGGGGTTGGGAAAATCATCTTCCCAAGTTGGGAAAACTCCCGTTTTTTTTCTTTTCGCGTCAATACCTTACGGTCACTTGCAACGGCTTTCAAGACCGGTGCAATCGACCACTCTGCCACGCTTCCTTGGGGGGAGATTGTAACGAGATAAATGGCGGGATCGACACGGTCCGGCAAAAGCGACTCAAGTGGGGCTCAGCATGCCCCGTT
>JACCDH010136101.1_pt1 | contig 12009 bp, 9 predicted proteins | sample 7442481 | NCBI WGS metagenome assembly JACCDH01 (sample SAMN15323433, study PRJNA562643) | freshwater metagenome | isolation source: river surface water | place: USA:Blue River Watershed | collected 2017-08-15 | reverse complement strand
TTCAAGATTTGTCAAATTACAATGTGTTTATTGTCACCGTTCCAACACCAATTGATCAATTTAAAGCGCCAGATCTAAGGCCGTTGCTTAATGCTTCAGAGATGCTTGGTAAGATTCTGAAAAAAGGTGATATTGTTATTTATGAATCAACTGTTTATCCTGGTTGTACAGAAGAAGACTGTGTGCCGGTTTTAGAAAAGTATTCTGGGTTAAAATTCAATCAAGATTTTTTCTGTGGCTATTCTCCGGAACGCATTAATCCTGGAGACAAGGTAAATACACTTATTAAAATTAAAAAAGTAACTTCTGGGTCAACGCCTGAAATAGCAGAGTCGGTTGATCAACTTTATAAATCAATAATCAATGCAGGAACACATAAGGCGCCTAGTATCAAGGTTGCAGAAGCATCCAAAGCCATCGAAAATGCACAGCGAGATGTAAATATATCTTTTGTAAATGAATTGGCTTTAATCTTTGATCGTATGGGAATTGATACGAATGATGTTTTGGATGCAGCAAGTACCAAATGGAATTTCTTAAAATATAAACCGGGGCTTGTAGGAGGACACTGTATTGGTGTTGACCCGTACTATCTAGCTCACAAGGCCGAAAGTCTAGGATACCACCCAACAGTTATTCTTTCAGGCCGAAGAGTTAATGATAACATGGGATTGTTTGTAGCCAATAAGTTAGTTAAACTCATGATATCAAAGAACTTTACCATATCAAAGTCGAAGGTATTGGTATTGGGAATTACGTTTAAAGAGGATTGTCCAGATATCAGAAATTCCAAGGTGATTGACATAATTAGAGAATTAGAGCAATTTAATATTCAGGTAGATGTATTTGATCCGCATGCTGATAAGCATGAGGTCGACAAAGAATATGGTATTAGATTAATAGATACAATAAAAGACACTTACGATGGAATTGTGTTAGCGGTTTCTCATAAAGAATTTTCAGTATTAGAAGTAGATAAGTTGAAATCATCTGAAGCATCTATTGTTTTTGATACAAAAGCTTTTTTATCGCGTTCCATTGTAGATGCTAGACTTTAATATGTGATGAATATACAAATGGTAGACCTTAAGGGTCAATATGATAGAATTAAAACGGAAATAGACAGGGCTGTCATCGACTGCATGGAAAGCACAGCGTTTATCAACGGGCCTACAGTAAAGGAATTTCAGTCAGATTTAGAAAAGTACTTAGGAGTTAAACATGTTATTCCTTGTGCTAACGGTACCGATTCACTTCAAATAGCTATGATGGCTCTGGATTTAAAACCTCGCGATGAAGTGATTTGTCCAGCGTTTACTTACGTAGCAACAGCCGAAGTAATTGGTTTGCTAGGTCTTACGCCAGTCATGGTAGATGTTGACCCAAATACATATAATATAGACATTTTAGCCATAGAAAATGCGATTACAACTAAAACAAAAGCAATCGTTCCGGTTCATTTGTATGGACAATCTTGTGATATGGAGCCAATTATGGCCTTAGCTTTGAAGCACCAATTATTTGTTATTGAAGATAATGCACAAGCAATTGGTGCTGATTATACCTTTTCAGATGGACGTGTTGCGAAGACTGGAACAATCGGCCATATAGGCAGTACTTCTTTTTTTCCATCGAAGAACTTGGGATGCTATGGAGATGGCGGCGCATTAATGACCAATGATGATAATTTGGCGCAAAAGATGAGAATGATTGCCAATCATGGTCAAGAAAAAAAGTACTACCACAAAGTATTAGGTTGTAATTCACGGTTGGATACCATACAAGCTGCTATATTGAAAATAAAGTTAAACTACTTGGATTCATACAGCGAAGCGCGGAACGCAGTAGCTGATTTTTATGATAACGCATTTATGGATATTGAAGGACTACAGTTACCATTAAGAAAAACAAACAGTACTCATGTTTTTCATCAGTATACGTTAAAAGTAAAAAACGGTAAGCGCAGTGAATTACAAGAATATTTGTCTAAGAAAGGGATACCGAGCATGATCTATTATCCAATGCCATTATATAGACAAGAGGCATTTCAACAATTTGTTCATGATGGTATTAAATTAGACACTTCTGAATTATTGTGTAGTGAAGTTCTTTCTTTGCCGATACATACTGAAATGAATACTGATCAGTTGCAATGGGTGAGTAGTAATATTCAATCATTTTTTCAAAATAAACATGAGTGATTTTTTTGTGCATGAAACCGCCATTTTAGACAATGGCTGTAACATTGGCCGAGGTACAAAAATTTGGCACTTCAGTCATATAATGGCCAATTGTATAATTGGAGAGAATTGTAATATTGGGCAGAATGTGGTGATTTCACCTGATGTTGTTTTGGGTAAAAATGTCAAAGTACAAAACAATGTTTCAATTTATACAGGAGTAACCTGTGATGATGATGTTTTTTTGGGGCCTTCAATGGTATTTACAAATGTGATTAATCCAAGAAGTGCCATTAATCGAAGAGATCAATATGCGAAAACACATGTGGGAAAAGGAGCAAGCATCGGTGCAAATGCCACCATAGTCTGTGGGCGTAATGTAGGCGAATTTGCGTTCATTGGTGCGGGTGCTGTTGTGACGAAAGATGTACCTTCTTTTGCGCTTGTTGTAGGTAATCCCGCTCAACAAATTGGTTGGGTAGGTGAATATGGCCATCGGTTGGTCTTTAATGAACTTGGAGTAGCAGTTTGTGAAGAAAGCCAACAAGAGTACCACTTGAAAGCCAACAAGGTAGTAAGAACAAAATAAACATGGGAAATGAAAAAATAAAATTTGCCGTAATTGGCTGTGGTCACATAGGAAAGCGGCATATCAGTATGATTCTTGGGAATAGCAATTGTGAATTGGTGGCTTTGTGTGATATTAGACCCAAAAAAGATTTAGAAATTGATATAATTGTTAATGCTGTATTTTTTAGTTCAATTGACCAGTTAGTAAAATCTAACATAGAAATTGATGTAATTGTTATTGCTTCACCCAATGGTTTCCATGAAGAACATGCCCTAAAGGCTTTGGGCATGAATTGCCATATTGTGGTCGAAAAACCAATGGCATTAACCAAAGCGGGTTGTGAAAAAATTATTTTTAGGGCTTTGAACAAACACAAGCAAGTATTTTGTGTAATGCAAAACAGATACTCTCCGCCTTCAGTTTGGTTAAAAGAAGTTTTAGATCAGGGTATTCTTGGAAAAATTTTTATGGTACAAATCAATTGCTATTGGAATAGAGATGATCGCTATTATAAACCAGATAAACAAACAGGAAAACCAACTACATGGCATGGAACCAAGGGACTTGATGGAGGAACACTGTTTACACAGTTTTCACATTTTATCGATTTGATGTATTGGTATTTTGGGGATATTACCAATTTACAAGCCAGGTTAAATGATTTTAATCACAAAACCAGTACGGACTTTGAAGATTCGGGCTTTGTGTCATTTGATTTTGTTCAAGGTGGAATGGGGAGTTTGAATTATTCAACGGCTGTTTGGGATAAAAATTTGGAAAGCTCCATAACGATTATTGCCGAAAAAGGTGCTGTGAAAGTAGGCGGCCAATATATGAACGAAGTTGAATATTGTCATATACAAAATTATTCCATGCCAAAATTGGCAGAAAGTAATCCACCAAACGATTATGGCCCCTACAAAGGTTCAGCCGCCAATCATCATTATATTTATGAAAACATCGTGGAAGTTATTTCAGGAAATGGAAATATTACTACCAATGCGTTGGAAGGCATGAAGGTGGTCGATATTATTGAGAGAATATATGAAAATTAATAAAATTGGATTTAATTTAGTCATACATTCATTAGGGTCTTTATTTTCATTTTTTATACTATATTTAATTCTCAAAGTTTATGGAGTAGAAAAGCAAGGAGAATATGCAAATTTATTGGCAATTATTAATTTTGTTGTAGTACTTGGGATCTTTGGATTCCCACAAGGATTTATATATTTAATAAATAAATTAAAAATATCACATCAAAAGTTAACAATTTTTTCCTTGGAATATGTATTTGTGTTCTTTCTTTTGATTTTCGCTGCTTTTTTGTTGAATTTTCATTACGATTTTCATTTAATTGATGAAAAATTACTTAAAAAAGATGATGCAATTTTATTTTCATTGTCATGTTCAAGTTTAATTCTTCATGGTTTGTTAAGGGGCATTTATTTGACAATGAATCAAGGCCATATGTTTGCGATTTATTCAATATTGCCATCAATCGTTATGCTTGCTTTTTTATCCTTAGGCATATTGATTCAATATTCAAATATTCATTTTCTCGTGCTAATGTCATCTATTTGGGTGATGGTTTTTTCTATTTTTCTTGTGATTATGATTCTAAGAAAAAAAGACACTTTTGAAGCACAAAATATACCGGTAATCACACTTGTGGATCATGGTGCGCATTCTTTTCTACAAGCTTTATTTTATGCAGTGCAGCCGTTATTTGCATTTTGGGCAATTAAAAATTTTGGCGGAAATTTTATCGAAATAGGGTATTTTAATATTGGTTTGTTTTTATTACAAGGATTATTGGTGCCTGTTACTATGGTTGCGCCATATTTGTTTGATTATTTGACAAAAACTGATGCGAGTAGCACCTTTGATTTTGTTTTGAAAAATAAAGTAATTTTTGTTGATATAATAGTAAGTTTTTTATTGGCATTTTTCATTGGAGGATTTGGATGTTTATTTTTTGATGCGAGATATACTGTCCAAATAAAACTAACTCAAATTATTTTATTTTCCGTGCCATTTAATATTCACTACAGGATATTGTTACCACTCCTGCATGCTCGGGGGTTTCAGTTGTATAATACAGTTTTTGGGTTTGTTAGATTAGGTAGTTTTGTGATATTTTCAATCATTTGCATGATACTGAAAGTCGATAGACTTTTAGGTTTGGCATTCAGTTGGAGTGCATCTGAAATAGTGATGTTTTTATTAGTTTTCAAATATTCTAAAATAAAGTCAAACCAATGAATACGATCTTTTCTTTGATTTTTCTTTAATTGATGCCAATTCAAAGTCTAATAGTGGGTATGAAATTTGATTTTTTAAAAACTGAGGAATGAAAACAGAAAGAAGCTGCTGTATTTGATTTTATATAATTAAACGTTGATTAATTGAGAAATTAAGAATGGCATTTAATTTAACTGTACGGTAGTTTTAACAACGGTATTTGTGAATTAAAGTTGAAGAACCAAAAGTGACTATAATATGCAGACATTAACAATTATAGCCTTGGTATTTTATACAATAAGTATAATATTTTGCTTTTATTTAAACATTCCCAAAAAAGCAATTGAAATTTTTAAATTTAAACATCTATTTATTTGTTCATTTCTTTTAATTTTTTCTGTTTATATATATCCTCTATCTTTATTTTATATTTCGGGTGATGAACCAGCGGGAGATATTGCCCAAGATATTATTGTTTTTGGCGAATATATTCCGATGGCAATTTTATTAAGTTCTTTGTTTGTCTTAGTGCTTGCCATAATATTTTATAATTGGAGTAATGTTAAATCCGTTGTAAAGCCAAGGGAAGAATTAAGTTATTTGGACAAATTGGTTTTGTTTATTTTGTTCATAGTTTGTATTTCTATGTTAATCTCTTTGAGCCGTAGTGCGGGTGGTGTACTTTTACTTGTTCTAAAAGGATATACTGTAACCGAACTATTTATTGGTAATGGCCATTTAGCAGTAGCGTTTGAATGGATGTCCACAATTTTATTATTGTATTTGTCAAATGCTTTTTTGACTAAAAATAGAAAATTAATAATATTTTATTTTTTGTTACTTTTATTTTTAATATTGTGCTTTTCTGTAATGGGGCGAAGATCGACAATTGTCGTAATTGTTGGCTCTCTGATAATGAGTTATAATTTACTATACAAGCGGATCAAATTTAAGCAATTAATAGGGGTCGTGATATCTGGCTTCCTGTTTTTGACCTATGTAGGTTTTTTAAGGGGCCAATCCTTTGAAGATATTACTACTGGAATAGAAAATTTGCAAATAAAAAGAGAAGCGCTTTCTGAAGATGAAAATGCAGATCTATTGTACACGTTAAAGACGGGAAATTTTGCAGTTCCCTTTGAAACACTTCCACGAATAGTATCTACCCTAGGTGATAATTACTTTATAGGTTTTGGTTATTATTCTATGAGTTCGATATCAAATCTTGTGCCCCATGTAGTTTGGAATAATCGGCCATTGCCAATTTCGAATTGGTATATGAGAGAGTTTTATGGTATTTCTAATTTGAATGAAGGCCGCCAGTTTTTTCTTTTAACGGCACCCTACATGGATTTTGGTGTTTTGGGTATAATTCTGTTTGCTGTGTTTTTAGGATTTATATTTTTGAAACTTTATTATCTTTTTTTGAAAAATTCACAAAATGTACTTGTTGTTACGTTTGTTTCGCTTTTTTTTGGGTCATTCATGAATTTGATAAGCAATGATTTTTTAGGATTCATTATTGCTTTTGTTAAGGGCTACGGTTTTCCATTATTGGTATTGATGATGATTAAAAAATTCAAGAAGTTATTTTTTAATACATGAGACTAGCCTATTTAACTGCTTCCTTCCCGTATGGTGCTGGGGAATCATTTATTTCTCCAGAATTAGAATATCATTTAAGTGAAAATAATGCGATAGTACTATGTCCATTGTGGGCGAGGGGAAATTTAACCCATGAGAAATTGTTGAAAAGGGACAGTTTAATCATGTTGGATGGTAGATTTATTACGTTAAAAATGTTGTTATATTTAATACGATTTATTTGTGTTAAACCAGTAGCATTTTTGCGTATTTTGAATTTGGTATACAAATCTAAATTGCGGCATTTAGGTAAGAATGTATTATTAATACCGAAAGCTCTATTTATTGCCCGTATGGTCAAACGTTATGAAGTTGACCATATACACGTACATTGGTCATCTACAACGGCCACAGCTGGTATGATAGCCTCAATTGCTTCAAAAATTGATTGGTCATTTACCTGTCATAGGTGGGATATATATGATGGCAATTTGCTTAATTTGAAATCTATTTCGGCAAAATTCGTGAGATTTATTTCTGAAAGAGGAAGATTGGATGGTATTAATCGAGGAATAATTGAAGAAAAAGCTGTTGTGATCCACATGGGAGTTGAAATTCCTACGAAAAATTATTTTTCAAAATACAATAGCAAAAGCGATGTTTTTAATATAATTTGTCCTGCCAATTTAATTGAGGTTAAAGGTCATTTTTATTTAATTGATTCTATCGATAAACTAATTAAGAATGGATATAACGTTAAATTGTATTTAGCTGGAGATGGTAGTCTTAAAAATGAATTGAAATCCAAAGTGGAATTGCTTGGGTTAGGTAACAATGTTGTTTTTTTAGGGCAAATATCACATGATGAATTGTTGAAAAGATATAGAGAACAGAATATACACTGTGTTGTCTTACCTAGTGTAGATTTAGGCTGTGGGATGCATGAGGGCATTCCTGTTTCGTTAATTGAAGGTATGGCATTTGGAAAATTAGTTATTTCTACGCAAACAGGATCTATTCCGGAGTTGTTGCCAAATAATCTAAATGTTACTACGATTGACAAGGACCATTTGAAGTTGGCAAATTTAATTGGTTATTATATTGATAATCCAAGTATTTATTCTGCAAAATGTCAAGAGTTAAATAGTCTGTTTATCAGTGATTGGACTATTGGAAAATCAATGAATTCGCTTGTGGATGTTTTGTTGAATAAATAAATTTCTTTTCAATATTCTGTTTATAAATAAATTAAAATTATAATAATCTATAGTTTTAATGAAGTGTAAGCAGGTTAATTGTTGTAGATGATATTGGCTGTATTATTCCTGGTTTTTTAGTTTTCGAAGTTGAGATCGTTGGAATTCTGCTCTATTAATTTGGCACTTTTTGTGCACGGTGTAATTTTTTATTGACAGAAGTAAGTTAAATATAATTCTTATTAATAAGTTGAATACTAATATTATTGTGAAAATTTGAAAAAATGAAAGATGCTGGTCTGAATATATGGTTTATTTCAAAGTACGGCGGAACACCAGGGAATGGAAATTATATGCGGAATTTCTTTTTTTGTAGAGAATTTGCTGCAAAAAAACACAATGTATATTTCTTCAACTCGTACTATCAATTTAACACATCGCGTCATAAATTGAAGTCATTTTATAATTTAGTAATTTCTGATGGTGTATACAATTATCAAATTAATGGTCCAAGGATTTCTAATGGATTTAGCTATAAAAGAGTATATTCTTGGTTCGTTTTCGAATTTAATTTACTACGGTTGGTTTTATTTAATTTACGTGAAGGGAGGCCTGATGTTGTTATAGTTAAGTCAATTTCCTTATTTAGTATAATTTCTGGATTGATTTTAAAATTAAGATTTAAAACTAAATTAGTTGTTGAAATTACGGACATTTGGCCGAAGACTTTAATAGAAATTGGTAATTATTCCACGTATAATCCTCTTGTTTTTCTTCTGGGATTAATTGAAAAAATAGGCTATAAATATGCTGATGCATTAATTGGTTCAATGCCAAATCTTAAGGAGCACATACAGAGTATTTTAAAATATGATAAGGAAGTTTTTTACATCCCCCAGGGATATTCATTTTTTAATAGTAATACTGCCATTTCTAAAAAATTAGATTTTAGTAACACTGGCGTTTTTACTATAATATATGCAGGAACGTTAGGATCTGCAAATCAAATTGATGATTTGGTGGCCGTTGCAAAAATACTTGATTCACGTCGAGTAAAATGTCATTTCTATTTTTTAGGGGATGGACCATTAAAATTGCATTATAAAAACGAAACTGCACACCTTAATAATGTGAGCTTTTTGGATCCCCTTCCGCGGGAACAAGTATCTGGATTTTTAAGTAAATTCGATCTGTTAATTATTGCTTGGAAAAAATCGGAACTATATGCATATGGTATATCACCGAATAAGTTAATGGATTATATGAATAGCGGTAGGCCAATTCTTATGTCGTATAGCGGTTTTCCTAGTTTGTTTGAAAGCGATAAATATTGTTTTTTAGTAGAAGCTGAGAACGTGGATCAAATTGCTTCAAAAATAGAAGAAATTATTTGTATGCCTTCAAGTTTGTTAGACAGCATGGGAAAAAGTGCTTTAGAAACTTTACATAAATTTCATAGTTATGAGTTATTGGCTGCTAATTATCTTGATATATTGCGAAGGGTTATATGAATTATGAATTCAATTTTTATTAATTGTGTACTATATTTTAAAAATTCTAATTATTTGAGTGAAATTGAAACAGTTAAAAAATTGAAATGGTCATCGACTTGAATGGTAGTGCATTTAGTTCTTTGTTCTTCCGAAAAACTTGGGTCCTGAATCTTATTCGTTTTTTAACATTGAATGTTTTTTGATTGTATTTTACTGTTCTATCGGAAATTTTTCGCATATTTGTCAGATTAATAAATATTATTACATATTTTTATATTAATGTTAATTTTTAAAATTAATTCTAAATAAATATAATGAACACTAAAGTTCATGATATTTATTCCGCGTTAGAGATCATGGATATAAATACTATTTCAAAAACAGTTAAATAGCACTTGTAAAAATATGGCAATCCCATTTTCCCCTCCGTCCATTGACCAAGATGTAATTGACGAGGTAATAGATACACTTTCTTCAGGTTGGATTACGTCGGGACCAAAGGTAAAGCTTTTGGAAGAAGAAGTGTCGAAAATTGCGAATGTTCAAAGGAGTGTTTGTGTTAATTCATGGACTTCGGGTGCAATTTTAGCTCTTAAATGGTTTGGAGTAAAAGAGCACGATGAAGTAATTGTACCTGCATATACATATAGTGCAACGGCATTGGCGGTAATACATTGTGGTGCAACACCAATTATGGTGGATGTTAATGAGGATTTTACTATAAATGTCAATGCGATTGAAAAAGCGATTTCTCCAAGAACGAAGGTTATAATGCCAGTAGATATAGGTGGCTGGCCTTGTGATTACGAAGCGATTAATGACTTAGTTATTAAGTCGAGTGTAAAGAATCAATTTGTTGCTTGTTCGGAGAAACAAAAGATTTTAGGTCGAATATTGGTTGTTTCTGATGCTGCTCATTCTATTGGTGCTTCAGTCAAAGGTATTCCAACTGGAAAATTAACTGATTTAACGATATTTTCTTTTCACGCGGTTAAGAATATTACAACAGCTGAAGGTGGTGCCATTTGTTTAAATTTACCGGAGTTGTTCAATAATGATGAAGAGTATGAGCTGATGAAACTTTATTCCTTGAACGGGCAAAATAAAGATGCATATACAAAATCTAGGGCTGGTGGCTGGAAGTATGATATATTATTTGCTGGATTAAAAGTTAATATGCCTGATGTATGTGCAGCGATAGGATTGGCTCAATTAAGAAAATATAAGAGTAGTTTGATTCAAGAAAGGGAGAGAGTAGCAGGGCGTTATGATTCTTTTTTTTCGAAACATTCTCAATTTCAATTGCCAATTATTGAAGATGAAAACAGAAAATCATGTTTTCATTTATATGCCCTACGAATATGGAATTGTAGCGAACACCAAAGGGATTTAATTATTGAAGAAATTACACGGAAGGGAGTTGCGGTCAATGTCCATTTTATTCCAATGCCTATGCTCACGTTATTTAAGAATTTAGGATTTAAAATAGAAGATTATCCTGTTGCTTATAATAATTATTCACGTGAAATTTCATTGCCAATATATCCGGAGTTAAGCAATGATCAGATAGATATTGTATGTGAGGCTGTCTTTATGGCTTACGAAAAAGTCTTTCTTAATGATTAGAATATTAGATATTTTGTTTTCCCTTTTAGGGATTGTTTTTTTGTCGCCCTTGTTTGTAATTATACCGCTATTAATTAAGGTTGGTTCAGAAGGACCTGTTTTTTACAAACAAAAAAGAGTTGGATTGCATGGAACAGAATTTCAAATATACAAATTTAGATCGATGAGATTAAATTCTGATAAATTAGGTCTAATAACAATCGGGGGACGTGACCAAAGAATAACGCCAATTGGCTATTTCTTGCGAAAATTCAAATTAGATGAACTACCTCAACTAATAAATGTTTTGTCAGGCAAAATGAGTTTGGTAGGCCCGCGTCCAGAAGTGAAAAAATACGTGGATTTATATTCCGATGAGCAAAGTAAAGTTTTAACGATAAGGCCGGGCATAACAGATTGGGCCTCCATTTATTACCGCGATGAAAATGTTGTTCTTGGGAGATCTTCTAATCCTGAACTTGATTATATCGAAACGGTAATGCCAGACAAGTTGATGTATAATATGATATATATAAAAAAATACAGTGTTTGGGAGTATTTTAAAATTATTCTAGTTACTCTTTGGAGAATTTTCTTTTAATTCAATACTACTTACTGCAAATCTTCCTTGTAGAAACTGTCCTGATACAGTTGCTTGGAGATAATATATATAAAACGGCACCCGAATTTGTTTCAAATACATTGTGAATTGTCAAATTGTAATATTTTCTTCTGTAAACCCTGATGCGATTTTTTGACATTCTTTTCTCTTGTATTGGGCTCTTATTATTAAGTCCGTTCATTCTGCTATTATTTTTAGTAGGTCTTTTCGATACTGGATATCCTTTGTATAAACAAGAAAGGGTAGGAATAAACCAACAACCTTTTAAAATGTTGAAATTTCGTTCCATGCATTTGAATACAAGGGAAGTTGCTACGCACCTAATAGACGTTAGTGCCATTACAAAATGGGGGGCCTTCCTGCGTAAATCCAAATTGGATGAACTGCCGCAACTGTTCAATGTGCTCAAAGGCGATATGAGTTTTGTGGGGCCAAGGCCTAATTTATTATATCAAAAAGAATTGATTCAAGCACGTAGCAGCAGGCAGGTATATAGCGTAAGACCCGGCATTAC
>JACCDH011417526.1_pt1 | contig 12010 bp, 11 predicted proteins | sample 7442481 | NCBI WGS metagenome assembly JACCDH01 (sample SAMN15323433, study PRJNA562643) | freshwater metagenome | isolation source: river surface water | place: USA:Blue River Watershed | collected 2017-08-15 | reverse complement strand
GGCTGGAGAAGCCCAACTGGTTGTTGAGCTGGAACAAGACATGCTGACGGGGAGCACGCATGTCGGTGTCGATCAACAAGGTGCGCTCGCCCATTTGGGCAAATACGATGGCGAGGTTGGCGGCCAGGTAGCTGCCGCCCTCTGCCCTGCCCGCCCCCACTACGGCCAACATGGCGTGGCCTTGGGCTTTGTCGAACCAACGGAGTTTGAGTTGGCTGCGAATAGCACGCAGTTGGTCTACTTCGTGGCTAAAGGGCATATAGGCAGCCACCAACTCGGGATTGGTGACCTTGCCGCTGGAGCGCGGCAAGTAGGCGTACTCGTACTGGTACGAGAGGGCGTAGCGGATGTCGCCTTCGCTGATGAGGCCCATCATGATGGCAGCTTCGCCAAAGCGGATCTTCTTCTCGCGCTGCAAGGCCATGACGCGCAATGCGTCATCTTCGCTGATGATGCCCGCCTCTACCAGGATGGTGCCAATGGAGCGCTTGGTTTTTGTTTTGGCTACCGGTGCGTCCAAGCCGTTGAGGTCGATGTCAACATCTTCCGGGAAAAGCGAGGAATTGCGGAATTTGGATTCACTCATGACAGTCCTGCGAGTCGGCTTGATGTCGCCATTTCTTTGCGCAGTTTGCGCTTGGTGAAAAATTTGCGGAACAGCGCCCAGCGCTCAGACAGGCTGTAGGCATCGCCACGCCGCTCGATGATGCCGAGCACCGGGATGTCATCAATCATGATGTCTTCCACTACGCGCACTTTGCGGCTCAGTAGCTCCAGGCCCATGGCTGCGGCAAACGCAGCACCCAAAGCGCCCAACAGGGTGCCTGCGATGTACTTGGGGATGTTGGGTTTGGAAGGTGCTGATGGCTCGATGGCCGGGCTGAGGATGGAGACGTTGGCCTGGTCGGTTTGCTTTTCCAGGTTGAGCTGGTTGCTGCGCTGAAGCACCGAGTCGTAAATGCGTTTGGCCGCCTCCACGTCTTGGGCAAGCACGGCCACTTGGTCACGCTCGGCACGGAGTGAGAGCACGCGCTCTTTTTGGGCATCAATAGCGGCACGCAGTTCGCTCTCGCGCAGGCCCGCCGTGGTTTTGGCAACCCGGGTAGTGCCAGAGACACGGCTGATTTCTTTGGCCAGCTGCTGCTTGAGCTCGTCGACCTGCGCCTCCAGCTGCACGCGCTGGGGATGGTTGGGGCCCAAGTTCACGCTGAGCTCGGTGAGCTTGTTTTCTGCCCGGCTGAGCTCTCCACGCAAGCTTTGCACAACAGGGCTGGCTTGCACGTCTGGCGAGAGTTCGTCGTTCGCGGTTTTCTGGCGGCTGCTGATGCCCATGTTTTCGCCCTGCAGGGCGACGAGCTGGGCCAACAAAGCGTCGAGGCGCTGAGCTTCAATGTCAGCGCGCTGGTCGTTGCCGACAATGCCTTTTTCGCGCTGGTATTCGGAGAGCTTGGCCTGGGATGCCTCCACGTTGTCGCGCAGGGTTTTCAAGCGGTCTTCAAACCAATCTGCATATTGGCGCACGGGCTCTACGCGCAAATCAATGACCAGGTCGAGGTAGGCTTGTGCGTAGGTGTTGACAACACCCGTCACAAACTTGGGGTCTCCGCCTTCGAATGTGAGGCGGATCACGTTACTGCCACGCAGGGGTTCGGCAAGGAGGCCGCGGCGCAGGATGTTGGCGTAATAGTTTTCCAAGGGTACCTTGCCTTGAGTGGCATTTTTCCACTGGTCCACAAGGCTCGGGGTGTCTGCAATGCGCAGGCGCTTGACCACACCGATGGCGACCCGTTCACTTTGCAAAATGGCAACTTGGGTGGCAATGTAGTTGCCACCACCTGCGGCAGTGCCCGCAATCGGGTCGATGCGGGAGTCGACCAGGAGATCGGTAGTGGCCTGATAGGCCTTGGGGGTGGTCCAGGTGTAGACGCCACCGGCAATAGCCACCACAACAAAGGCCAAGGCAGCAATGTAGCGGTGGGCAAAGACGATGAGAAAGATTTGTTTGGGCGTCATGGCACGTTCACTTAAAACAGGCTTTCACGCACAAAGATAACGTCGTCAGGCTGCACCATGTCGGTCAACGGGGGCGTCAGCTCGGTGACCTTGCCGTCCGGGCTTTGGCGGTGCACACGCAAACCTTTTTCGGTGCCACGCGCAGTGGGGCCACCAGCACTTGCCAACGCTTGCAAGAAGGTCATGTTCCGCTCAACGCGGAACGAACCGGAACGCTGGGCTTCGCCATAGATGTAATACACGGGGGCGCGGCTGACGTACACGGTGTCGCCGGGGGCCATGATGAGGTTGTTGCCCGCAGCGCCCTGGAGGTAAATGGACAGCAAATCAACTTCTTGGCGGAAGGGCCGACCTTCCCGTTGACCAGTGACCACGACAGTATCAGCCCCACCTTGCGCAACGCCGCCCGCAAGCGCCAACACGTCGGACAGGCGGGTCTGGATGTACTCCAGAGGGTGCACGCCAGGTTTGAGCACGGCGCCCATGATGGAGACCTGCTTGCGGCGCGACTGGACCTGACTCACATTGACTTGGGGCTGCTGCATATAGCCGCCGTTTTTAAGGGCTGCGGCGATAAGTTTTTCGGCACCAGGAATCGTTAAACCCGCCAAACGAACGGAGCCGATCAAGGGGTAGGTGATGTCGCCAGACTCCTGGATGCGGGTTTCCAGGGTGAGGTCGGGGTTTTGAAACACCTGGATGCGCACGGTATCGCCGGCACCGAGCTTGTCATCAAAAACCTGGTCTTGCGCGTGGCCCAGTCCACCGCAAAGCAACACGCCAAGGCACAGTGTGCGGATGAGTGTGTGGAGTGTCATTGGAGTCCCTTCAGGCCTTTTTCGAGGTTGGCAGGATTGGGGTTGGTTTGCTCTGCTTTTCCGCCTTGGGCTCGGGCCGCTTCGCGAGCCTTGGCGCGCGCCTCTTGCTCAGCTTGGGCTGCGGCTTGCTCTTCAGCCTTGAGCTTGGCAGCGGCGTCAGCCGAGGCCTTGGCGTCCTCAGCGGCTTTCGCCTTGGCCTGCGCTGCGGCGTCAGCCTCGGCTTGGGCCTTGGCTTTCACAGCGGCTTCGCCACCCGCAAACTCGCCGAAATATTCGATCTTGGCCTTGGCTTTCATTTCAGCCTTTGCTGCCTTGATGGCTTCCCCGCCGCGCAGATTGGTGAGGAACACGTTGATGGCGGGCAATGCTTGGGCCTCGGATACTGGTTGCTGCTGCGAGCCAGCGACTCGCATCACGAGGAAGTTGTCTTTACTTTCCAAGAAAGCAATTTGGCCGTCTTTCATGGCGTGCAACTTGGGCAATATCTCCAGAGGGAGCTGCTCGGCGGAGCGGGTCCCAGAGTTGGGCGCAAAGTTGATATTGCGCTCTTTCAGCCAGGCGGCGATTTCTTCCATGCTTTTGGCGGATGCCACTCGGGCACGCACTTGGTCCAGATTGGGGGTGGCTTTGCCCAGCGTGATCTCTTGCAGGTTGTAAATACGGCGTTCGCTGAACAATGCGGGGTTGTCGGCGTAGTATTTTTTGGCTTCTTCTTCTGTGGGCTTGGCTTGGGCAGAGGCAATTTGCTCCAGAGCAGCACGGGCAAGAATTTCGCGTTTGGCGGTTTCTATGGCCGCCACGATTTCAGGCGTGCGGTCCAGCTTCTTGCTCATGGCCATATTGATGGCCAGCTGTTGGTCCACCAAGCTTCCGAGTATTTCCGCCTTGGCCAAAGGAAGGGTTTCCGGTGTGACGCCACGCGCCTTGCCCAGCATCGCATTCACTTGATGGACCGAAATCTCCTCACCATCAACAGAGGCCACCACTTGGGTGCTGGTGACTTCTTTTTTACCGCACGCCGCGACGGCCAAGACGACCGCGCTAGCGATGATGAGTTTGGCGAAAGGACGTTTGATGCTGCGTTGCTTGAACATATTTATTACCTACCCTTAAAAACTAGAAAGCGAACTGGGCGGCCAACGTAAGCTGGCGCGCGACGTAATCGGTATTGGCGATATTGCTCTGGCGGCTGGACTCGGCCAGCGTCACGCTCAGTGTGGCCTGCTTGCGTGGCTGCCAAGTGTAAGAAACTGAGGTGTCATGCAAATTGTCCAATCTGTTGGTGGCAACGCCAGTGGGGTTGCCCTGGTCTAGCCGCTGTGCATGGCGATACTGAAGGCGCAATGATGATTCGGGCGAGATTTGCCACATGGGTGACACTGTGATGCTGTCGGTCTGGACGTGGGTTGTGCCTGAGGTTTGGTAGCTGGAGAGATCACGCTGCCAACTGGCCTGCAAAGATGTCTTGCCGGAGATGCGCCACTCAGCCCCCAAGCTGCCGGCTAGGCCACTGTAGTCAAACTGAGGCGTTTTTCCGTAACGCTGCTGGGTGTGATTGAGTCGGGCATTCACGCTGGTTTTACCGCTTGGGATCCACTGTGCTGTGAAATTGTGCGAGGTGCTGGTGTAGTCGGTATTGCTTACACCACGACCTTGCTGCAATGCATAGGCCAGCGTTTGCCCGGGCGCGGCCTCATAACGTAAACCGATATTGGCTCCGGTAGAGCGATTGTCGGATTGGCCAACCAAGGCTCTTTCGTTGATGGAGCTGTTGTCGGACAGGCCCGTGGTGAGCTGCCAAGGACCACGCAGCCCGTAAGCCAAAGAAAGCTCCGTGCCTTGCGTCTTGTTTTTATTGCGCAAGTTGGGATTAACGCTGTCCGTCGTCGCGTTGAGTGTTTCCGTGCGGGCACTACGGAGGTTGCCGGTCAAACGCGGCGTCAGGCTCCAGCGCCATGCGGCGCTGTAGTTTTGGCCTACATAGTCGAAGCTGCTGTTGGTTTGGTATTGGTTGCTGGTGAGGCTGGCATCCAGGTCAAACTGCTGAAGGCCATAGGGCAAGGCCACATTGATGCCTGTATTTTGGGTAGTGACCCGCTCGGACACGGCGTTGGCCGCGTTGGTGCGAAAAAAGTTGTCCGCATTCAACACACTGAGACCAGCACGCAACGTCACCACATCTTGAGCTTGCGCCCAGAGGGACGGCGCGATGGCCAAAAAGATAACACCTGACCCAAGGCGTAGTGGGTGCGAACTCATGGGGGTGCTTACAGACTGGCGTCAAGGGCGCTATGGGTGGGAGAAGTCAGTGCCTGGCGGAGACGTTTGGCAGTAAGTTTGACAACCATAAGCAGAAACTTGTTGCCCAAACGGGGGTGGTCCGCCAACAATGCGTTAAGGCTTTGGGACGATAGAACGGCAAAGTCGCTGGGCTCGGTAGTGATGCAGCTGGCAATGCGGGTTTCTCCGTCAAACAGGGAGATTTCGCCGATGACTTCTCCGGGAGAGAGTTCATGCACCACGGTGTCAACGCCGTTAATGTTTTTGACAATGACAGCTTTGCCGGTAATAAGAAAGGCTAGAAAGTCACCCGCGTCGCCAACACGGAGCACGGTGGATTGGCGCGGAACACCGTAGACCTCCAAATAATTGCTTAGAAGCGCCGTTTCTTGGCGACTGAAGTCATCGAACAGGTGCTGCGGCTGCACGGCATCAATGAATTCATTGACAAAATCGCTCACGGTACCCAGGGGCTCCGAGTCGGGCTGCAATTCAATGAAATTCGACGTCGTATTGGCCAAGTCTCCAGCTCCTCTTATGCACCAGAGTGCGCGTATATTTTTCGGATTATGCGATTGCTTTGAACCGCCCCACAATAGTCCATACGGGCTAAGTCAAACTAGTACGCCTGCTGGTCTTTTGCAACCAATCGTATGGTGCGCAAAATAATGTAGAGATCTAGACGCAGAGTCCAGTTCCGCAAGTAATCAAGATCGTAGTCAATGCGGCCTTGCATTTTCTCCAGAGTGTCGGTTTCGCCACGGTAGCCGTTCACTTGGGCCCAGCCGGTGATGCCGGGTTTGACTTTGTGGCGCACCATATAGCCCTTGATGAGCTTGCGATACATCTCGTTGTGCGCAACCGCATGGGGACGCGGGCCGACAATGCTCATGCGCCCCTGCAATACGTTGATGAACTGGGGAAGTTCATCGATGGAAGTCTTGCGCAAGATGGCTCCCAATGGCGTGATTCGGCTGTCATTTTTGGTGGCCTGCTGCACTTTGGCGCCGTCTTCGGTGACCGTCATGGAGCGGAACTTGTAGACCACAATTTCTTTGCCATCGAGGCCATACCGCCGTTGCCGAAAGATGACAGGGCCAGGCGACGTGAATTTCACCGCCAGAGCAACCCCCAGCAGGATTGGAGAAATCAACAAAAGGATGAGCGTGGCCAAAACGATGTCGCTCACGCGCTTGATGACGCCACTGGAACCCGTGAAAGGGGTTTCACACACGGAGATAACGGGCATGCCACACACGGAGCCGGTCCGCCCCTGGATGAGGTCCGTGATGAACATATCGGGAACAAAGAAGATGGAAGCGGTTGTATCTTTCAGCTCGTCAAGCACCTGCAGAATACGCGGCTGCGAGGCCATGGGCAGCGAGAGGTAGATCAACTGGATATTGTGATTGCGCACGTAGGCGGGGAGCTCGTTCAGGCGCCCAATCATGCGGTAGTCGCTGGAGGCATCGAGCCGCTTGAGGTCACGGTCATCAAAAAAGCCCGCGAATTCAATTCGTGAATACGGCGTGTCTTCAACCCGACTGGCCAGCGCAACGCCTTGGTCATTCATGCCCACGATAATGGCCCGCCGGGGCGGCCCTTGCAGTTGCACCAGGTAGGGCGCACAGAATCGCAGCAAGGCATGGCCTAGGAGCTGGCTCAAGGGGGCCAGGACGAGCCAAGCCCACAAGGCGGGTTGCGAAAATTCTTTGAGATAGCCAGTCGCGACGCCAGTCAGCAGCAGCAAAGCTGCAGTCCAGGCCCAGCTGAGAAATACATCACCCAACAGCTGCCACCACGAGGAGTTAAGCCTCGTCGTACCGGGAAAGGTGCCCGCGAATACCAGTACGGAAAGTATGAGGTAGGCGGCAGGGAGCGAACCCTCAAAGTAGATGGCAGCACCCCAGAGGGAAAGAACCAGACACAATGGCTCCAAGCCTGCTTCAAAGGCACTGAGCAAATTGTCTTTGCCCAAGGGGCCGGGCTCGTGGCGCGCAGACAAGGCCGCGGCGGGCTTGCTGGTCTCAGGCATCTTGCGAGAGTTTGCGTGCCGCGTCGGATTGGGTGTAATGCCGCTTGAAATTGGACACCGCCTGGGCGCGGTTGAACACGTCCAGTTTTTTAAAGATGCGTTGCATATGGTTTTTGATGGTGAAGGAGCTCACGTTCAGTATGCTACCAATTTCACCGTTGGTCTTTCCCATGGCAACCCACTTCATGATCTCGGCCTCGCGATCACTGAGAGGACCGTTGTCGGACACTGCGGGGGACTCCACCTCTACAACTGGTGGGTTTGCATATTGGTTGGGGAGCAGTTCGACTTGCCGCAATGTGGAGTCGATGTAGGGCAAAAGAATCTTGACCGCGTTGGACTCATTGCGCCTGCGCTTGGGAAACTTGCTGAAAAATACGTACAGGCAATCATGGCGACCACGTTGGTCATTAATGCCATGAACAAGAGATGAGCGCATGGAAGACATGGCCTCGGCAATGGGGCCCTGCACGTCCACACCATCCCAAGTGAAGCCGGTTTCGTTCACATTGATGGTGAACGGGGTCCTGTCTTGCGTAATCCAGCGGTCAAACAAGCCAGTGAGCAGCGGTGCAATGGATTCAGCCACCGCACTTTCAGACCGAACTCCCGGCATGGACGACACCACGTCGTAATGAATCAAGCCCAGATGAAAGTCGCCCCAAGCGGCAATCAAAATGTCGTGAGGCAAATACTGCTGCAAACTGCCCTGCAGCCATTTCATCAGATCGATGTGCCTTCGCACACTCAAGATTTCGTTCACCAGTGTGGAAAACTGGCTGAAGTCCTCTTCAGTGGGAGTCGTGACATCTCGCGAGAGCAAGGGCATGGGGAAACGGGCACCAATCAAAAGTAAGCCTTAAATAGTACCCATTTTTTGTGACACTGCCATCCCCCAAACGGGTGATATGGAGGTAAACAAAGCAAGTCTTTTGGCATAAAAAAAGGCCTGCCGATACAGGCAGGCCTTTGGGTAGCGAGAACCAGCGATTAGGCGGTTTTGGCTTTGTTGCGACGGCGGGCAATAGCACCCATCAGGCCCAGACCGGCCAACATCATGGCGTAGGTTTCGGCTTCTGGAACTGCTGTCACACTGACCAAAGTGAAATCAGATTGGCTGGTGCAAGTTGCACCAGGCTTGCAGACGCCAGGCAGAGCAGAGAAGGCGATGGAAGTGATTTTTTGGTTGCCAAAGGGGTTGGCAACAGACCAAACACCACCTTTACCCAAGTCCGCCAAAGCCAAATTGGTCACCACGCCAGCAGCGTTGGTCCAAGTAGCCACTGTGGAGCTGATGGCCGTCAACACGAAAGTGCCGAAGGAGCTGTCAGCGTACTGCACTTTGACTTCTGCTTGCTCTTCAACGTCACCGTACTCGGGGCCGTCATAGAACAGGCCCAAGGTGAATTGAGAAATGCCGTAAGCCTGATTCAGCGTACCGACAATGCTTTCTTTGCTGTCGATTTCACCATTGATGCCACCAGCAACGCCCACACCTTGGTAACCACCCATGGCGGGGGCAAAGGAAAATTCGCCGGGTGTTGCGCCGGACTTGTACGCCGCAAAGGTGCCCATCAATGTGGACTGCGTGGCGGCGCCATTGGCAAAGGAACTGCCTTGGACCGTGATGTCAGCGAAAGCGCTCAAAGATGCAGCCGACAAGGCTACCGCGGTTAAAAGTTTGGTGAATTTCATTGTGTATCCCTGTGAGTTAAGAACGGTGGTACTAACTACTTACAGCCGGAGTCCGACCTTGGGGGATAGTGTGCCGATCGCCCCCTGATCCAACAATAGTCCGTTCGGACTAATTGGCGCAGCGGGAGTTCGACAAGCAGGAGAAACCCGCATTGGTGTTACCAAAAGTGCGCCAGACAGCGCCCCGGGTGGAATGGTTTGCCCTGCTATATTCTGCGCGATCATTTGTGCACACAGACACCCAGGGAAAGAGAAACATGACCATCTTGGTAACCGGAGGAGCCGGTTTTATTGGCAGCAATTTCGTGCTTGACTGGCTGGCTCAAAGCGACGAAGTCGTGGTCAACCTCGACAAGCTGACGTACGCGGGAAATCTTGACAACCTGCTCAGCCTGAAGGGGGACGCGCGTCATGTGTTCGTGCAGGGCGACTTCGGGGATACCGCTTTGGTGAACCGCTTGCTGGCACAACACCAACCTCGCGCCATTCTGAACTTTGCGGCCGAAAGCCATGTGGACCGATCCATCCATGGCCCGGAAGATTTCATCCAAACCAATATCGTGGGCACCTTCCATTTGCTGGAGTGTGTACGGGCGTACTTTGGCAACCTGCAAGCTGACGCAAAGGCGGCCTTCCGTTTTTTGCATGTGTCCACGGATGAGGTGTACGGCTCCCTGTCCAAAACAGATCCTGCTTTTTCGGAGACCAACAAGTACGAGCCCAACAGCCCCTACAGCGCAAGCAAGGCCGCCAGCGACCACTTGGTGCGTGCTTACCACCACACGTATGGACTGCCGGTGCTGACCACCAACTGCAGCAACAACTACGGCCCGTTCCACTTTCCTGAGAAGCTGATCCCACTCATGATCGTGAATGCGCAGGCGGGCAAGCCCTTGCCTGTGTACGGAGATGGCCAGCAAGTGCGCGACTGGTTGTATGTGAAAGACCATTGCAGCGCTATCCGTCGCGTGTTGGAAGCGGGCACGGTGGGGGAAACCTACAACGTAGGTGGCTGGAACGAAAAGCCGAACCTGGAGATCGTGCACACCGTGTGTGCGCTGTTGGACGAACTCAAACCACGCGCCGATGGCAAGCCTTACAAAGAACAAATCACCTATGTGACCGACCGCCCGGGTCACGACCGCCGCTACGCAATCGATGCGCGCAAGATCGAGCAGCAGCTGGGCTGGAAACCTGCAGAAACATTTGAAACCGGCATCCGCAAAACCGTGCAGTGGTACTTGGATAACCCCGAATGGGTAAGCAATGTGCTGAGTGGTGGCTACCGCGATTGGGTGAACAAGCAATACGGCCACGCCGCCAAGGCTGAAGCATGAAAATTTTGCTGCTGGGCCGTGGCGGGCAGGTAGGGTGGGAGCTACAGCGTTCTTTGGCCGTGATGGGCGAGGTAGTGGCACTGGACCGTGACGCTGCACACAACCCCGATAGGCTGTGCGGTGACCTCACTGACTTGGCCGGTCTGGAGCGCAGTGTGCTGCAGGTGCAGCCCGATGTAATCGTAAACGCGGCTGCCCACACGGCTGTCGACAAAGCCGAGAGCGAGCCCGAACTTTCACGGACAATTAATGCCCTAGCGCCCGCCATACTTGCGCGAGCAGCTACCAAAATAGGAGCGTGGCTGGTGCATTACAGCACCGACTACGTGTTTGACGGCAGCGGCTCCACTCCTTGGAAGGAGGCTGACGCCACCGGCCCTTTGAACGTGTATGGCCAAACCAAGCTGGAAGGTGAGCAGGCCGTGGCCAGCACACACAAGCATTTGATCTTGCGCACAAGCTGGGTCTATGCCGCGCGGGGCAACAACTTTGCCAAGACCATGCTGCGTCTGGCCAGCGAACGCGAGTCACTGACAGTGATCAACGACCAATTTGGCGCACCGACTTCTGCAGAACTGTTGGCCGACGTAACAGCCCAGATACTCCCGCAATTGCAGGCCCACCCCGAACGGGCCGGGCTGTACCACTGCGTTGCCAGCGGAGAAACAACTTGGCACGGCTACGCCCAGTTTGTATTGGGCGAGGCACTGGAGCAGGGCCTGCCGCTAAAGGTGGGCCCAGACCAGGTGATGACAACTGCCAGCAGCAACTACCCCACTCCGGCCAAACGGCCGCTCAATTCGCGGCTGGACACAGGCAAGCTCCAAGCCGCCTTCGGCCTGACACTGCCCCACTGGCAGGTGGGCGTGGCCCGCATGCTGACCGAGATTTCAGGGAAATAACCATGACCAAAACAACGAACACCAAGCAGCGCAAAGGCATCATCTTGGCAGGCGGCTCTGGCACACGCCTGTACCCCGCCACCCAAGCCGTGAGCAAGCAGCTGCTGCCGATCTACGACAAGCCCATGATTTACTATCCGCTCAGCGTCTTGTTGCTGGCGGGCATCAAGGAGGTGCTGGTGATCAGCACCCCACAGGACACCCCAAGGTTTGAGCAGTTGTTGGGCGATGGTGCCCAGTGGGGCATACACATTGAATACGCGGTGCAACCCTCTCCAGATGGTCTGGCGCAGGCATTTTTAATTGGGGAAAGATTCCTGGACGGTGCCCCAAGTGCGCTGGTTCTGGGAGACAACATTTTTTATGGGCATGACTTTGCAGGCCTGCTGGAAAGCGCCACAGCACAAAGCACTGGTGCAACCGTATTTGCCTACGCCGTGAATGACCCCGAGCGCTACGGCGTGGTGGAATTCAACGCTGAGGGCCGGGCCATCAGCTTGGAAGAAAAGCCCAAAGTGCCCAAATCGCGCTACGCGGTAACCGGCCTGTATTTTTACGACGACCAAGTAGTGGAATTGGCCAAGCAGGTCAAACCATCGGCGCGTGGCGAGCTGGAAATTACGGACCTGAACCGCCTGTACCTGGAGCGCGGCCAACTGGATGTGCAGACCATGGGCCGCGGCTACGCGTGGCTGGACACGGGTACCCACGAGTCCATGCTCGAAGCCAGCCAGTTCATTTACACCATTGAGAATCGCCAGGGTCTCAAAGTGGCTGCACCAGAAGAAATTGCTTGGCGCAGCGGCTGGATTGACGATGCACAGCTGCAAAAACTTGCGCAACCGCTGGCCAAATCGGGTTATGGTCAGTACCTGCTGCGCCTGCTCAAAGACAAGGTATTTTGATGAAGGTCACGCCCACCGCTATTGC
>JACCDH011219730.1_pt1 | contig 12010 bp, 9 predicted proteins | sample 7442481 | NCBI WGS metagenome assembly JACCDH01 (sample SAMN15323433, study PRJNA562643) | freshwater metagenome | isolation source: river surface water | place: USA:Blue River Watershed | collected 2017-08-15 | reverse complement strand
TTCTTATAACTGAAGTTGAATACGACCAATTTCCAGTATCAACAGACGAACTGCGGTGCTAGAATGCTGCCCCGATAAAAATTGAAATTATACAAAAATCGGGTGGACCATATGTTAACTGGCGTTTTATTAGGCTTAGTTGCGCTAGCCTTCGTGCTGATCGTTATAGAGGATCTTATTCACGTAAACAAGGCAAAAACAACACTTTTTTTCGGTACTCTTTGCTGGATTTTGTTGTTTGTGTTTGCAGAACAACCGCATGGCGCAGCCCATGTTCAGGAGCAACTTGAACACAATTTATTAGAAATCGCCACCTTGTGGTTGTTTTTAATGTCAACCATGACTTTTGTGGCATATCTAAACAGCAAAGGTTACATCTCTCATTTGGTACAAAAAGTGTTACCTGACAGCATGACAGAACGAAAGTTGATGTTTGTGTTAGGGACATTTGCCTTTGTATTTTCTTCCTTTGCCGATAACGTGACGGCCACATTGGTGTCTATCGCCGTGATTGCAGGGGTTCAATTAGAACCCATCAAGAAAGTAAAATATGGTGCGCTCATCGTCTTCGCGGTAAACAGCGGGGGGGTCTCGCTTATCACTGGTGATGTGACTACGTTGATGTTTTTCTTAGAAGGTAAAGTAACGATCCCTCATTTATTATTGCTGGTGCCACCTGCGTTAGTGGCGGTGTATTTGTTGGTGTTTATGTTGTCAATCGGCATGAATCAGCCGTTGACCGTGAGTAAAACCAAGCATCAAATCGAATCTCAAGACCACATTATTGCCGCGTTATTTTTGACTACGATTTTGGGCTGCTTGGCCATGAACATTTGGTTCAATATCCCGCCTGTGCTGACCTTTTTATTCGGGCTTGGCACCATGTTTTTAGTGGCTCACGCCTTATTTCGCAAACGCAAACAACAACGGCACATTTTGAGCTTTATTCGAGATGTCGAATTTGAAACCTTATTATTCTTTTTAGGGGTATTGCTGTTAGTCGGAGTGCTCAAGGAATTGAATTTCTTGAAAAACTTCACAAGTTTGTACGAAACATTACCGCCAGTCCAAGCCAATTTCTTAATGGGCTTGTCATCGGCGCTTATTGATAATGTGCCGTTAACGGCTGCGTTATTGAAAGCAGATTTAGTGATGACCAATGCCGAGTGGCTGTTGTTAACATACGCAGTGGGCGTTGGTGGTAGTTTGCTGGTGATCGGCTCTGCTGCAGGTATTATTGCGATGAGTAAAATCAAAGAGTTGACCTTTGGCAATTATTTAAAATTGTTCGTTTATTTGTTTGTGGCATTTTGTGTTGGATATTCTGGAGTGTATTACATGGGCCAGTTTGCCAACTAGAAAGAGCTTGCGTCTTATCAACTTTTTAAAAACCACCTGCGGGTGGTTTTTTTTCATCCTTGGTTAGGCACAGCGAGTCCGGCAATGGTGTTGAATTTGCAAAATGATAAAATGCGCCGTCAAAATGACGCATATTTTGATTTTGCTTTGCAAATTTATGTTGCGCTGCCGTGGAAATGTGAGTATCTTAGCGCCGTCAATCAATTCTGATAGACCAGAAGAGGCGCGTTCACCAGGTATTGCAGAGTAGGTGGCTATACACCGTAGGCTGCAAGAGGGGGATGGACGCCGAGGGAACAAGCGCATAGCACCTTGTTCTCGGTCGGTAGGGCTGAATCCTTGCGACTGTCACCTGTGGTGGAGAGCTTCTGGCCTTTGTGTGTCAATTCGACACAGTCGGCGTCTACTCGTCTGACTGCACCTGTCGTTGCTCTGCAAATGCCATGCTCCCCTTATTGAATTTTTATAAGGAGAGACAGATGTCCAATTCAATCATTGTTGCAAAATTTGGTGGTACCAGCGTTGCGGATTTCACGGCGATGTCGCGCTGTGCCGACATCGTGTTGGCCGATGATCGCATTCGATTAGTGGTGGTGAGCGCCAGTTCTGGCGTTACGAACTTGCTGGTCGATATCAGCAAGCAATCGGCTGTGGATGCTCGTTTTGAACGTTACGCCCGAATTGAAACCATCACCTACGCTGTACTTGAGAAATTGCAACAGCAAGCAGCCGTTGGCGCTGCGATTGAATCCCTGCTTGTTGAACTGAAAACCTTGATCAGTCGAGAAGGTGACTTCACGGATGCGGAAAAAGATGTCCTGCAATCCTTTGGTGAACGTCTAAGTTCTGTGTTGTTTACTCAAGTGTTGGTCGAACGTGGCGCCCTTGCCAGTTGTTTTGATGTGCGGCAGGTGCTGCGCACGGATGCAAATTTTGGCAAAGGTGAACCGCAAATCGACGAGATCCGCCAATTAACGTCGCAGTATTTGCTACCGCTACTGTCATCGCAACGCGTGGTGACTCAAGGCTTTATCGGTGCCGATAGCCTAGGGCAAACCACGACCCTTGGCCGTGGCGGTTCTGATTATAGCGCCGCAATTCTAGGCGAAGCGGTGGATGCTGGTGTGGTGCAAATTTGGACTGATGTGGTTGGCATCTTTACCACAGATCCACGATTAACGGCTCAAGCGCGTTGTATTCCGGAAATTAGTTTTGATGAAGCGGCAGAAATGGCCACCTTTGGGGCAAAAGTGCTGCATCCTGCGACCTTGATCCCAGCCATGCGTCAAAATATCCCCGTGTTTGTTGGCTCTTCGCGAGAGCCGGAGGCGGGTGGTACTTGGATCTCTAAAGAAGTGGATGCGCGTCCATCGTATCGGGCTATTGCACTGCGCAAAAATCAAACGTTGATCACGGTGAAAAGCCCAGCAATGTTGCATGCGGCTGGGTTTTTAACCCGGGTATTTGCCATCCTCAGTGAGCACAAAATTTCAGTGGATTTAGTGACTACCTCTGAAATCAGCGTTGCCTTGACCTTAGATGATGCTCCAGGCAGTGCCTTTGGCACCGCGGTGGAACCGGCGCTACAAGCGTTGCGTCAATTCTGCGAAGTAACTGTTGAAACGGGGCTGTCCTTAGTCGCGGTTATTGGTAATCACTTGCATAGTACACGGGGTATTACCGGTTCGTTGTTCCAGGCGCTTGAGCAAATCAATATGCGTTTAGTCTGTCACGGCGCGAGCCGACATAATTTATGTTTTTTAGTGACCGATGAAGAAGCGCCGTCAGTGGTGAAAGACTTGCATCAACAGTTGTTTTAACCAAAGGGCAGCAGCCTCGAACTTAAAGATAAAAAAACCGCCCGAAGGCGGTTTTTTTATGCAAACTGTGCGCAGTTACATAATCGTTTGTTGCACGTCGTGTAACAGCGTCGCAAATTCTGGTGATTTGTAATATTCAGTGGACGGAATGAGGCCCGCCTCAACATAAGGTTTGAGTTGCACTTCAATCTCGACATCGGATTGCAGTTGACCCAAGCGGATAGCCGCGATGCGGATAAAGTCGACGTAGGATGGGTGTTTTGGTTCAAACTCTAAGTTTTTCCAATGCTCAGCTACTTCGACTAACTCCGCAGGAAAGCCCCAAGAACGTAAAATAGTCGCCCCAATCGGCGCGGCGATGGTTTGGATGGAGTCTTTAATCAGTTGCTCGTCACCAAACAACTCCAGTTGTTTTTCTGCTTCGGTCAGTACCGGTAATGCACCGATGTTGTAAACCAACCCTGCCAGTGTCATCGTATCAAAGTTGACGGTCGTGAACTTAAAGTTCGAATTGTATTGCTGCATCGTGGCAAGCGCCAGCGCCGTCAATTGTTTGGTTTCACTCCAAACGTTGTCCATGTATTTCTTGATCAAGGCACTTTTCGACACAAACAGCTGTTCCATGGCCATCGCAGTCACGACGTTTTTGATGTAACGCAGACCAATGCGCGTGGTGGCTTGTTGCAAGGTGGTGATTTGAATCGAGCGGCCAACAAAGGCGCTGTTGGCGATTTTCATGATCCGTGCTGACAATGCCGGGTCATGGGAAATCATATCAGCCATTTTGTGTAAATTGACATCCGGATCTTCGGCCAGTTGGCGGATTTTAATCGCGATTTCAGGTAATGAAGGCAGCACCAAGGTATCGGTGCGAACTTTTTCAACGAGAACTGATAAAAGTGCGTTTTGTACTGACATAACTCAAACCCTGTAACAACATGAATGTTCATGTATTTATTTAATATGAGCGGCAATTATCGTGCTGAATGTTGCCTGCTGACGACCCGTTTTTTCGTACAAACTAGAAGTGTTCCAGCATGTGGCGACGATAGTCGCTGGCCGAAATGCTCAAGCCTGCTTGACGAATTTTTTGTTCAAATTGACTAAATTCTGTTTCTAATTCTTGGAGGTTGAGCACGTTGTCATCGAGTAACCATAACTGACGTGACCCTTCATAATGGTATAACATGCAAATGGCGGCCGTGTGGTCATTTTGTGCGGCGGCCTTTTGAATTTGTCGAAATTTCCGGTGAATTAAATTCAATTCGTATTTTAGATCCCACACATAAGCGACTTCGTCGAAATAACGTGTGTGTTTTAACTTCTTTAAGACCACGGCAGCAATCAAGCCAGCGGTTGCAACGCCTGTGAGATTTAAATAAAAATTTTCTCCAGGTGCCTTTCCAAAGAAATAGATCAAGATCGTAGAAAAGCCAACGCCCATTGCAGAAAACAATGCAATAGAACTTATCATGATGACATTGAGGTGCGAGCGATATTGTTGCTTATTAATTTGACGCAGCTGCATAGAATCCCTGTAGGCAATCTGCTTGGTGCAAAATGCTGGACTAGAAACACAAGGGCAACACAATAAACCGGGTGGGTAGGGGTGATTGCCAAATCGATAGCGGTATTCTTGCTGAACTAAAATTAGATGTAAAGCAAGTGGTGCCAAAATCTTATGCAATGGCAGGTATCTGATTTTTAAGCAACATCTGGTTTAAAACTGGCGAAGTCTGTCAGCTCAAATAAGCGGTCTCGGATTTTCCAATAGCGGCCATCTTTACGCAGGATCAAGGCTTGCGGTGGCGCAAATCGATGTTGTTCTGCCAGCACTTGCCGCGCAGTCCGCGCAACAAATGGCCGATGACGGTCCTGGATAAAGGGGGGGAGCACTTGTCGACAAAGTTTGCTGACTTGCGCCTGAGTGTGCGCGGGAAACCACTCATGAAACCACTGGTCAGCCACTTGATAACTAAACTTCAATTGCGTTTTTTGCTGGGCGCTGACCTCCAGCTGCAGTTGCAAATGGTCTGGGTACACCACCATGGCATCTTTGAGCGCTAGGGCGTCTCGCAATTTTTTATCAGGGTCCACTAAGACGGTATCGCATGCATGGCAATGCCGGGCGGCAATATCATGTTCAGTGCCGCAGTTGGGGCAAAATCGTGCGCGAAATCGGTAACCACAGGCCATCGGGTCGCCCTGCGCGCTTGGCACTAAACCTTGGCATTTGCGGCCATAATGTTCGATGACAATGCCTTGTGCGTCAGTTTTGCCCCAAAACTGATTGGCGAACTGACATAAAGGACAAACCACCGTCACTTGATCTGCGGTTGAATGGGCCGGGGGCACACCTATTTCGGGTTGGTATAAATCGTACGGGTTACCCGCGTAATCAAGCACTAAGCAGTCAGATTTGCCCTCGGCCAAGCGCAAGCCTCGCCCCACAATTTGTTGATATAAGCTCACGGACTCGGTGGGGCGTAAAATCGCAATCACATCCACATGAGGCGCGTCAAAGCCGGTGGTTAACACCGCGACATTGACTAAATACTTAATAGTTTTGTCTTTAAAGCGTTGGATAAGCTGTGCTCGTTCCAACGCGCTGGTACTGGATAAAATCAACGCCGTTTGTGATGCGGGCAAATAGCCAACGATTTCATGTGCATGACGGCTGGTGGCGGCAAAGATCATCACCCCTTGACGCGCTTTGGCGAACTGTTGCACTTGCTCGATGATTTGCGGCGTCACTCGTTTGGCGTTGTCGATGACTAAGTCGAGTTCATTCTCACGAAAATGGCCATTGACGGTGGCGGTGAGTCCCGAGAAATCGTAACTTAACACGGCGCAATCGAGTTTGCGCGCGGGGGTTAAATAACCACGCGATAACAACAGCTGGATGGGCAGTTCGAAAATACACCAGCGGAAAAATCGCGGTTCGTCGGCACCCATGCGGCCGCGATAATGGTACTGATACAACCATCCCTCATTAAGACGGTAGGGTGTCGCGGTTAACCCTAACACTTTCATCGACGGGTTTTGTTGTTGCAAATGCTGGATCACTTGCCGGTAACTGCTGTGCTCATCGTCTGGCACGCGATGACATTCATCGATTACCAGTAAGCTAATAGGCGCAGTAAACAGCGCCATATTGCGATGGACTGATTGCACTGAGGCAAAAATCACATCGCCGACGTTTTCCTTGCGGCCAAGACCTGCCGCGAAAATGCGACCTTCAAGGCCATAGTTCTGATATTTCTGATGATTTTGCTCAACAAGCTCTTTGACATGCGCAAGCACCATCACAGCGCCGCGCGCCAGACGAGCCAGTTCTGCGATCACCAAGCTTTTGCCCGCGCCCGTGGGCAACACCACCACGGCGGGGTCGGTCATCCGACGGAAGTACTGGACGACGGCGCGGACGGCGTCTTGCTGGTAATCGCGAAGTTGAACGGGCACGAGAGGCGACTAGTTCAGGCCTTTGTGGCTAAAGGCCACGGCTTTATCAGCGACAAAGGCCACGTTAATTTTTTTCTCATCGCTTTGCCAGACACAATTGCGGGCACCAAGCACTTCATCACATTGCGTGGCCGTGCCTAAAATGGCCGTCACTTCCTGATAACTCATGCCTGTTTTGACTTGGTTGTAGTGCTCTAAATCCAATTTGCTACATCCAGCCAGTAGCAGCAATAACGGCCATACATGCTTCATAAGGTACCTGTATCAAAGGGTTGGGGTTTGAGGTGGAGTGAAGCGACGGATCTGCAACACCACACCAAATTTCGGATGATCTAAATAATGGACTTCGCCTAGCAATAAACGCGTGGATTGATTAAACCGATACAAGCGAAGTGGCAGGCCATCTTGTGTGGGCTGGCGTAGCAACAGTTGCACATCGGCAGACAGGATACGGTCGTTGTAAGCCAGTAAGCTGCCGTCGAGTTGCCAGACGTTATCCACTTTAGGCGCCTGTTTATTTAACTGGGTTAAATCACCGCCGGCTTTGACAAAGTCATAGGTGCTTGCAATCGCCGAGGTTAGATTGTCTTGTTGAGCCGCAGTGTCGTGTTGCAGCATGCCAAGACTATCCCACTGCGGGCTAAACCGTTGTCCACCAATTAAACGCCATGGCGTGCTTTGGCGTTTTGGGGTGAGGGGGCTTCGAAACACCGTATGCAGCAACACTTTATGGCCGCTTCGATTGTTCAGTTGCCACGCTAAATCTTTCAGCTGAATGGCGTTGCTACTCGCCAGATAGGTCACGGAGCGGTGTGTATCGTCGGTGAGTGGGGTTGCCGCCAATGCGTTAGGCGCAGGACTCATTTCTTTAACGAGTTCTGGACCTAGGGTGTAAGGCGCGGGTTTAGGCGCGATAGCACAGTCGTTTAATAACGGATACTGGCCTGGTGGTGGCACCTGGTTCAGTAAGGCTGCGGTGTGCGCCATCTTTGCAAAGGTATCGCGAGCCTGCAGCGCGAGCCATGGCGACACATCGACTGGTGGCACCTCAGGGACATCAGCAAGGGTTGCTGACGATGCTGTGGTGGTTGTATCCATCGTCGGCTCAACGGCGCCTTGCAGTTGCGATTGCAATTCTTGCTCCAGCCCTTGTTGACTGAATTGCATCAACTCCGCTTGTTGGGCGTCGGTCGGTACAAACGGCAACTCAGGCGCATCGGCAAAGCTCAGGGTCATCTGGTCAAAGGTAGGGATGGACAGTGCTGAAGACTGGCAATGACGCACCGCTGCCAGCACAGAGGTTAAATCTCGACTATACAGTGGCGTGATCAAATCCAGCGCATGGCTAATTTTGGGCAGCGCCACTTTGTCATTAAACTGTTCCTTCAAGGGTTGAATGGTGCCCCGCTCAAACACCAGAACTTCCACTTCAAACCAATTCGCTTCGTTGGTTTGGGCTTGGGCGATGCCGCCAAGGGCAGCAGCACACCAAAGAGCCAGTCGGGCAAATCGAACCATAATGATATCCATTACTGACTGTTGGTTTTAAAATCGGCCAACATGGTTTTTAACAGCGCCAAGCGCTCGGATGCGCCAGGGAGCTCCATGGTAAACTTTAACTTGTTGCCACCTTCGAGTTTATAAATGCGCGATTGCGTTTGAATCAACTTGATGATGTATCCCGGTTGAACCTTGGTGCGTTCGGCAAATTCAACCGAGCCGCCTTTGTTATGCATCTCAATCCGCTTTATACCCAAGGCCTGGGCTTTTTGCTTGCATTGCGTTAAGGCTACCAGATTTTTCGCCGCGTCGGGCAACAAGCCAAAGCGGTCAATCAATTCTACTTGAATTTCATCAAGTTCGGCATTGTCTCTTGCACTGGCGAGACGTTTATAGAAGGACAAGCGCAGGCTAACATCCGGGATATACACATCGGGCAGCAGCGCCGGTAGGCGCAGTTCAAGTTCGGTTTGTTGTGACAACATCGTGTCCAAACTCGGTTCGCGACCTTCTTTCAGAGCCTGGACTGCTTCTTCGAGCATCTCCATGTATAGGGTAAATCCAACCGATTCAATTTGACCGGATTGATCATCGCCGAGCAATTCACCAGCGCCGCGAATTTCTAAGTCATGGGACGCCAACGCAAACCCTGCGCCTAAATCTTCAAGGCTTGAAATTGCCTCTAAGCGTTTTTGCGCATCGGTGGTAAGTCGTTTGGGCGGCGGCGTTAACAGGTAGGCGTACGCTTGGTGATGAGAGCGACCGACCCGACCGCGTAACTGATGCAATTGAGCCAAACCAAAATTATCTGCACGTTCGATAATAATGGTATTGGCGGTTGGCACGTCGATCCCCGTTTCAATGATGGTCGAACACAGCAGCAGGTTAAAGCGTTGATGATAAAAATCGACCATCACGCGTTCCAGCTCACGCTCGGGCATTTGGCCATGGGCGATGCCCACGGTGGCTTCAGGTAACAGCAGCTGCAGGTCACTGGCCGTTTTTTCAATCGTCGCAACGTCATTGTGTAAAAAATACACCTGGCCGCCGCGCATGATTTCCCTGAGCACCGCTTCACGGATCAGCCCCGATTCGTATTCGCGGACAAAGGTTTTTACCGCTAAACGCCGTGCGGGTGGTGTGGCGATAATCGACAGATCGCGCATGCCAGCCAGCGACATGTTTAAGGTGCGCGGAATTGGGGTGGCCGTTAAGGTTAAAATATCGATGTTGGCGCGAAGCGCTTTGATTTTTTCTTTTTGCCGGACGCCAAATCGGTGTTCCTCATCGACAATTAACAACCCTAAGTTCTTGAAGCGAATATCGTCCTGCAGCAGTTTATGGGTGCCAATCAACACGTCGACTTTGCCATCGGCCGCGTCTTGTAAAATTTGCTTTTGTTCTTTCGCGCTGACAAACCGTGACAGCACTTCGACTCGGACAGGATAGTCGGCAAAACGATCTCGGAAATTCTCAAAATGTTGCTGGGCCAGTAGGGTTGTCGGCACCAAGATCGCCACCTGATGGTTGTCATCGACGGCAACAAAGGCCGCCCGCATCGCTACTTCGGTTTTTCCAAAGCCGACGTCACCACAAACTAAACGGTCCATCGCCCGCGGTGATTGCATATCGCTGAGTACCGCGTTAATCGCATCGAGCTGATCGGCGGTTTCCTCAAACGGAAAACCATCGGCAAAGCGCTGATAGGACGCCGCATCGACTTTAAAACCATAGCCTTTTTGACTGGCGCGCAGGGCATACACATCGAGCAGCTCTGCGGCGACGTCACGGACTTTTTCTGCCGCTTTGCGTCTGGCTTTTTCCCACGCATCGTGACCCAGTTTGTGCAGTGGCGCATGCTCAGGATCACTGCCGGAATAACGCGATAACAAATGCAGTGCCGACACAGGCACGTACAACTTACTACCACCTAAGTATTCAATGGCGACAAACTCGGCCGTAATGCCGCCTGCATCAAGGACTTGTAAGCCCAGATAGCGACCAACACCGTGTTGCAAGTGCACTACAGGTTGACCGACAGCAAGTTCGGCGAGGTTTCTAATCACCGTATCGCTGGAGATTTGTTGCGCGTGTTTACGTCGCCGCCGTTGGCTGACTTTCTGCCCGAATAACTCGTTTTCCGAGACAATCGCCAGCGGCGCAGCCCCTTGCAGCAATACCCCTTGCTCCAGCGAGCCGATAGCGATCGCCACGTCATCATCTGCGACTAAAAAGTCAGCAAAATTTGCAAAGGCTTTTAACCGCACGCCGGACTTTTGGCACAGCTGCAATAAACTCTCGCGCCGGCCTTGCGATTCGACCATCAACACACTGCGACCACGGCGTTGTTTTTGCGACAGCAGAAATTGATTGAGGCGCTCTAGTGGGTTAGCGAGCTGATGGTCGACGGACAAGTCGGGTAACTCTGCCGCGTTTAAATTCAGTACATTAGATTTCGCCGGTAACAGGGCGCGCGATAGTCGGATACGTTGAAACGATTTGAGCTGGCCAAAGAATTGCTCGACGGATAAATACAATTCTTGCGGTTTTAAAATAGGTCGCAGCACATCAATAGCACGATCAGTGTAGCGTTTTTCGACATCTTGCCAGAATCGCTGACAGGCGGCTTCGAGATCGCCAACCGTCAATAAGCGGGTATGCGCAGGCAAGTGGTCAAACAGGCTGGCGGTTTGTTCTATAAAGAGTGGCAAGTAATATTCAATACCTGCAGGCAGCACGCCTTGGCTGACTTGCTGATACAGCGATTCTTTTTCATGACGTGCCGGGAAGCGCTCGCGATAACGGCTGCGGAACCGTTCAATGGCCGCTTTGTCTTGCGGAAATTCGTGTGCTGGCAACAGCTCAATCCGCTCGACTTGGGATAGGGTGCGCTGATTATCCGGATCAAAGGTGCGCAGGCCGTCAATTTCATCATCAAAAAAGTCGATCCGATAGGGAAGTGCACTGCCCATCGGGTACAAGTCTAACAACGAGCCACGCACTGAAAACTCGCCATGCTCCATCACTTGCTCCACCGCACGATAGCCGGCTTGGACCAGCTGCTGGCGCAGCGCATTGCTGTCTAAGCGTTGGCCTTTGTGTAGGAGCAGACTTTGTTGTTGCAGATGATCGGGCGTGCAAATACGCAGCAATGCCGTGTTGACCGGTACCAAAATGAGGCCACGGGTCAGCTGGGGCAGTTGGTATAAGGTGCGTAGCCGCTGCGAAATAATATCTTGGTGCGCCGAGAAATGGTCGTAAGGCAATGTTTCCCAATCAGGAAAACTATACACCTCAAGCCCTTCTGGCAAAAAAGCCCCAAGTTCCTGTTCAAGTCTTAATGCCGTTGGCGTATCGGGCACTAACACCACATAAAGCGCCGACTGCGCGGTCACTAATTCGCTCAACGCCAGCGGTAAGGCTGCGCCAATTAATTGTCCCCAGTGCTGTTGGTCGGCACTGCCAGTTAATGTCGGAAGATGAAATAACGAACTCACGAAATATCCTGTGGTGGTTTATCGGGCTGTGTTGTAGGGGGAACACCTAGCAATCAGCCACACGGTTCAATCAAGGGGCGGCAACAAATGGCATCCATGTGATAGCCCAGAACGGCAGCTAGCATCACAACTACGTGGCTGCATCTGGCCGCACATCATACACCGGAACGTGCACAGCGCCATTTAGGATCAACGTACTGGTCGTTGTTGCGTCAATTATCCCAGGTAAAAAGGCAACGACCTGACTGAATCATACCGGGTTTGTCGGAGGCTAATTTTCTTGAGAGAATTAGCATATGAACAAGAGAACAACATATTCAGCAGAAGTCCGCGAGCGTGCAGTTCGCATGGTTTTGACCTCAGAGCATGATC
>JACCDH010315954.1_pt1 | contig 12012 bp, 10 predicted proteins | sample 7442481 | NCBI WGS metagenome assembly JACCDH01 (sample SAMN15323433, study PRJNA562643) | freshwater metagenome | isolation source: river surface water | place: USA:Blue River Watershed | collected 2017-08-15 | reverse complement strand
TATACCACAAACCATCCAGCCATTTATTACATCTAGGATAGCCAGCATTTGCGTTAATATTCTTAGGAGCGCTGCGCTGCAAAAACCATGCCCCCAAAGCCCAGCCACCCACATGATATATAGTATGGGCGAACAACAATGCCCAGCAGATGCCAGCAACGGGCTGAATTTGAGAGAAAAATTATGATTTATCCACAGGACTGTGGCGTGGGTGACACGCTAGAATCCCTGCGAGAGCTGCAGCAGGATGCGCGGCCCCTTGGCGCCTTCGCCATACACGGGCGAAACGATTTCACGGGTGAGCGGCCATGCGAGGCTTACAGTGCCCGCAAGATTGCTTGCGGTGGTGAAGCGAACCCCTGCACCGGCGGAGCTGGCCATTTCTTTGGGGCGCTGCGCGACATCATCGTTCCAGACAATGCCGCTATCGTAGAAAACATAAGGCTCTGCGCCGATAGGAGCCGCGCTGCTGTAGCCGCTGTAACGCAGCTCTACCGAGCCATTGATGCCATGATCGCCGGTGATTTCAGACGCGTCATAGGCGCGCCCAAACGCTTGACCACCATAGCCAAATTCCTCCGACGAATAGAGCGGACCGCTGGCCGCTTGGCCTGAGGCGGAGACCAACACTGACCAATTGGTGCTAAGCGCCTGTAGCCGCGCAAGGCTGAGCTCTGCCTTGTTAAAATCAGGTCGTGCCTCGGCACGGGAGAGATTGCGTTCGCCTGCCCCGCTGGCGCCGAGCATGTTCAGCCCCTGACTGAGCGTGAGGTTGGCCGTGCTAATGCCATGCCAGCTATCGGTGGCATCGAATGCGGTGCTGAGGCGCGCGACACGAATGTCGTCACGTAGGAAGGGGGTGGCGAGGAGGTCCGTGGTGCTGTGACGGCCGTCCAAAGCCAGCTTAAAGGATAAATTATGATCGCGCTGACGAATAGCTTGGTATTTCAAGAACATGCCAAGAGAAACGGAATCGCTTTCAATATCGAACACTTCCAGTGTAAATCCCGGCCGAGCTTTGGTGTAGCTAGCGCTTAGCCCCACCGTGACATCCGGCGCGACGACAAGGGATTGGTCCAGATTCGCGCTGGAAAGTTCATCCATCGGCAAGCTTGTGAGCAAGGAAACGCTCGTTTGCGCGAGCGGGAACAGGCTGGCGGAATACGATGCTGCAGCCTCATTCGGCCCTAAGAAACGTGAGCCATAATTGTCGAAACTGATGCTGCCGCGCCCCTCTTTTTGGGTTGGAATTAGCACCAGCTTTACGGCGGCTTCATCATCCAATTTTGCGGGGGCAAGAACGGAGCGAAAGGCCAATCCCGGCAGGTCGTTAAGCCGCAATAAGAAGCTTTCAAGAGCGGCACTGCTAATCGGTTTTTGTTCCTTTAACCTATTGATGTACTGCTGGACAACGCGATGTTCTGCCCCTGCGGCCGAGAGCTCGACCACACCCACGTAACCCTCCGTGATTTTGATGCGTACAAGGCCAGAATGTTGGTTCGCCTCCATAACGCTGCCGAGCGATAAAAAGTAACCTGCCGCGCGGTAGTATTCGGTGATGCGCTCAGCAAGGTGCTGTGCGATTTCCAGCGTGATTTTTTGTCCGACATACGGCGTGTAAATTGCGGCTAATGCCTCGGGCGCGAAGGCGGTGGCGCCCTCTAACTGTATGGTTTTCAAGGTAAATGTGCTTTGTCCAGCCTGAATGGGAGGCGCGGTGGGCGCACTTGGTGCCTGCTCGATGAGTGGCGTTTCTTCCTTAGGAATGTAGGTTGGAAGCCTATCTTCTGGGCGCACGCGGTTGATGTCTGCGGGGCCCTGCAACGATGTAGGGGGTGCTGCGCCTGCTGTTGAGGCGAGCACTGCCACTGCACTGAGGCCGAACAAAGCCCCGCGCAGAAAACGCTGCACGTAAGTATCCATCTTCGCGTGATACAGCAAATTAGCCCACGGCGAAAGTCTTTAAGCGCGCGCATGTGAGGGGAGGTGGATAAGCACGATTCTTCTGCCCACAAGCATATAAAAAAATACCACAGTTGGCAAAAATAGTTCTAGGCGCTATATACCCAATACAGGTATTATTATGAAACTCTCTATAATGATATAAATATCATTATATTTTAGTATTTTAGAAAATATAAACGGGCATAAATTTTGAATAATGGTATAAAGTCATGACTAGTGCTATATGCATTATTTATAGAAATAGGGTAAGCAAATGCCGGTAAAAAAAACCAAGCAAACGAAAGAAACTACCCTCGACCATGCGAAGGAGATTCCGCGCCTGAACCGGATTGTGGGGCAGGTGGAGGGGGTGAAGCGCATGATTGATGCGGAGCGCTATTGCCCTGATATCCTTACCCAATTGCGCGCAGTGCGCGCGGCAATTCGGGCGGTGGAGGCAAATTTGTTGGAAACCCACCTGCGCGCCTGCGTGATGGATGCGTTTCAATCTGCCGATGCCAACGAAAAGAAAGAAAAAATCGCGGAACTTAAAGAGATCTATCGCCGCTTTGAAGAATAGCGGTTGAAGCAGCATCGCTTCGGATGCTGGCGCACCCGAGACGATATGCTCGCGGCGCGCTTCGCGCGTGCCCCTCGCCAATGCTAAGCACGCCTTTGGCCTGCTAAGCGTTTGGTCGAACGTCGTTCTCATCGCTTCGGGTGCTGGCGCACCCGAGACGATTCGAACGTCCGACCTTTGCCTTCGGAGGGCAACGCTCTATCCAGCTGAGCTACGGGTGCATTGCCGCGTTCATAATGGGTTCGAAGGTCAGAAACAACTGATTATTCGGCTGCGTCCGATGCGCCCGCGGCGCACTACATGATATTCATCACGCTGATGGCGGCGGGGGCGATGACGATGATGAACAGCGTGGGGAGGATGAAGACAATCATCGGCACGGTCATCATGGCCGGCAGGCGCGCGGCTTTTTGTTCGGCGCGCAACATGCGCTGCGTGCGGAAATCCTTGGCCAAAACACGCAATGCTTGAGCAATCGGCGTACCGTATTTCTCGGTCTGGACGATGACGTTGACGAAGCCGCGCATCTCGGGAATCTCCGTGCGCTCGGCCAGATGTTTGAGCGCGGTGGCGCGGTCCGGCAGGAAGCCAAGCTCGACCGAGGTGAGGCTGAATTCCTCTGCCAGAATGGGGCTCATGCGCGCCAGTTCCTTGGACACTCGGTCGAGCGCGGCGGCAAGCGAGAGGCCGGCTTCGGCGCAAATCATCATTAAATCCAGCGCATCCGGCAGGGCTTTGCGGATGGCGTGTAGGCGCTTGGCCTTGGCGTTGGCCACCAAAATTTCCGGCAGGCGCGCGCCAAAATAACTGACGCCCAGCACAATGAGCCAACTGCTGGCCTGCGTGGTGGTGAAGGGGTCGCGCCAGTCGATTTTGCCGAGCATGAGGCCGAGAACAAGCCCTGCGATGGGCATCACCAACTTGGCAAAGGCAAAGATGGTCACGGCGTCCTTGCTACGATAGCCCGCCACGACCAGTTTCTGCTGAAGCGCGCCGACCTGATGCTGCTGCAGCAGCTTCAGCTTGGCCACAATGCGGCGGATGACGGTAAGTTTCACATTGTCCGCAGGTTTCTTGCGGCGATTGGAAGCGGCAAGCATTTCATTTTTCAGCTCGGCGCGGCGCTCCTGAATCATTTTTAGGCGCGGGGCGAAGCGGTCGCGCTCGATAAAATATTGGCCGATGGACCACACCACCATGAACAGCCCAAGCGCGAGCACGAAAATCAAGGCGTCGTTCAGCGATAGCCCGAAGGGAATGAGTGCTTCAATCTGTAAGGGGTGGCCTTGTTGCATATCAGATTTCCAGTTGCGTCATGCGCGCCATGATAAACGCGCCGGTTGCCATGCTCAGTGCGGCGGCAGCAAGCGAGAGATTGCCGCGGTAATCGTTGAAAAGCGGTAGCAAATATGCAGGCGACACCACTTGCAGCATCAGCATCACCACCATGGGCAGGGAGCCGACAATATACGCGCTGGCGCGGGCTTCGGAGGAAAGCGCGCCGATTTTCAGCTTCATCATATGCCGCCCGCGCAGCATTTCGGCGAGGTTGCTGAGGATTTCGCCAAGATTGCCGCCCGTTTCGCGTTGAAGGATGATGGAGGTGACGAAGAAGTTAAACTCGGTGATGTCGAGCTTCTTGGCGGTGTCGGCCAGCGCTTTTTCCATCGGCACGCCGAGTGCGGTTTGTTGCGCCACCGCGGCGAACACATCGCCCATGGGGGCTGGGATTTCATGGCTCACGGTGATGAAGGATTCACCGATCGGCAAGCCAGCACGCAGGCCGCGCACCATGAGGTCAATCGCATCGGGGAAGAGTTTTAGGAAGGCTTTCTGGCGTTTTTTGATGCGGCGGCTGACCGACAGATGCGGCAAGCCAAGCCCAAGCAGCACGCCAAGCAGCAGCCCGATAAGCAGCGATTTGCCAAGCAGCACCGACACGAAAAACACCGTGCCCAGCGCGATGCCCACCATGATGCTGATGAATTTTTGCGGCGTGGTGTTCATGCCCGCCACTTCGAAACGCGCGCGCAGCTTGGAGATGCTGGCCATGCTGCCGAGCATTTGCCCAAACGCGGTTTCCTGCGAGGGGTCGCGTCGGCGCAGCGAGAGGGCTTCTTCCTTGCCCACGGCGGTGCTGGCATTTTTGCGGGTGGCGCGCGCCAAGCGCTCGCTGGATTTTTTGCTCTCGCCGCGCCCCATGAACACATAGAGCACGAGCATCAGCATCAGGCCGATCCATAACTGCGGTGCTGTGAAAATCGCCAGCATTACATGAGCTCCAGAAGGGCTTTCTCAAGTCCGAAATAGGCCGCTTGTTTGGTAAAGTTCGGGCGCAAGCCGCTGGATTTGAATTGGCCAATCAGCTTGCCGTTTTCGTCCTCGCCTTCGAACTGGAAGGTGTAGAGGTCTTGGGTGATGATGACATCGCCTTCCATGCCCACCACTTCGGTGACATGGGTGACGCGGCGCATGCCGTCGCGCATCCGCTGGATTTGCACGATGAGCTGCACCGCGGAGGAGATTTGGTGGCGAATGGCATGGCTGGGCAATTTCATGCCCGACATGTTCACCATGTTTTCCAAGCGGGTGAGCGCCTCGCGCGGGTTGTTGGCGTGCAGCGTGCCCATGGAGCCGTCGTGGCCCGTGTTCATGGCTTGCAGCAGATCCATCGCCTCGCCGCCGCGCACCTCGCCCAGAATAATACGGTCGGGGCGCATCCGAAGCGCGTTCTTCACGAGGTCGCGCATTGAAATTTCGCCGTGGCCTTCAAGGTTGGCGGGGCGGGTTTCGAGCGGCACCACATGCGGCTGTTGCAATTGAAGCTCCGCCGCATCCTCGATCGTCACGATGCGTTCGCCGTGGTCGATCATGCGGCTCATCGCGTTGAGCAGGGTGGTTTTCCCCGAACCCGTACCGCCAGAAATGATGAGGTTAAGCCGGCAGGCGCCCGCGATTTTAAGCAGCTTACAGACCTGATCGGAGATGTTGTTCTGCGAGGCCATTACATCCAGCGTGATTTTCTTTTTCGAGAATTTACGGATGGAAATACTGCAGCCCTTGAGCGACAGCGGCGGGGCAATGACGTTCACACGCGAGCCGTCTTTCAAGCGCGCATCACAAATCGGGCTCATTTCATCCACGCGCCTGCCCACCGCGGTTACGATGCGTTGGGCAATGTTCATCACATGCTCGTTATTGCGGAAGCGAATGTCGGAAAGCTCCAGCTTACCCTTGCGCTCGATGTAGATTTGGTCGGGCCCGTTGATCATGATATCGGTGATGGCTTCGTCCTTCAGCAGCGGCTCCAAGGGCCCAAGGCCAATCATATCGTCCACGATTTGGGCGGCGAGTTCTTGCTGCTCCGCATGGTTGATGACGAGCTTTTGCTCAATCACGATTTCGCCGATGACGTCGATAATCTGCCGCCGTAATTCCTCGCTAGGCAGGCGCGAGGCGGTTTGCAGATCGATCTGCTCCATCAACTTGTCGTAGATAAGGGTTTTGGTGGCAGCAAGCGGGTTCACCACCGCTTCTGGCGCGGGCATGTCCTCGATATTCTTTTCCGCCAAGCGCGAATGCACGGCAGGCTGAACAGCAGCGGTTTCTGCGGCCACGGGCTCGGGCGCGCTGATGCTGGGCTCAGCGGGTTTCGGGGTTTGTCCTCGTCCGAATCGGCTCATCGGCTACCTATTTTTTCCTGTCAGCTTCGCGAAGAATGAGGGGGTCGTGGTTGCGGTTTTTGTTGCTTCTTTTTCTGGTAGTTCTGTGCCCACTAAGCGGGCGGCGAGGGTGCGAAGCGGCGCAAGCGCTGCTTTGACTTTGGGGTTATCGGCCAGAAGCGTTCCGTCCGCCGTGGCGGCGATGGCTTCCACCATATACCCCAACTGGATTGTCGGGGAATGGCCGTAATGCTTCACGAAATCTTTGATGGGCAATTCGTGTTTCACCACCATGCCCACGCGGTTGAGCACCATGAGCGGGGCAGGGCGCTTGAGCGATTCGATGAGATAGTCCTTGATGCGAAGCGCGTCGCGCAGGGCAGCCAGATGCGGCTCGGCCACGATGATGACATGGTCGGCTTGCGCCAGAATCGCGCGCGAGAGCGGCGTCATTTGCCGCGGCATATCCACCACGATGACGGGGAATTTGCTACGCATGCTGGCAAGAATGGTTTCGCCCGCGCTGGGTTGCGCGTTGATGGTCTCGGCCAGTGGCTCCTCGCCGCTGAGCACCGAAAGGCCCGCGAAGGGCTTGACCATCACACGGTCGAGGAACAGCCCATCCACGCGGTCGGGTTTTTCGAGCGCATCGCGCAGGCCGCGCCCCGGCTCGATATCAAGGGTGAGCGCCACCGAGCCGAAATATGCATCGAGGTCGAATAGCGCGCTTTCGGTGCCGCAATCGCGCGCGATGCTGGCGGCGAGATTGACCGCAATGGTGGTGGTGCCCACGCCGCCACGCGCACCAATCACCGCGATGAGTTTTTGCACGCTGGGCGCGGTGTCCTTGGCTTTTTGGGCGGCGTCGGTTTCAGCCTTGAGGGCTTGCACCAGCTCGGTTTCGGTGAAGGGTTCGAGCAGGTATTCATGGATGCCGATTTCCATCAGCCAATGGTAGAACCGCATGCTGTCGATTTTGCCGCAAACGATGACCTTGGTGTTTGGGTTCAGCACATCCGCCAACGCGTCCAGTTGTTCGGCCGCACTTTCGGCGGAAGTGATTTCCACCAGCAACGCGGCGGGTGAGGCGTGTTTTGCCAAATGCGCCGTGGCCTCGATAATTGTGCCAGTATGCAGCGCGATGTCGGTGAATTTGAGCTGTTCGGCGGCGATGCGAATCGCGTCGCTGCTGGCGTCGTGGGTGAAGGCTAAGAGCTGGATTTTCCCCAGCGTTCCGGATTGGGCGGTTACTGTCATTGCGAACTGGAGCTGCTTTGGGTGGGGGTCATTGGCAAGGGTAATTTACCAGCGCGGTATTGTTCGAGCACGCCAGTGGTGATGCCCGTATCCGGACGGTTATCGCCGTGGCCTTCGTTCATATCCTGCGGATTATCCAGCTGCAGGGCGCTGTTGGTATTCACCGCGCAGCCGAAATTGCTGTGGGTTTCGTTCAGGAAATTAACCGTTTGCGACTGGCTCCAATCCGGACAAGGCGCGGGCAAGGTCAGTTTTTCGGTAATGGGGTCGTACGTCGCGACCTTGGGGGTAGGGGTGAAATTATCACCGCACGCACTCAGTAATAAACACAGCGTCATTGCGAGGAGCATCGCGACGCGGCAATCCAGACCCAAGGGAAACTCTGCCGCGCGAACGCGTGGCGCTGGATTGCCACGGCCTTCGGCCTCGCAATGACGATTTCTTGAGAATAATAACGTCTTCATATCCACTCCTAATGAATCAGGAATCCGGCTTCGCCTTCCACGCCGGAGAAGATGGCGGCGGGGCCTTTGGCGGAGTTGGGTTGTTTCGGGGTTTCACCCGTCAGGCGGCCAAGCACGATGCGCTCGAAATCGTTCGCGGGGGTCATGCCATCCAGCGGGGTGGCGACTTTGCTTGGGTCGTCGATCGGCTTCACGATGAACGGGGTGACGAGGATGACCAGCTCGGTCTGGTCGTTACGGAAAGCGCTGGAGCGGAACAAGGTTCCAAGCACCGGCACATCGCCCAGAATCGGGAATTTCGATACGCTGTTGCTGGAATCGTTACGCAGCAGCCCCGCGATGGCAAAGGTCTGGCCCGAGCCCAGATCCACCGTGGTGGAGGCGCGGCGGGTGGTGAAACCGGGGACCGAAACGCCCGAGGTGGTGGACACACGGTTGGTTTCCGACAGGGCGCTCACCTCTGGCATCACGCTCAGGTTGATTTTGTCTTTGCTCATTACGATGGGGGTGAATTGCAGGCTAACCCCGAATTTGCGGTATTCGATGGTGACCTGATTATTCTGCCCCTGCACGGGAATCGGGATTTCGCCGCCGGCAAGGAAGCTGGCTTGCTGGCCCGAGCGGGTGGTGAGGTTAGGCTCCGCCAACACGCTGATGAGGCCGTCATTCTCCAGCGCGTCGATGGCGACGTTGATGTTCTGGTTACCATCGCGGAAGCCGCCGAAGATGCTGTTGTCGCCATTGGTGGCGCGGTCGAAGGCGGTGGCGGCACCGCTCACCAAATCACGCCCCACACCCACGCCGTAAACAAAGCTACCCGCGGTGATGAGCGATTCCCAGTTGATGCCGAAGCGCTTGAGTTCGCTGCGGGCAAGCTCCACCACGCGCACTTTCAGCATCACTTGGTCGCCACCGCTGGTGTCTAGCATGTTGATGACTTTTTGTTTGTCGTTCGACAGGAAGCCGCTGGCCAAACGCTGTGCGGTTTCCGCCGCGATGGGGGAATCCACTTTGCCGTTGAGGACAATCGCGCCATCGATCGAGGTGGCGGTGAGTTTATTGTCTGGCGACGCGGCGCTGAGAGCACGCTGTAAGCTGCTGATGTTGTGCGAGACGACCACCGTGCCTTGCAGGATGACATTGTCTTTATTGTCGACGGCGATGACGCTGGTTTCGCCCACGCCACGGCCTGCAATCATAATGAGTTTCGGCGAAATCACCTGCACGTCGGCCACGGTGGGGTCGGCGATCGCGACGCTAGCGGCGGGTGCGGGCAAATGTACGGGCGTGCCCTTATTGATTTCTACTTTGATGATGCCACCAACGGAGGTGAAGAAATCATTCGCAGGCGCAGCCATGGCCACCGCCGCGCTGAACAGCACTAACGCGCAGGAAAGGGTGATCCGTGTCATCAGATGGTTATTGTGGTACACGCGATGCCTCCGCTGCTGCTGGTCCAAAAACAACTTCACTCCGCTCGTTCCCGCGAATGACTTGGACGCGGGTGCCAGCGGCATTCTCAGGCGTAATCACTTGGCTCACATCCGTATCGCGGGTGACGTTATGTTCCTGCGCTTTACCGTTCAGCTGTTCCGCCATCGATTCAGTTTCCGCCGCGATATTTTCTTTCAACACATCGTCGAGCGTGTTGATGGCGGGGCTGGCGGCACCTTCCGCAGGCGTTGCCGCTTCAACAGGTTGCGGGCGGGTGGCAAGGCTGCGCAGCGACAGCGAGATTTTGCCTAAATCCTTCGCCACGTTGATTTCTTCCGCCTGTTTGGGGGTCACTTCCAGCGTGACGGTTTTGGCGAGCACGGCTTTGTTTTCAGGGTTGTCGATGCTTTGGTCCACCGCCAGCACGCGCGCGTCCTCGATAAAGGTTTCGCTGGCGCGCTGTTGGCCGGAATCCGTTTTGTTAAAAATATGGGTGAGGATTAAATCCACATGGTCGCCGGGGAAAATGAAGCCCGCGTTACCAGTCGTGGCATCCACCGCGATGGAAACGGCGCGTTTGCCCGGATCCAGCACGGCAGACATAAACCCACCTTCGCTGGAGCGCACGAGGGTGTTTTTCAGGATGGGTTCACCCTTTGCAAGTGCGCGGCGCGCCACCGCACCATTAAAATCCGAAGCTTTTGCGGTGGCATTGGTGAACATGAGGGGGGAGATATTGTCTTTCGGCCAATCCACCATCACCAATTGGGCATCGCTACGCACGAAGCTGCCGGCGGCGATATCGGTGGAGGCAACAAGGACTTGGGTGAGTTGCGCGGAGGTGCCTTCCCCCGCGACACGGCTGCGCAGCGAAACCGCCGTGCCCAGCGCAATGATGACGCCCAGAATTAATACGACCAACGAACGTTTCTGCATGTCTTACCTAAGCGCGAGAAGTGAAAGTCGGAATTTTTTTATTGTCGTGTAGTGGGTGGTCTTCTTCATACCATAGCTTGGCGGATGAAATCATCAGTAAAAACATCCTAATTGTATGAAAAATCAGTGCATTTTATTTAAATGCTCGCCCAATTTTTTGGCGAAACGGACGCCAAAAATCGGTAAATTCCTAGGGAAAGCAGGCGCTTCGCCACGCGTGCGAACGGATGCATAAAAGACACAGCAAATTTAAGGGAGTTTTTCGTAAAATCTAGGCGTTTGCCTGTGTGCGCAAGGGCGCATCCAACCGCTCCGGCGCACCAATCAGATAGCCTTGGAACATGTCCACGCCTGCATCAAAATACAGCGCGCGGGTGGCCTCGGTTTCAATTCCTTCCGCCAGCACATTGGCGCCCACCGCATGGCTAAGCCGCACGATTTCGCGCAAGGTGGCATCGCGCTTGGCAGGTGCCATGCCATGGCCGAATTTACCATCCAGCTTCACGAACGCGGGGCGAATATCGGCAAGCAGTGCGGCAAGCCCTGCATCGGTGATGACATCATCCAGCGCGAGGGCGAAGCCGCGGCTGCGGCAATATTCGGCGATGGATTTCAGTTTGGGCAGGTCGCGCGCATAGTCGCGTAGCGGCACATCCAGCACCACCGCGCCGCTGCGCACATGGTTCTTGGTGGCGGCGCTGCTTAAGCCCTCGAGATAGACTTCCGGACGCTGAATGAAACCGGTGAGGAAATTAATGAAAATATAGCCGTCGAGGTCGGCGGTGACAAAGCTCTCCACCGCGTGTTTATGCAGCAAGCGGTCGACCTGATATTCGGTGTGGAGCACGCGCGCCGCATGCATGACAGCGCCTCCGCCAATGACGCCGCCATCGCGCGATTCCATCCGCGCGAAAGCTTCGTAGCCCACCAATTTGCCCCTGCGATCCAGCACTTTTTGCATGTAGCAGCCAAGGCGCCCCTCGCGCACATCCTGCACCAGCCACAGGCTTTCGGCGATGGCGTGAATATCCGTCACGGATTTGAGGGCGTGGGTGATGTCGGTATGGGTTGGAAGGCTGGGGCTAGCAATCACGGCTGCGCGCACGCCAACATGGTTGGGTGCAAGCACTGCCAGCTGTTGGCTGAGCGCCGCCCATTCCTCAGGCCACTGCGCGCCAACATTGCGGGCATAAAGCGTGGCGGTGTGGGCGGGCGTGAAGCCTTCCAGCTGTTTTGCTGCTGCGCCCTCGACGATAATCCAGTAGTCGGATGGCTGTGTCCACGCGCAAGAAAATGCGTTAATGTCAGTCACGGGGATTTCCTTCTTTCAGCAACGGCGCTAGATGTACTATGAAGAAAACAGCGCGAAATAGCAAGCAGACGAAGTACGGGATTTTAGCAAAATGTTGGTAATGGATTCAGGGCTGGGCGGTATCTCGGTGGTGCGTGCGTTGCGCGCGCAGCAGCCCACACGCGGCCTGACCTACCTTGCCGATACGGCATTTTTCCCCTATGGCAGCCGCGACGCCACCACACTTTCCGCGCGCGCCGCTGCGCTGATTGCGCAGTTGAATACGCAGGGCGATGTGGGCACGGTGGTGCTCGCCTGTAACACGCTTTCCACCTTATGTTTGGCGCAGCTGCGCGCGGCGATGCCGATGCCATTTGTGGGCACGGTGCCGGCGGTGAAAGTGGCGGCGGCGCAGTCGCGCTCGAAACGGTTTTCGTTGCTGGC
>JACCDH010010857.1_pt1 | contig 12015 bp, 11 predicted proteins | sample 7442481 | NCBI WGS metagenome assembly JACCDH01 (sample SAMN15323433, study PRJNA562643) | freshwater metagenome | isolation source: river surface water | place: USA:Blue River Watershed | collected 2017-08-15 | reverse complement strand
GATGCAGTGGATTTTGCACGCCTGGGTCCAGATTACATTGAAGGGCGTTGTCCAGTAATTCTGCGGAACTTACTCGAAGTACGTGGCCTAGGCTTACTCGACATCCGTACTATTTTTGGTGAAACCGCAGTCCGCCGTAAGTTGAAGCTACGCCTAATTGTTCAATTGGTCCGCCGCAACGATGGTGAATTTGAGCGCCTCCCGCTTGATGCCCAGTTTGTTGATGTACTCGGGACGCAAATTCGTACTGTAAAAATTCAAGTGGCCGCAGGTCGAAACCTTGCCGTACTGGTAGAGGCCGCGGTCCGCAATACCATTTTGCAATTGCGTGGCATTGATACCCTCAAAGAATTCATTGAGCGGCAACGCGAACAAATGATCACAGAATCAGAGCAGCCTAAAAGCCAAGGGCGCTTGATTTAGTATGCAAATTCATCTGATAACCGGTATCTCTGGTTCAGGTAAATCGGTTGCTCTCAGGGCGTTTGAAGACAGTGGTTACGATTGCGTCGATAACCTGCCTGTGCCGCTGTTAGAAAACCTCATCACTACGATGGAAAATGAAGGGCGCGAGTTTGTTGCAGTTGCAATCGATGCGCGTCGCGGCCAATCGATTGGAGAACTGCCGGCCCTCCTTGAAACAATTCGCAAAAAGCATGGAGTCCGCATTCTATTTCTGAATGCGGATACCAACACCTTGGTGCAGCGCTTCTCGGAAACCCGTCGTCGCCACCCCCTATCTACCGCTGTCAGTGCGCAACAGAATCAATCTGCCACCATCATTGAGGCCATCGAGCGTGAACGCAGTTTGCTTGACCCACTGCGTGAGCAAGCCCACAGCATCGATACCAGCAATCTGCCATCGCATACCCTGCGCGCATGGATTCATGAGCTTCTCAAAGAGAAGCCCAATGGACTCACACTTATTCTGGAGTCGTTTGGCTTCAAGAAGGGGGTTCCTAGCGAGGCTGATCTGGTGTTTGATGTTCGCTGCTTGCCTAACCCCCATTACGACAACGTGCTACGCCCATTAACTGGGCATGACGAACCAGTGAAAGCCTTTTTGCGCGAACAACCAGCGGTCAAGAGCATGGAAGAAGACATTATTCACTTCATTGAGAAGTGGCTTCCCAGCTACATTGCGGATGGCAGAAGTTATTTGACCGTTGCGATTGGCTGTACCGGCGGTCAACACCGCTCGGTCTTTTTAGTCGATCAGCTCATGGCCTACTTTTCTAAGCAATCAGGCTTGCATTCCCGGATTGATCTGATTCAGCGGCACCGCGAGCTCGACTCCAGGACTCCAACAGCAGCCTGACCGGCTGAGCGAGTCCATACTGCTCGAGCGCACCTAGCTCGGCCCAAATAAACTGAGCTTCATCTGACTGAATATTTCTGTCCAACTCTTTTTTTGCTTTGCCATTGAGAACCATCTCATAGGCCTGAATCTGCAAAACGCGGTGGCTAAAAATATGTTTCACACACGTGCCCAACCTTACCGATTGCTCAAATAAAACTACTGGCTTTTTAAACAATCGGTTTGGCAAAATTAATTCCAGTAACTGCTCACTCGTTAATAGCTCTGCTTGAATAGTATGCGCGCCCTGCCCTTCTGTTTGCGCTTGCCACTCACTTTCTGGTAGCGACCAAAGGCCGCCCCAGATTGCTTTGGCAGGGCGCTTTTGCAGTAGCACTGCATTGCCGTGCGCCAGAATACCAACCGTAGATGTAAAGTGCGGTGACTTCTTTTTGGGTAGTTTCTTTGGAATGGCAAGCACTTGATCCGTCGCTTTTGCCTGACACGCAGACTCAAATGGGCACTGCATTTTTTTCGTAAGGCACACCGGCTGTTTTGCAGTACACCAGGTGGCACCAAAATCCATCAGTGCTTGGGTGTATACCGGCATCTGCTTTGGTGATCGCGGAAGAAGTTCTGTAGCCAATTGCCAAAGTGAATCGGTCACCTTTTTTTCTTGTAGCGCGCCGCCAATACCAAATAGCCTCGCCAATACACGCTTCACGTTGGCATCCAAAATTGGCGCCCTGATCTGAAATGCAAATGCGGCAATGGCGCCTGCCGTAGATCGACCGATTCCACTCAGGTCTTCTAGCGCCTGAGGATCGGGTGGAAATTGCCCCCGGTATTGCGTTACAACTTGTTTTGCGCAGGCATGTAAATTGCGCGCCCGCGAATAGTAACCAAGGCCGCTCCATTCAGCCAATACCTCATCGATATCGGCGCGAGCCAAATGCGCTACCGACGGAAAACGTTTCATCATTTTGGGGTAGCGGTCTAGTACGGTGGCTACCTGCGTTTGTTGCAGCATGATTTCAGAGACCCAGATAGCATAGGGGTCCGTAATGCTTTGCCATGGCATACCATGGCGTCCATGCTTTTTATGCCACTGAATCAGCTGCTTTGAAAAGGATGCAATTAGAGCAGCATCGTGGGTCGGCTGCGGACTTAGCGCTTTTGGCATACCGGACAAAAGTAGGTGGAACGTTGGCCTTGAACGATCTGCTGAATAGGCGTCTTGCAGACTCGGCATGGCTCGCCACGTCGGTCATAGACTTTGCTTTCCATCATGAAGTAGCCCTGCTTACCCTCGCTATCAACAAAGTCACGCAAGGTACTGCCACCTGCAGCAATAGCTTTGGTTAGTACCATGTGTACTGCGCTGGCTAAACGCGCACACTGTGGCTTCGTTAACTTTCCCGCCTGCTTTGCAGGATGAATACCGGCCTCAAACAAACTCTCTGAACAGTAAATGTTGCCAACCCCAACGACGGCCTGCCCTGCAAGCAGAAATGATTTGACTGCAACACTACGGCCTCGCGAGCAGCGATAAAGTACGGCAGCGCCCCGCTCGTTCGCAAAATCAGCGGAAAAGGGCTCTGTACCCAACTTGCTTAGAAGGGGGTGCTCTTCAAGTGGACCGCTCTTGGTTGGATGCCACAAAACTGCTCCAAATTTACGCGGATCATGCAAGCGCAAGCTGCGCTTGCCGAATACCATCACAACTCGGTCATGGGGCTTTAATGGCTCCTTGACTGGCAATACCCGCAGGACTCCCGTCATACCCAAATGGATCAGTAAATGCCCTTGATCCATTTGCAACAATAAATACTTTCCCCTGCGTTCAATGCCGTGCAGGGTTTGGCCCAGTAAGATTGCCCTCAGATTACGTGGTACAGGCCAGCGCAGCCTGCCATCAATAATCAGGACGTCCGTAATCCGCTCCCCATCCAGGTGCGGTTGTATTCCAAGGCGAGTCACTTCAACTTCTGGGAGTTCTGGCATAGGTGAATTGTAGATTCGGAGATTAGAATGTGCTTATGTTCCATTTAATGCATTTGCGCCTCACTAAGGCCCTGTTGCCTGCTCGCAAGCGTACGATGCTATTGCTGGCTAGCGCATGCTTCGGTTGGGTCTCATTGGCACATGGCAACCAAGGCGCTACTGGTGAACAGGTTTTTGAGATCTTGGCCTCTGAAATTGCCCTCCAGCGGGGTGAACCGGCGCTAGCCTACCAAACCTACCTTAGCCTCGCCCGGCAGACCGGCGACCCACAGCTGGCACAGCGCGCCATGGAGATTGCCATTGCAGCCAATGCCCCGGAGCTTGCTCTCGATGCAGCTACCGTATGGGACAAACTCGCCCCCGGAACCGATACGAAGCCAAAAGAAGTGCTGGTTACCTTATTGATGCTGAATCAGCGCTGGTCCGATTCTGTAAAACCAGCCATTGCGCTATTACAAAAACAAAATGCCGAGAGTCAAGAGCGCACCTTGAAACAGTTGCAGCCGCTGTTGGGTCGCGCAACGGATGAGCCTGCAGCTATGCGTGCCTATTTTGAAATTATTAATGCGCTCAAGCCGCTGCCCACGGACTCCGCCATTCTGTATACCTATGCGATGGCAGCAGAAAAAGCGGGTCGCTTTGATGTTATGGAATCGACCCTCAGGCAAATCCTGAAAAAAACACCAAACGATGCCAATGCCCTCAATGCCCTGGGCTACTCGATGGCTGATCGCAAGCAGAATCTGCCAGAAGCCTTTGCCCTCATTGCTAAGGCACACAACCTGGCACCGCAAGATGCCTTTATTTTAGATAGCCTTGGCTGGGTTAACTTTCGCCTGGGCAAACTGGAACTGGCACGCGATCAACTCATTCAGGCAACCAAGATGAAGCCCGAAGCAGAAATATCAGCGCACTTAGGTGAGGTGTATTGGGCGATTGGCAATCTGAACTCCGCTGAAAGCGCATGGCGTGATGCTGAACGCATGGACGCAAACAATGCAACCTTGCGTGAAACCTTAAAACGCTTTAAGCCCAACTGGGTGATGCCCAATCAGTCCACCAAGATTGTTTGGGATGGCCGTTTTTCCATTCGCATGAACGGCGGGGCTGACCGGCCCGCTGAAGGTGGCTCTGGCGGCTTCACCCTCAGCCAAGATGCACTGAACGATATCTTAGAAATTCGAAATCCAGTCGGCGGCTCGATTGCAAAAATTACTATTACCCCGGGTGAGGCCGTATTAGAGCGCGGCGGCAAGATAAGCAAAGCGATTGATGCAGACACCCTGATTCAGTCTGCCTTAGGACTTCCTTTACCTGCGCGCGGTTTATCCGACTGGTTACGCGGCCAAGTTAGGCCTGGTAGCCCAGCCAGCCTAGAGCGCAGTCCCAGCGGTATTGTTTCGAAAATCAGCCAAGACGGATGGAACTTATCCTACGTTTGGGGTGAGTCCAGCAGCAAGCTAGAAAAACTGAATATGACCCGCAATACGAAAACAGGGCCGATCGATATCCGCCTTGTTTTTGATCAAATTGATGACTGATACGCTCACCCTTTTAGCACCCGCCAAACTCAATTTATTTCTGCACATTGTTGGTCGCAGGAATGATGGCTACCACCTACTGCAATCTGCTTTTCAGTTAATTGATTGGTGCGATAGCCTTACCCTTACGAGAACGAGCAGCAATCGCATTGCTCGCACTAACCCTATTCCTGGCATCGCGGAAGGCAATGACTTGGTAGTCCGTGCGGCAACCCTGCTGCAACGCGAGTGCAATGTGGCGATTGGCGTTGAAATCACCCTCAACAAAGAATTGCCCGTTGGAGCAGGTTTGGGAGGAGGGTCATCCGATGCCGCCTCTACCTTAATTGGCCTAAATCACCTCTGGAACCTGGGTCTTTCACGCCCAGAGCTAATGGCGCTGGGCCTGAAATTAGGCGCGGATGTACCTTTCTTTATCCATGGCAGCAATGCCTTTGTGGAGGGAATTGGCGAGGTAATTCAGACGATTAGCCTGCCCGAGCAAGGCTTTATCGTGATTTTCCCCAATCGCGGCATTGCCACCAAAGTGCTTTTTGAGCATCCTGAATTGACCCGTGATCACGCCCCGATTACAATAGATCGCTTTATTGCATCGCCTCTACCGCATCAGGCATTTACCAATGACTGTCAGGCCGTAGCGATGCAGATTTGTCCTGAAGTGAAGGATGCAATAGATTGGATCACCAAGGCTCTGCCAAGCGCTAAGCCCCAAATGTCTGGTTCTGGCAGCAGTGTTTTTGCAGCACTTCCGAGCCAGCTTGACGGTGCAGGTGCCTTAGCCCTATTGCAAAATCTACCTAGGGAGTGGATAGGCCGGATTGTTCGGGGGATAAATAAAAATCCCGCTTACAATTCGATATCTTCAGATTGATACTGTAGGGGAATCGCCAAGCTGGTTAAGGCACTGGATTTTGATTCCAGCATGCGAAGGTTCGAATCCTTCTTCCCCTGCCACCTTTTTTTCTGAATCACAAGCCATGCGCTATTCTGTCTAAAACTCTCCCAAACCTTCATAAGCCAAACTGCCATCATGAATTCTGAATTTTTGACTCTCTTTACTGGCAATGCAAACCCTGTTTTAGCAAACGCAGTAGCCAAAGAATTAAATCTTCCCATCGGCAAGGCTTTTGTCGGCCGGTTCTCGGATGGCGAGATTCAGGTCGAGATTCAAGAAAATGTGCGCGGCAAGAATGTCGTTGTTATTCAATCGACCTGTGCCCCCACCAACGATAATGTGATGGAGCTCATGATCATGATTGATGCTCTGAAACGAGCATCTGCAAGTCGCATAACGGCAGTGATCCCTTACTTCGGCTATGCACGCCAAGACCGTCGCCCCCGTTCCGCGCGAGTTGCTATCTCCGCCCGCATTGTCGCTAATATGCTGCAATCGGTTGCCGGCATTGAGCGCGTCTTAACCATGGACCTCCATGCGGACCAAATTCAAGGCTTTTTTGATATTCCAGTCGATAACATTTATGCCTCACCTGTCTTGCTGGCCGACCTGCAAAAGCAAAAAAGCAAAGACCTCATCATTGTTTCTCCTGATATTGGCGGCGTTGTTCGTGCCCGCGCGATGGCGAAACAGTTGGGTTGCGATTTGGCGATTATTGATAAACGCCGCCCCAAAGCCAATGTATCTGAGGTCATGCACCTCATTGGCGAGGTAGAAGGCCGCCATTGCGTCATCATGGACGACATCATCGATACCGGTGGAACACTCTGTAAGGCGGCAGAAGCCCTCAAAGAGCGCGGCGCTAAGGGCGTTACGGCGTACTGTACTCATGCCGTCTTGTCCGGCGGCGCAGTTGCCCGTATTGCTGCTTCGCAACTGGATGAACTCGTAGTTACCGATACCATTCCCCTGACCGACGAAGCTCGGCAGGTCAAAAAAATTCGCCAGCTCAGCGTTGCCCCCATCCTGGCCGAAACCCTCTCCCGCATTACCAAGGGTGATTCGGTCATGTCGATGTTTGCAGAATAAGCCTAAAAACAGCACTTTTAGCCCGTTTACTGCCTAAATAGGCCAAAAATACCAAGTTCACGCTATAATTGAAGGCTTTTCTGTTTGGTCGCGAACGGGAATTAACCTCAATTTGGGAGTCATCATGAAAATCGTAGCTTTTGAAAGAAGCGTACAGGGAACGGGTGCGAGCCGCCGCCTGCGCAACTCCGGTAAAACTCCGGGCATTATTTACGGCAGCAAAAACAAGCCTGAGGTCATCGAACTTGACCACAACGCCCTGTTCCATGCTCTACGTAAAGAAGCATTCCACTCGTCTATTTTGGACCTTGAAGTAGGCGGTAAGTCACAAAAAGTATTACTACGTGACTATCAAATGCACCCATTTAAGCCTCTGGTCTTGCACATTGATTTTCAACGCGTTTCAGCGACTGAGAAAATCCACATGCGCATTCCATTGCACTTTACCCACGCAGAAGAATCGGCTGCAGTCAAACTTGGCGGCGCCATCATTAGCCACATTGCCAATGACATTGAAGTGACCTGCTTGCCAGCTGACTTGCCAGAGTTCATTGAAGTGAACCTGAGCAATATTGAAGTTGGTCATTCGATTCACGCCAAAGACGTTGCCTTGCCTAAAGGCGTTTCTTTGGTCTTGCACGTAGAGCAAGAGAATCCAGTACTGGTAAACGCACGCGTACCAACCGTTAAGGCCGAGCCTGTAGAGGCTGCAGTTGCAGCGCCCGCAGCAGCGGCGGATGCGGCAAAAGAAAAGGATACCAAAGCGTAATTCTGCTTTGGTATTTGATTCAGAAAGCCCGCTTCTGCGGGTTTTCTTTTTTGTATGTAATGCTGTATAAAATTTCCAGCCTCTAATACACTTTGGATCATGATCAGACTAATTGTTGGCCTTGGCAATCCAGGCAGTAAACACGAAACCGATCGGCATAATGCTGGATTTTGGTTTGTGTCTCTGCTGGCAAAGCAGGCTGGCGTGACACTCGAACAAGAAAAACGCTTTCACGGCAAAGTAGCGAAGGCGTCGTTGTATGGTCGTGATATATGGTTGTTGCAGCCCGACACCTTTATGAATCTCAGCGGTCAATCGGTGGGCGCATTGTGCCGCTTTCATCAGATTCAACCCGAAGAAATCCTTGTCGTTCACGATGAGCTCGACCTCAAAGCAGGGGTTGCGCGCCTGAAATTTGCCGGCGGCACGGGTGGCCACAACGGACTAAAAGACATTCTGGCTCACCTGTCTAGCCCGGATTACTGGCGTCTGCGCATCGGCATTGGCCATCCTCGCGACCTACCCGGCCGCCTCATGGATGTTGCCGACTACGTTCTGCGTAAGCCGCTTCTCGAGGAGCAGATTGCGATTGATATCGCCTTATCGCGGTCGCTGGATGCAATGCCTTTGTTCTTAAAAGGTGAGACTGCAACTGCGGTAAAGGACTTACATTCCAGCTGTTGAGGGCTGGCCTTAATCTTTTATGCCGCCTTGGCTGCCGTTAGGCGGTGGTACTTTTGCATCAAATCGTCATGCGTTTCCACATAATCGGGATGCAAGGGAATGCAATCAACAGGACAGACTTGCCGGCATTGCGGGGCATCAAAATGGCCTACGCACTCCGTGCACTTGTTGGGGTCGATCTGGTAAATCTCAATCCCCATAAAAATCGCATCATTAGGGCACTCGGGCTCACAGACGTCGCAATTGATGCATTCGTCGGTAATCAATAAGGCCATGCGTTTATTTGCCTTCGCGCTTCATGCTGGCCGTTTTTTGTAGCAGCCATTTTTCAACCGATGGAAAAACAAACTTACTCACGTCGCCGCCCATGGTGGCGATCTCACGCACAAAGGTGCCAGAAATAAACTGATACTGATCGGATGGCGTCAAGAATAAGGTCTCGACATCCGGCAAGAGGTAGCGATTCATCCCGGCCATCTGAAACTCATATTCAAAGTCAGAGACCGCACGCAAACCACGGACAATCACGCGCGCCTGATGCTCGCGTGCAAAGTCTTTCAAGAGTCCTGTAAACCCGGCAATCTTAACGTTGGGATAGTGGCCAAGGACTTCTTTTGCAATCGCAATGCGCTCTTCTAAATCAAAGAATGGGCGCTTGCTGCGGCTATCGGCTACGCCCACAATCAGCTGACTAAAAATACTGGAAGCGCGGCGCACCAAATCCTCGTGACCGCGGGTAAGGGGATCAAACGTTCCCGGGTAAACAGCAATCGTCATACATTCATCTTTCGCTCTAACTACAGATAGCCAAAGTTTAGCCCCTTCTGAGCTGAAATAGGAGCGCTTTTACTTGGCCGGCCGTCATTTCTTTGCAGCATTCCCAGCCCGGTATGAGGCTGTTTAGCGCGGCTACATCGCAGCTAACTGCGGTCTCAACGTAGATTTGGCCACCGCTGGGGCCATCGCACACGCGCCCCGCTTCCTTAAGGGAGGACTCTAGAGCAAGGTGATCGTCAAACGGGGGGTCCAGAAAAACCAGATTCCACGACGCGTTCGCCTGCCTTTTTAGAAAGCCCACGCCATCGCCATGCACCAAGTCGATTGAAGCCTCAACGGGGGAAGACTGCAGATCGCTTAAATTCGCCCGCAAATTCGCAAAGGCAGTTTTATCGCGCTCGATTAAGGTAACCGCACTTGCACCCCGGGATGCAGCCTCAAAGCCAAGAGCCCCAGCTCCAGCAAAGACATCCAAACATCGCAATCCGTCTAAACGTTGGCCCAACCAGTTAAAGAGGGTTTCCCGAACCCGATCGGTGGTCGGGCGCAATCCAGGCGCATCAATCACTTTGATCAATCGACTGCGCCAAACTCCGCCAATAATGCGTATTTTTTTCGACTGCATCGACTGCGGCATTGCTTACTTATTAATTCCAACCACGACAATTTGCATCCGGTTCATATCCAAATGCCGCTGAAAGGCTGCGCGTATTTGATTGAGGGTGACTGCCTCAACCTGTTTAGTCCAGGTTTCCATGGTGTCAAGGGGCAAGTCGTTCCAGGTAATGCCTGATAAGTTATCGAGTAGTTTTCGATTGCTATCCAGTCGCAATGGATAGCCATTCACTAGATTGGATTTAGCAGCGAGTAACTCATCTTCGCTTGGGCCATCTGCAATGAATTGGCTAATTGTTTTTTGCATTACTTCCAAACCTAAAATAGCTTGGTCTTTTTTGGTTTGCATCCCCGCCTCAAAGAAACCCGCATCCTTCCCGGGCGCAAAATAGCTATTAATGCTGTAAGCAAGGCCGCGCTTTTCTCGAACCTCAGCCATCAAACGGGATACAAATCCGCCGCCGCCTAAAACGTAATTTCCAACCAGCAGTGGGAAAAAATCTGGATTGTTGCGCGTAATGGCCGTCATGCCCATGGCAATATGGGCTTGCTGTGTATCAAACGGAATCCGCACTTCGCGCTGACTCAATGGTCCTTGCGGGGTTTGCTGCATCACGGGCAGCGGGGCAATGGCGGGACCCGATTGTGGCAGACCAGCCAATAGAGCTTGCACGATGGCGTTAGCCTGCGCGCGGTCCAGATCGCCAACGATATTCACGCTGATGCGATCGCCACGATACAGACTAGTATGAAAATTTCGCAAATCATTGGCAGTGATTGCGGCCACTGATTTTGGTGTTGGAAAGTAGGCCAGCGGATATTTTCCGTAAACGGCTTTACGCAAGTTTTGCTGCAAAATCGTTTCGGGCTTGGTTTGGGCTTCGAGTAGCGCAGTAATCAGACGTTGCTTTTCACGATCAAGCACTTTGCTGTCATAACTTGGTTTTGCCAAAATCAAAGAGGCTAACTGCACAACCTGCTCACGCAAATCAGTGCGGCTTAAGCTACGTATCCTCAATACCGTACGCTCACTGCTTGCGGCTACGCTAATACTGGCGCCAAGGTCGGCGATCTGATCGGCAATTTGCGCTTCATTCAAGCTCGACTTGCCGCTACCCGTGCCTAAGGTCAATAGTTGTGCTGTTAAAGCAGCGACGCCGTTTTTATTGTCAGGGTCATACCGACTACCGGCATCAATCGAGACTTCCACATCAATGATGGGCAAGGACTTGGTCTGAATAAAATATGCTTTAGATCCCTTAACGGTATCCAGGGTTTCAATCGGCAGAATCGCCTTTGCACTTCCAGCAAATACCAATAACCCGAATGCGATCGATTGCAGTATTGCCGCTTGCACGCCCTTGCTTAAACCCATATAGCCCTTCATTTAGTCGCTCCCCTTACCTGTGGCTCCAAGGTCGCAATCGTCAGCGTATCGTCAATCAAGTACTTCTTAGCGACTGCTTGTACCTGCTCTGGTGTAACCGCTTGCAGTCGATCCAGAATGGGATCAAGCTGCTTCCATGAGACGCCTGCAATTTCAGCGCTACCAATTTCCATGGCTTGACCAAAAATAGAATCGCGTTTGTAAATTTTGTCAGCCAAGATGCGCACCTGAATGCGCTTTAACTCGGCTGCAGTAATGCCCTTTGATTTGAGCTCGGATAAAACCGACCGGATACCGCTTTCCAGTTGCGCTACTGTCTTGCCTTTGGCCACCGTACCCAGAATAAAAAATAGCTGGGGACCACGGGCAACCATGTCATAGCTTGCATCAATCGTATTGGCTACTCGGTCTTGTTTTACTAAAGCGCGATTGAGTCTAGCATTGTCGTAGCCGTCCAAGACTGCCGCCAATAAAGCGAGTGCGTACGGCTCGTACTCTTCTATTTTTGCAGGATCAATGTGCGGCACCTTCCAGGCCATCGCCAATTGGGGTGTATCCGCCGGAGCTTTGACAATAACTTGCTTAGTACCGCGCTGGGCTGGTTCGATTTGCGGCTTACGTATCGGTAGTTCGCGCGTACTCAATTTGCCGTACGTTGCTTCAGCGATAGCCCGCACCTTTTCTGGGTCGACATCCCCGGCAATCACAACCGTAGCATTGTTTGGCGCATACCAATCGCGATACCACTGGCGCGCATCATTGGGCACCATGTTTTCTAAATCATTCATCCAGCCAATAATGGGGTGACGGTAAGGCGTTGCTTTAAATGCCGTTGCCATGAGGTTTTCATAGAGCAAGCCCGATGCTTTATCTTCGGTACGAAGCCTACGCTCCTCCATAACCACCTGAATTTCTTTTGCAAATTCGGCATCGTCAAAATTGAGGTTATTCATCCGG
>JACCDH010695856.1_pt1 | contig 12016 bp, 10 predicted proteins | sample 7442481 | NCBI WGS metagenome assembly JACCDH01 (sample SAMN15323433, study PRJNA562643) | freshwater metagenome | isolation source: river surface water | place: USA:Blue River Watershed | collected 2017-08-15 | reverse complement strand
GCCCGGCCACGTTCAGCAGCGCCTGCATGCCCGGCGGCATCTGGCCCTTGCGGATGCGGCGCAGCCCTTGCGAGACCAGGCGCCGGTTGTTGGCATCCAGGCGCGCCACATCGGCCACCGTGCCCAGGGCCACCAGCGGCAGCAGGGTATCCAGCCGGGGTTGTTCGCGGCCGTCGAAGGCGCCGGCATCGCGCAGCCGCGCGCGCAGCGCCAGCAGCACATAAAACATCACGCCCACACCGGCCAGCGCCTTGCTGGCAAAGCCGCAGCCCGGCTGGTTGGGGTTGACCGTGGCGTCGGCCTGCGGCAGGGTCTGACCGGGCAGGTGGTGGTCGGTGATCAGCACCTGCAGGCCCGCCTCGCGCGCCACCTGCACGCCCTCGACGCTGGCAATGCCGTTGTCCACCGTGATCAGCAGGTCGGCCCCTTTGGCCTTCACGCGCCGGGCGATGCTGGCGGTCAGGCCGTAGCCATCGGCCACCCGATCGGGCACCAGGTAGTCCACATGGCGCGCGCCGAGCATGCGCAGGCCGCGCAGGGCGACGGCGCAGGCGGTGGCGCCGTCGCAGTCGTAGTCGGCCACCACGCAGATGCGCCGCTGCTGGGCAATCGCCGCTTGCAGCAGCGCGCTGGCCTCGGCCATGCCGCGCAGGCCATCGGGCGGCAGCAGGTGCTTGAGCTGGTCGTCCATTTCCTCGGCCTGCTGCACCCCGCGCGCGGCCAGGAGGCGCGCCAGCAGGGGGTGCAGGCCGGCCTGCTCAAGCGTCCAGGCCGCACGCGGCGGCACGTCTCGCACTTGGAATTTCATACCTCAGGGGTGTTCCTTGGAAAGGGTCTGCCAGGCCTGCAGCAGCGCCGGGGTCTGCCAGCGGCGCCACAGCCGCGCGGGCCAGGCCGGCGGCTGGCGCTGCCAGACCTGCACGCCCTGCGCACCGCACAGGCTGAGCGTTTGCAGATCGGGCATGCCGGCCCATTCCTGCAGCAGGGCCGGCCACTGGGCCAGCCAGGCCGGCAGGTCGCCGGCCAGCGCCGGGGCCAGCAGCCGCGTCTCCAGCCGAACCTGGTCCGAGGGGGCGGGCAGCACGCCCACGCCATGGGGCCAGACCGCGTTGATGAGGGGCAGGCCACGCAGCGCGCGGGCCTCGTTGAGGGGGTGTTGGTCGAGCAGCAGTTGCAGCTCGGAATGCAGGCGGCGCCATGCGGCGGGCCAGCGGGCGGGGCCCACCCAGTCGCGCACCGATTGACCGGCCATGCGCTCGGGCGAGGGGCTCGACCAGCCTTGCCAGAGCGCGCCCTCGCTGCGCCAGCGGCCCGGGCCATCGGGCTGCAGGCTCAGGCCGTCGTGCGCCAGGTGCGCGGCCAGGTCGGCGCACAGCGCGTGCGCCTCGTCTGGGTGCAGGGCCGCGTCCTCGGGCGAGCCCAGCCAGGCCTGGTCCATGCCCAGCTGCCAGTGGCAGGGGCTCAGCCAGGCCATGGCCTGGCCGCTGCGACCCTGCGACCAGGCGGCCATGGGCAGATCACCCTCATCGGGCCAGCCCAGGGCGCGGGCCAGGGCACGCTCGTGCGGCCAGGCGGCGTCGTGCGGGGCCAAGGCTTGCGCGGCCTGGGGCTGCCAGTCGTCCAGCGCGCGCAGGGCCGCCGGCGCCAGCGCGCGCAGGCCGGCCTCGGCCGCTGACCACGAGGCCGCCGAGGGGGCCGCAAACGCAACAATCACATGCATGCGGCGATTGTCGCAGAGCCCATCTGGCCGCACGGCCCCGGGGCCAAGCCCAATCGGGCGACAATACGGCCATGTCCTGGTTTCAATCCCTGCCTTACGAGTGGCGGCTGGGCTGGCGCTACACCCGCGCCGGCCGCGCTGCGCGGCGCAACGGCTTCATCAGCTTCATCTCGGGCGTGTCCATGCTGGGCATTGCGCTGGGCGTGGCCGCGCTGATCATCGTGCTCAGCGTGATGAACGGGTTCCAGAAAGAGGTGCGCGACCGCATGCTGGGCGTGGTCTCGCACATCGAGATCAGCAGCGCCGACGGCGGCCCGCTGCCCGACCTGACGGCGCTGATGGCGCAGGTGCGTGCGCACCCCGAGGTGCGCGGCGCCGCGCCCTTTATTGCCACGCAGGCCCTGCTGGCGGTGGGCGAGGACATGAAGGGCGTGCTGCTGCGCGGCATCGACCCGGCGCTCGAACCCGAGGTCTCCGATCTGGGCCAGCAGGCCGAGCAGCGCAGCGCCTTGCTGGCGCGGCTGCAGCCGGGGGCGTTTGCGGTGCTGCCCGGGCGCGACCTGGCGCTCATGCTGGGCCTGCGCGAGGGCGACCCGGTCACCCTCATCACGCCCTCGGGCCAGGTCACCCCCGCGGGCATGATGCCGCGCCTGAAAATGCTCGAGGTGGCCGGGCGCTTTGCCTCGGGTCACTACGAGTACGACGCCAACATGGCCCTGATGCACTGGCAGGACGTGGCGCGCATCTTCCGCCTGGAAGGGCCGGTGGGCGTGCGCGTGCGCCTGGCCGATCTGCACCGCGCCCAGGACGTGGCGGCGCAATTGCAGCAGCAGCTCGGGGCCTCGGTGCGGGTGCGCGACTGGACGCAGCAGAACCGCACCTGGTTTGCCGCCGTGCAGGTCGAAAAACGCATGATGTTCATCATCCTGACCCTGATCGTGGCGGTGGCGGCCTTCAACCTGGTCAGCACGCTGGTGATGTCGGTCACCGACAAGCACGCCGACATTGCCATCCTGCGCACCCTGGGCGCCAGCCCGCGCAGCATCATGGGGGTGTTCGTGGTGCAGGGCGCCACGGTGGGGGTGGTGGGCACGCTCTCGGGCCTGGGCCTGGGCCTGCTGGTGGCCTTCAACATCGACGTCATCGTGCCGGCCCTCGAGCGCCTGTTCAACGCCAGCTTTTTGCCGCGTGACATCTACCTGATCAGCCGCATGCCCAGCCAGCCCCTGGCCGCCGACATCGTGCCGGTGGTCTTGATGGCCTTGTTGCTGGCCTTTGCCGCCACCCTCTACCCCAGCTGGCGCGCCAGCCGGGTGCGCCCTGCGGAGGCCTTGCGCCATGAATGATCCCGACACCGTCCTGCTCGCGAGCGGCCTGGGCCGCCGTTACACCGAGGGGCCGCTGGATGTGCCGGTGCTGCAGGGCGTGGACCTGCAGGTCCAGCGCGGCCAGACCCTGGCCATTGTGGGCGCCTCGGGTTCGGGCAAAAGCACCTTGCTGCATTTGTTGGGAGGGCTGGACCGCCCCAGCAGCGGCCAGGTGCGCCTGATGGGGCGCGATTGGCAGGCCCTGGATCCGGCCGAGCAGGGGCGCTGGCGCAACCAGCACCTGGGCTTTGTGTACCAGTTTCACCATTTGCTGCCCGAGTTGAGCGCGCTCGAGAACGTGGCCATGCCGCTGTGGATCCGGCGCATGGGCCGCCGTGAAGCCGAGGCCGCGGCCGCGCACTGGCTCGGGCGCGTGGGCTTGGCCGAGCGCCTGCAACACCGGCCGTCCGAGCTCTCGGGGGGCGAGCGCCAGCGCGTGGCGCTGGCGCGCGCGCTGGTCACGCAGCCGGCCTGCGTGCTGGCCGACGAGCCCACCGGCAACCTGGACCGCGGCACCGCCGAGCAGGTCTTCGAGTTGATGCTTGAGCTGGCACACGACCAGGGCACGGCCTTTGTGGTGGTGACCCACGACACCGCCCTGGCGGCCCGTTGCGGCGCGCAGCGCCTGCTGCGCCGCGGCCGCCTGGACCCGGCCGGCGCCTGACCACCGGCGATTGCGCCCACGCCAGAGCGCCCACCATGTGGATCGACACCCACTGCCATCTGGACGCCCCCGAATTTGCCGCCGACCGTGATGCGGTGCGCGCGCGCGCCAGCGCAGCGGATGTGGGCCTGTGCGTGCTGCCAGCCGTTTGCCGCCAGGACTGGCCGCAGGTGCAGGCCTTGGCGCATCGGCATGGCGATGTCTATGCCTTGGGCGTGCACCCCCTGTGGGCGCTGTCCACACCGGACGAGGACCTGGCTGCGCTCGACGCCGCCCTGCACGCGGCGCGGGACGATCCGCAACTGGTGGCGGTGGGCGAGATCGGGCTGGATTTCTGGGTGCCCGACCTGTGCACCCCCGCAGCGCGCCAGCGCCAGCAATGGCTGTACCGCGAGCAGCTGCGTCTGGCGCGCCGCCATGGCCTGCCGGTGCTGCTGCATGTGCGGCGCAGCGCCGACGCCCTGCTGCAAGGCTTGCGCCAGATCGGCAGCCATGGCGGCATTGCGCACGCCTTCAACGGCAGCCTGGTGCAAGCCCAGGGCATGCAGGCCCAGGGCCTGGTGCTGGGGGTGGGCGGCGCGTTGACCTACGAGCGCGCCAGCGCCCTGCGCCGCCTGGTGCAGGCCCTGCCCGACACCGCCCTGGTGCTCGAGACCGACGCACCCGACATCCCGCCGCAGTGGCTGTACCAGACCGCGGCCGCGCGCGCGGCGGGCGTGCCGCAGGGGCGCAACGAACCGGCCCAGTTGCCGCGCATGGCGGCCGAGCTGGCCGCGCTGCGCGGCCAGACCCTGGCCCAGGTGCAGGCCATGCAACACGCCAACACCTGCCGCGTGCTGCCACGCCTGGCGGCCTGGCTGGCCCGCCGCTGAGCGGGCGCGCGCCCCAAGCGCTGCGCGCCGGGACCGCTCGGGCACAATCGGCGCCAGTCCCTCATCCAGCGCTTTGCACCGTGAACACCCCTGACCAAGACCTGCCCGAGGTCCATTTTTCCGAAGATGGCCGCACCCGCTACCTGCACCTGGGCACCGACTGGATCCAGGGCTCGATGCGCATCGACAAGCCCTGGGACCTGGACCTGGAGTATGTGCAGCGCATGATGGCCTGGCTCTTGTTCACCCCCGAGCCCGAGGTGGCCGGCGCGCACGCCATGCAACTGGGCCTGGGGGCGGGCAGCCTCACCAAGTTTTGCTACAAGCGCCTGGAGATGACCTGCACCACCATCGAGATCAACCCGGGCGTGCTGCACGCCTGCCGGGGCTGGTTTCGCCTGCCGGCCGACAACGAGCGGCTGCGTGTGGTGCTGGCCGACGCGGGGCAGGAAATCCGCAGCCCCGAGTGGCGCGGCAACGCCGACGCGCTGATGGTGGACCTGTACGACCACGAGGCCGCCGCCCCGGTGCTCGACAGCCCCGACTTTTATGCCGACTGCCGCGCGCTGCTCAGCCCGGGTGCGGCCATGACGGTCAATCTGTTTGGCCGCAGCGTCTCGTTTGAGCGCAGCCTGGCGCACATCGTGCAGGCTTTTGGCGAGGACGCGGTCTGGGTTTTCCGGCCCACCCGCGAGGGCAACACCATCGTGCTGGCCCTGCGCGACGCGCAGCAGCCAGACCGCGAGGCCTTGCAAGCGCGCGCCGAGCATGTGCGCGCGCGCTGGGGCTTGCCTGCCGTCAAATGGCTCAAGGCCTTGCGGCCCCTGCGCGAGGTCCCGGCGCCCTAGGGTTTTCACTGTGTTCCGAAGGGGACATATAGGTGGAACCCACATGCGCAATCAAAGGGGCGCTGTGCACAATCGGCCGGGTCATAACGACGTGAGGAGTTATCCGTGCTGATCAAAAGTCAAAAAGACTTCTATTCGGGTGTGGTGTTCATGGTGATCGGTGGCGCGTTTGCGCTCGGCGCCCAGAACTACAACCTCGGAACCGCCGCCCGCATGGGGCCGGGCTATTTCCCGACCCTGCTGGGCATCATCTTGGCGCTCTTGGGCGTTTTCGTCTCGGCCCGTTCCTTCTGGCAAGGCACCCCGGATGGCGACAAGATTGGCAAGTGGGCCTGGCGTCCGCTGTGCTTCATCATCGGGGCCAACGTGCTGTTCGGCATCTTGCTGGGCGGCCTGCCGCGCTTTGGCATTCCGGCCATGGGCCTGATCGCCGCCATCTACGGCCTGACCATCGTGGCCTCGCTGGCCGGGCACAAGCCCCGCCTGCGCGACAGCCTGATTCTGGGCACCTTCCTTTCGCTGCTGAGCTACGGGGCTTTCATCATGCTGCTGAATCTGCAGTTCCAGGTTTGGCCGTCGTTCATCACGGCTTGAGGACAACACATCATGAATGAACTGATTACCAACCTCTCGCTGGGGTTCGGCGTGGCCTTCACCATGCAGAACCTGATTTACGCCTTCATCGGCTGCCTGTTGGGCACCCTGATTGGCGTGTTGCCGGGCGTGGGCCCTGTGGCCACCATCGCCATGCTGCTGCCCGCCACCTACGCGCTGCCCCCGGTGGCTGCGCTGATCATGCTGGCCGGTATTTATTACGGCGCCCAGTACGGCGGCTCGACCACCGCGATTTTGGTCAACCTGCCGGGCGAGTCCTCGTCGGTGGTGACCATGATCGACGGCTACCAGATGGCCCGCAAGGGTCGTGCAGGTCCGGCCCTGGCCGCTGCCGGTCTGGGCTCGTTCTTCGCCGGTTGCGTGGGCACCCTGATCCTGGCCGCGTTTGCGGCGCCGCTGACCGAGGTCGCCTTCAAGTTCGGTCCTGCCGAATACTTCTCCCTCATGGTGTTGGGCCTGATCGGCGCGGTGGTGCTGGCCTCGGGCTCGCTCATCAAGGCGGTGGCGGTCATCATCCTGGGCCTGCTGCTGGGTCTGGTGGGCACCGACGTGAACTCGGGTGTGGCGCGTTACAGCTTCGACATCCCCGAACTGACCGACGGCATTGGCTTCATCGCCATCGCCATGGGCGTGTTCGGCTACGGTGAAATCATCTCCAACCTTGGCAAGCCCGAGGAAGAGCGCGAGGTGTTTGCCGACCGCGTGGGGGGCCTGATGCCTTCTGCCGAGGACTTCAAGCTGATGATCCCCGCCGTGCTGCGTGGCACGACGCTCGGCTCGGCCCTGGGCATTCTGCCTGGCGGCGGTGCGGTGCTGGCGGCCTTTGCGGCCTACACCATCGAGAAGAAGACCAAGCTCAAGCCGGGTGAAGTGCCGTTCGGCAAGGGCAACATCCGCGGTGTGGCCTCGCCCGAGTCGGCCAACAACGCCGGTTCGCAGACCTCCTTCATTCCGCTGCTGACGCTGGGCATCCCGCCCAACGCCGTGATGGCCCTGATGGTGGGCGCCATGACGATTCACAACATCCAGCCGGGCCCGCAGGTTATGACCAGCAACCCCGAGCTGTTCTGGGGCCTGATCGCCTCGATGTGGATCGGCAACCTGATGCTGGTGATCCTGAACCTGCCGCTCATCGGCATCTGGATCAAGCTGCTGACCGTGCCCTACAAGTGGCTGTTCCCCGCCATCGTGCTGTTCTGCGCGATCGGTGTGTACACCACCAACAACAACACCTGGGACGTCTGGATTGTGGGCATCTTCGGCATCATCGGTTACTGCTTCATCAAGCTCGGTATCGAAGCCGCACCGCTGCTGCTGGGCCTGATCCTGGGCCCGATGATGGAAGAGAACCTGCGCCGTGCCATGCTGCTCTCGCGTGGCGACTGGAGCGTGTTCGTGACCCGTCCGCTGTCGGCCACCCTGCTGGCCATGGCCGTGTTGCTGATCATCATCGTGATGCTGCCGTCCATCAAGTCCAAGCGCGAAGAAGCCTTCGTCGAGGAATAAGCTGTCGGCACCTGCAAAAGGGCTCCTTCGGGAGCCCTTTTTGTTGGGCGCGCGCGCCCTGAAAACCATGCGTCGGCAGCGGTCGCGGCCCTCTGCCAAAATGTGCGTTTTGACTCTTGACGGTGCCTGACATGAATCGACGTTTGCTGCTGTCTGCCCTGCTGAGCCTGGGCGCATGGACCGGGCTTGCCAGCCCTGCGCTGGCCCAGGCCTATCCCAACAAACCGGTGCGCCTGGTGGTGCCCTTCCCGGCCGGCGGCGCGACCGATCTGTTCGCGCGCAGCCTGTCGCAAAAGCTCTCGGAACGCCTTGGGGTGTCGGTGGTGGTGGACAACAAACCGGGCGCTGGCGGCACGCTGGGCTCGGACCTGGTGGCCAAGGCCGCCGCCGACGGCTACACCCTTTTGTTGTCGACCTCGAGCACGCACTCGATCGGCCCCAACCTGAACCCGCGCATGCCCTATGACGCGGTGCGCGACTTCACCCCCATCGGCCAGGTCGGCAGCGCCGCCAGCATCATGCTGGTGCCCAACAACTCGCCGGCCAAAACCATCCGTGAATGGATTGAGCTGGCGCGCCAGAACCCCGGGCGGCTGAACTATGCCTCCAGCGGCAACGGCACCATCGTGCAGTTGACGGCCGAACTCTTCAATGCGCAAGCCGGGCTCTCGGTGGTGCACATTCCCTACAAGGGCACGGCACTGGCCATTCCCGACCTGATCAGCGGCAAGGTCGATGTGCTGTTTGACAGCCTGCCCACCGGCTTGCCGCATGTGCGCGAGGGCCGCCTGCGCGCGCTGGGCGTGACCTCGCTCAAGCCGACCGCGCTGGCCCCGGGCGTGCCGTCCATTGCCGACGTCTTGCCGGGCTACGAGTCGACCACCTGGTTTGGCCTGTTTGGTCCGCGCGGCTTGCCGCCCGAGATCGTCACCCGCGTCAACCAGGCGGCCAACCAGGTTCTGCAAGACCCCGAGGTGGCCGACAAGCTCCAGCGCCTGGGCATCGACCCCGAGGGCGGTACGCCGGCGCAATTCAACACCCTGCTGGCCCGCGAGTCGGCCAAGTGGAAAAAAATCATCACCGAGCGCAAGATCACGCTGGACTGATATGCATTCTTTCGACGCGCACTACCCCTACACCAGCACCCGCCTGCCGGTCTTTGCCCGCAATGTGGTGGCCACCTCGCATCCCCTGGCCGCGCAGGCCGGCCTGCGCATCCTGCAAGCCGGGGGCAATGCGGTGGATGCGGCCATTGCCACCGCGGCCGTCATGACCCTGGTCGAGCCGGTGAGCAACGGCCTGGGCTCGGATGCCTTCTGCATTTTGTGGGACGGCCAGAAGCTCCATGGCCTGAACGCCAGCGGACCGGCCCCCAGTGGCTGGACCCCCGAATACTTCCAGCGCAAATACGGCGCCGACAGCGCCAACCCACCCAAGCGGGGCATCGACTCGGTCACCGTGCCGGGGGCGGTGGCGGCCTGGGGCGCCCTGTCCGAGCGCTTTGGCCGCCTGCCCTTTGCCGACCTGATGCAGCCGGCCATCGAGATCGCCGAGCGCGGCTACCTGGTGCCGGTGGTGGTGCAGCAGAAGTGGGCCGCGGCCACGCCCGAGCTGGGCGCATTGCCGGGCTTTGCCTCCACGTTCTTGCCCTGGGGCCGTGCGCCCGAGGTGGGCGAGCTGTTCCGCTTTCCGGCCGCAGCGCGCGCCCTGCGCCGCATTGCCGACAGCCGGGGCCGCGACCTGTATGAGGGCGAGATCGCCCAGACCCTGGTGCGCTATGCGCAGTCGCTGGGCGGCACCTTGCAGGCCCAGGACCTGGCCGGTTACCAGCCCGAGTGGGTTGCGCCCCTGGGGCAAGACTTTGCGGGCCACACCCTGCACGAGATCCCACCCAACGGCCAAGGCATTGCCGCGCAGATCGCCCTGGGCATTCTGCAGCACACCGATCTGGCCGGGCAGGCCCTCGACAGCGTGGGCTATCACCACCTGCAGATCGAGGCCATGAAGCTGGCCTTTGCCGATGTCTACCGCTATGTGGCCGAGCCGCGCGCCATGCAGCTGACCCCGGCGCAAATGCTCGATCCCGACTACCTGGCCAGCCGTGCGCGCCTGATCGACCCGCGTCGTGCGCAGGCCTTTGCGCCGGGCAACCCGGTGCGCGGCGGCACGATCTACCTGACCGCCGCCGACGAGCAGGGCATGATGGTGAGCTTCATCCAGAGCAACTACATGGGCTTTGGCTCGGGTGTGGTCGAGCCCGAGTTTGGCATCAGCCTGCAAAACCGCGGTCATGGTTTCTCGACCAATCCGTCCGCGCCCAATATTGCCAACCTGGTGGCCCCGGGCAAGCGGCCCTTCCACACCATCATCCCGGCCTTCCTCACGCGCGATGGGGCGCCGGTGATGAGCTTTGGCGTGATGGGCGGCAACATGCAGCCGCAGGGCCATATGCAAACCCTGGTGCGCATGCTGATGCACCGCCAGAACCCGCAGGCCGCCTGCGACGCGCCGCGCTGGCGCTTCAATGCCGGGCTCAACATCAACGTCGAGTCGGCCATGCCGGCGGAGGTGGTGCAAGGCCTGCAGGACCTGGGCCACGAGGTTGACGTGATCAACGACTCGTACCAGGACTTTGGCGCCGGCCAGTTCATCTGGCGCATGGGCGATCCGGCGGTCGAGGGCTACCAGGCCGCCAGCGACCCGCGCCGCGACGGCCTGGCCGCTGGTTACTGAAGCGAGCATGGCGATGCAGGCTTGGCCCCAGCGCATGATTCGGCATTTGGGCCGTTGGCTACTGGCCCTGGCCTGCGCTGGGCATGTGCACGTCTGGGCCCAGACCACACCTGCCGATGCCGCCACGGCCGTGGGCCCTGTGCCATGTGGCGTGGTGCTCATGCACGGCAAATGGGGCGGCGCCAACACGCCATTGCTGGCTTTGCTGCGGCGCCAACTCGCCTCGGTCTGCCAGGTCGAGATGCCCGAGATGCCCTGGTCTGGCCGGCGCCTGTACGACGAGCCCTATGAGCAGGCGCTGCTGCAGATCCAAGAGCGTGTGGCCAGCCTGCGCCGCAATGGCGCGCGCTGGGTGGCTGTGGGCGGCCAGAGCTTTGGCGCCAACGCCGCTTTGGCCTACATGGCCCAGCAGGGCGATATCGATGCGGTGCTGGCCATTGCACCCGGTCACGACCCGCAGTACTTCTACACCTTGCCGGATATCCGCTCGGCAGTGGACGAGGCCCAGCGCAAGGTGCAAGCCGGCGAGGGCACGCAGCGCATGGGCTTTACCGACAACAACCAGGGCCAGCGCCGATCCCTGAGCGTGCCGGCGCAGTCGCTGTGGAGCTATTTCAATCCGCAAGGCCTTGGCAACATGGGCCTGAGCGCCAGTGCTTTCAAACGCCCGGTGCCCCTCTTGTACGTGATCGGCACGCGAGACCCGCTCTACCCCAGTGGCGAAATGCGCATCTATCGCCGTGCGCCGGCGCATCCAGACAGTGCCATGGTGGTCGTGCCCGCCGGTCATGCCGACACCCCCGATGTGGCCAGCACGCCCATCCTGGACTGGGTACGTGCCCGCACGGGTCGATAAGCCATGACCATCGCCACCCCCCGTCCCGGACTGGGCCTGTTGCTGGCCATCACCGGGGCGGCGGCTTTTTCAGGCAAGGCCATCATCGTCAAACTGGCCTACCGCCACGGCACCGACCCGATGACGCTGCTGATGCTGCGCATGCTGCTGGCCTTGCCCCTGTTCATGCTGATGGCCTGGTGGGGTGGGCGCGGCAAACCGCCGCTCACGCGGCGCCAAGCCTGGGGGGTGGTGGGCCTGGGGTTTTGTGGCTACTACCTGGCCAGTTACCTGGATTTCTGGGGCCTGCAATACATCAGCGCCTCGCTCGAGCGCCTGATCCTCTACCTCAACCCGACCCTGGTGGCCGTGCTGGGCTGGTTGCTGCACCGCAAGCGGCTGAGCGCGCAACAGGCCTTGGGCATGGCCATCAGCTACGCGGGCATTGTGCTGGTGTTCGGTCATGAGTGGCAGGCCCAGGGCGCGCACGCCATGCTGGGCGCCGTGCTGGTCTTTGGCAGCGCCAGCGCCTACGCGGTCTACCTGCTCTACAGCGGGCGCATGCTGCAGCATCTGGGCGCCCTGCGCCTGGTGGGCCTGGCCAGCACCGTGGCCAGTGTGTTCTGCTTCATCCAGTTCGCGCTGCTGCGCCCCTGGTCAGACGCCTGGGTCGGGCCCGAAGTGCTGGGCCTGTCGCTGCTCAATGCCACTGTCTGCACCGTCTTGCCTGTGCTCTTGGTCATGATGGCCATTGAGCGCTTGGGGCCGGTGCTGGCGGCACAAGCCGGGATGATCGGCCCCATGTGCACCCTGCTGCTGGGCGCGCTGCTGCTGGACGAACCGCTGACCCTGTGGG
>JACCDH011802636.1_pt1 | contig 12018 bp, 8 predicted proteins | sample 7442481 | NCBI WGS metagenome assembly JACCDH01 (sample SAMN15323433, study PRJNA562643) | freshwater metagenome | isolation source: river surface water | place: USA:Blue River Watershed | collected 2017-08-15 | reverse complement strand
GAAAACTTTACAAGTCTTCAAGTAATGCAAGCTTCAGGCAGTGTGATGACCAATAAATATGCCGAGGGGTATCCAGGACGCAGGTATTATGGTGGTTGTGAAATTGTAGATCAAACAGAGCAGTTAGCCATTGATCGTTTAAAACAAATTTTTAACCTCGAATACGCAAACGTTCAACCACACAGTGGTGCACAAGCCAACGCGGCCCTTATGCTTGCTATTTTACAACCTGGTGATGCTATTTTAGGTTTAGACCTTAGTATGGGTGGTCACTTAACGCACGGATCGGGCGTTAATTTTAGTGGTAAAATTTACAAGCCACATTTTTATGGTGTTGTAAAAGAAACCGGCTTAATAGATTATGAAATGTTAGAAGCGCAGGCCCGTGCTGCAAAACCAAAATTAATTATTTGTGGTGCAAGTGCATACAGCAGAGACTGGGATTATGCACGCATTAGAAAAGTTGCCGACGAAGTAGGTGCATTTGTGCTTGCTGATATAGCGCACCCTGCAGGATTAATTGCTAAAGGATTATTGTCTTCTCCATTTGATCATTGTCATTTTGTTACATCTACTACGCACAAAACATTACGTGGACCTCGTGGTGGTGTAATCATGATGAAAAAAGATGGCGAAAACACACTTGGTTTAAAAGATGTGAAAGGTAATTTAAGACTATGGTCTAACGTGATTGATATGGCTGTGTTTCCGGGTACACAAGGTGGTCCACTAGAGCACGTGATTGCTGCAAAAGCCATTGCATTTGGTGAAATTTTAACGGATGCGTTTTTAGTGTACCAACAACAAGTGCAAAAAAATGCACAAGCCATGGCTAAAAACTTTACAGATAAAGGATATGAAATTATCAGTGGCGGTACCGACAACCACTTAATGCTTATAGATTTACGCAATAAAAATATCAGCGGTAAAAAAGCCGAGCAAGTACTAGGGCACGCCGACATTACAGCCAATAAAAATATGGTACCTTACGATGACAAGTCTGCCTTTGTTACCTCAGGGATCAGATTTGGAGTTGCCGCTGTTACCACAAGAGGCATGGTAGAATCAGATATGGCTTTTGTTGTAAACGCCATTGACAAAGCACTTATGAATCCTGATGATGCAGCACTTCTAGAAAAATTAAAAGGCGAGGTGAACGAGTTTATGTCTCAATTTGTTTTATACCCAGAACTATGATCCAACGCATCCAAACCCTATGGTTACTGTTAGCAAGCATTTGCGCTTTTGCTTCAGTTAAGTTGCCGTTTTATTTTGGCAGCCTAGAAGTACCAGGCCCAACGGTAACCATCACGCCTTACGATCATTTTATGTTGATGGTATTTGTGATTGCTACTGGCCTTGTTGCACTAATTAATATTTTTTTATACAGCAACAGAAGCTTACAAATAAAAATTAGTGTGGTTGGCGTTTTACTAGGGCTTGTAAATCTCATGCATTACTTCCTATACATGCGTAACTTTAAAACAGGTGGACTATCACTGTATTCGATACTTAGTTTTCTAGTACCTGTGTTTTTTATACTGGCTATTATTGGCATGTACAAAGATCAAAAGTTACTCAAAAGCCTAGACCGTTTGCGTTAATAAATAGCTAACCTTCCATTATTTCAGGCACTTACAAGTATTTTGCGGTATGGGATGCGGCGCATTTTTTAATGCCCATTGGCACACCTTCGTACACAACGGTTCCACCACCATCACCCGCTTCTGGCCCCATGTCAATAAGCCAATCTGCCGATTTAATAACGTCTGTATTGTGTTCAATAACAATTAGTGAATGACCCTGATCGATAAGTGCCGAAAATGAATTCAGTAATTTTTTGATGTCATGAAAGTGAAGCCCGGTAGTAGGTTCATCAAAAATAAATAACATTTGACCATGTCCTTTACCCTTGCCTAAAAAGCTGGCAAGCTTAACACGCTGGGCTTCTCCTCCACTTAAAGTGTCACTACTTTGCCCCAGTTTAATATAACCAAGCCCCACCGATTGAAGGGGTAGAATGGCGTTGTAAATATTTTTATCATCTACAAAAAAATCGAGCGCTTGATCTACCGAAAGTTCAAGCACATCAAAAATATTTTTGTCTTTGTAGTTCACTTCTAATACTTCTTCTTTAAATCTTTTGCCGCCGCAAGATTCACAAGTCAGGTGAACATCTGCTAAAAACTGCATCTCTACTACTTGCTCGCCTTCACCTTTACAGGTGTCGCAACGTCCACCATCTACGTTAAATGAAAAATGCTTGGGCATAAAGCCGCGCATTTTTGATAACGGTTGTTTGGAATATAAATCCCTAATACCATCGTAGGCTTTTATATAGGTAACCGGGTTACTCCGTGACGATTTGCCAATTGGGTTTTGATCAATGAGTTCTATTTGCGAAATAGAATCGATGTCACCAATGAGTTTAGAATGAAGTCCTACTTTATCGGCGGGCTCTCCCTTATATTTTTGAAGTGCAGGGTATAAAATTTGTTTTACAAGCGTTGTTTTACCGCTACCGCTCACGCCACTAATAACACAAAGTGTTTGTAGCGGAAATTTTACAGTAATATTTTGTAGGTTGTTTTGTCTAGCACCTTCTACGCCAATAAAACGGGTACTCTTTCTTAATGTTTTAGGCGCTTCTATAACGAGTGCCCCCGATAAATATTTACCCGTTAAACTATCCGGATTTTTAATAAGCTCGTTGTAATTACCAGCAGCAACTACTTCACCACCAAGGTGCGAAGCAAAAGGACCCATATCAATTATATGATCTGCTTTACGCATAATCATTTCATCGTGTTCTACCACCACTACTGTATTACCCAAATTACGTAGTGATTGTAATACACCAATTAACCGCTCCGTATCGCGCGAATGAAGACCAATAGAAGGTTCGTCAAGTATGTAGAGTGAGTTGGTTAAATTACTCCCTAAATTTCTTGTCAATTGTATGCGCTGACTTTCCCCACCACTCAAAGAGTTTGCAAGTCTGTCCAGTGTTAAATAGCCAAGACCCACGTCTAGTAGGGTTTGTAGGCGCTGGTGAATTTCAATTAAAATACGTTTTGCAACGCTATTGTCATGCTCCGATAACATAAGGTTATCAAACCAAACTTTTACATCACGCACTGGCATTTGACAAAGTTCACCAATATGTTTACCGCCAACTTTTATATAGAGTGCTTCTTTGCGTAATCGGTATCCATCACAACTTGTACAAGTAGTGCGTCCACGGTACCTGCTTAATAAAACGCGGTATTGTACCTTGTATAAATTTTGTTCTACCTCTTTAAAAAAATCATGGATGCCATACACTTTACCAACACCATCCCACAACTGTTGGTACTGCGTTTTGGTTAACTGTGCAATGGGTTTATGAATAGGGAAATCAAATTTAGAAGCGCCTTTAATAAACTGGTCTTTCCACCAACTTAATTTTTCTCCTTTCCATGGCGCTACCGCACCTTCAAATAAACTTAAACGGGTATCCGGAATTACAAGATCCGCATCAACGCCTAATACCTGACTAAAACCTTCGCAAGTGGGGCAGGCACCAAATGGATTATTAAACGAAAACAAATTAGGTACCGGTTCTTCAAACACAATGCCATCCAGTTCAAAACGACTGCTAAAATGATGCACTTTTTTTGAGTCTACTTCAATATATACTTCACCCTCTCCTTCATAAAATGCAGTTTGCACCGAATCAGAAAGTCGGTGCATATCATCTTCATCAAAATCTTTTACCACAATACGGTCAATGAGTACCCATGTTTGCGGAATAGTCTCCGTTGCAGAAGTTGCTTTAGCAAGCGGCAATATTTTTTTTAATGCCGCCGGCGTTTGCTCCAACAACTCCTCAATGCGCATGAGTGGCTCTGGAGCCGTTGCTACATATATTCTTGTAAATCCTTTTTGCAATAGTATACCTAACTCTTCAAGTACGGCTCTATTTTTATGTTGCTTTAAAGCAACGCCAATCACTACTTTACTATTTTTTGGCAGGGCGCAAATAGCTGCTACCACATCCGAGACTTCGTCTTTTTTTACCTCTTTACCACTAACAGGTGAAATGGTTTTACCAGTTCTCGCAAATAATAAGCGCAGGTAATCATAAATTTCAGTCATGGAGCCCACCGTACTTCGGGGCGTGCGGGTAATTACCTTTTGCTCTACCGCAATGGCCGGACAAAGGCCTTTAATCATGTCCACGTCTGGCTTTTCCATGCGGGCCATAAACTGTCTGGCATAGGCGCTTAAACTTTCGGCATAGCGGCGCTGTCCTTCGGCAAATAAAGTATCGATGGTTAGAGATGATTTACCACTTCCTGAAACGCCCGTTACCACAATAAATTGACCGCGCGGAAATGCCACGCTTACATTTTTTAAATTGTGCACGCGCGCACCCATCACTTCTATGGCGTCCATGCCTTTTAATGGAGCCATTGCCTGCACTGCTTTTACGCCCTTTACCCCCGCTGTTTCTTCTTGTTTTTTTGCTGCCATAAATACGTACACAATGTAAACAGATTATTGCAGCATAGGTTTAGTTGAGGGTTAAATAAACGCACATTTTTTTTGACCCTGCACAATTTTTTTTGGATTTATTCGATGTGAATAACCAAACCGCTCTTTTGCAATGTATCCACAAGCGAGCAACCAGCATAAAAGATAGCTAATTTGAACCCCGAGAAGAAAATTAACTATGAAAACACTCGAGCAGGTTGCAGATTTAGATTTGATACGTTCCTTTCAAGCCGGCGATACAGAAGCATTTGACGTGCTCGTAACGCGCTACAAAGACCGTATTTATTCGTCTATTTTGTTTTTTGTAAAAGACACCTACCTAGCCGAAGACCTGTTTCAAGATGTGTTTATCAAAATTATTGATACCCTAAAAAACAAGCGCTACACCGAAGAAGGTAAGTTTTTACCTTGGGCGCTCCGAATCGCACACAACCTATGTGTCGATTATTTTAGAAAAGTAAAACGCACCCCTGCCATTAAAACTTCCGACGATCAAGATATTTTTGAAGTCATCAATGTATCACAAGAAGCACCGGACCAAAAGCTCATGCGCGGCGAAAGTCACGAAAAAGTGCGCCGCATGCTTGATCTACTTCCAGAAGAGCAAAGAGAGATCATTGTTTTAAGGCATTGCCAACCTTAGCTTTAAAGAAATCGCTGAAATTACCAATTGCAGCATCAATACGGCACTTGGCCGTATGCGTTACGGACTCATTAATCTCCGTAAAATGATGGCAGAAAATCAGATGACTTTATAAATAAGTTTGAACAGCGCTTATAAGAGCAATCGTTTACCTACTTATTGGCAGCGTCAAATGCAGCTTTGACTGCATCTAGGTGCTTAATAAAACCTGCCACACTGGGGTCGTAGCCATATTTCACATCACTTAGGGGCTTCCCGTTTAAATCCAAAAACATATAAAGTGGCTGTGCATTAAAACCAAAGGTTTTAATTTCGTAGTCTAGATTTTTATCACCTACCGTTACAATTTTAACGCCGTTTTTATCGGTGTACTGCTCGCTTGCAGGAAGTTCTTCTGTTTCGTCTACATATAAACTTACAAGTACAAAATTTTCTTTGATGCGCGATAGTACGGCTGGATCCTTCCATACCTGCTCTTCCATTTTACGGCAGTTGGGGCATGTATGTCCAGTAAAATCAAGCATGATGGGCTTCTTTAAAATTTTAGCAGCAGCCATCCCTTCTTCCAAATCAAAATACGCCGTTAATCCAAAAGGCACTTCTAATTTGTTGGTATATTTTTTTGGTGGCGCAGCTTGTGGTCCAGCGCTAGGACTTACTACACCCGCATTGCCAATTTTATACTGAAGGTCATTTAAATTAAATTCTTGTGTGGTGGATGGAGGAATAAATCCGCTAAGCGCCTTAAGTGGTGCGCCCCATAAGCCTGGCACCATATACACTGCAAAACTAAAACTAGCCATCGCAAAAAATAAACGTGGCACCGACACAAATGGTAAATCGCTATCGTGTGCAAATTTTAATTTGCCTAATAAGTATACCCCCAGTAAGAAAAATATTACAATCCACAGCACTAAAAACACGTCTCTATTTAAAATACCTAAATGATAAGAGAGATCCACGTTGGATAAAAACTTAAGTGCGAGTGCTAATTCAATAAAACCAAAACTTACTTTGATGGTATTTAACCAACCGCCACTTTTTGGAAGTGATTGTAGCATCGACGGGAAAAATGCAAACAAAGAAAACGGAATCGCTAAACCCACCCCAAAACCCATCATACCTATAATGGGCGCGAGTCCTACGCCTTGCATACTGGTTTGTCCAAGTAAGGTTCCAACAATAGGACCCGTACAAGAAAACGAAACAATCACTAGCGTTAGGGCCATAAAAAATATACCGAGTAACCCGCCTTTGCCAGCTTTTTGATCTGCTTTATTTGCCCAACTATTTGGGAGTGCCAATTCAAAAGCACCAAAAAATGAAATGGCAAAAACAATAAACACCACAAAAAAGAAAATATTAGAAACCGGGTGCGTTGAAATAGTATATAAAATTTTATCGCCAAAAATGAGCGTAAGTATGAGCGTGGGTATGGTGTAAATAAGTACAATAGATATAGAATACCAAAGTGCATTTTTTAATCCTTCGATTCTTGTTTTGCTGCGCTTTAAAAAAAAGCTAACCGTTACTGGAATCAGTGGAAACACACAAGGGGTAATAACAGCGAGTAAACCCGTTGCTAAGCAAAGTAAAAAGATACTCCACATGGAGCCTTCTTTATTTTGAGCTGCCGCGCCGGCGTCAGCTACATCACTGGCATCAGCCGCATCTGTAATCGTTACATTCATTTTTTCTTCACCGCTTGGAAATTCTTCCCCTTTTACACCAAGCCAATTAAAGGTTCCTTTAATAGCGCTGGCACCAGGCTTAAAAAACACAGTATAAGCAAATGTTACACTATCATAAGCAGTTCCTTTATCCGTCATGCCCGGAAGCGCCACGGCACCTGCAACGCCTGTTTCTTTAATAGTAGCGTCTGCGGTTGCAGTACTATCTAATTGTAGCGCCGACACAAAAACGTCGTCACTATTTTTTTTAACAGTCGTAAAAATACGCGTGCCATTTAAAGCTTTAGCCTTCACTATTAATGTGGCCGAAGTGTCAGACAATTTAGCCGCCGAAAAAACAAACTGCACAGGTTGCTTAGAATCCTGTGCAGCTGCGCTATAAATGAATTGTATACTAGCAAGTAAAACAATAAATAATATTTTCTTAGTCATTATTGAAGCTTAAGATCAAAAGTTTTTTTGCTTGGCGGTAGGCATTGACGATCGTCACAAACCATATACTCGACACTACCACTGATATTTGTTTTAACACCTCCACGCACTTTAACGGTTTGTGTATAGGTAGCCGTTTCTCCAATAAAACGCACATTGGTTTTAAACAGTGCGTCGTACACCTGCTTCACTTTTCCTATTTCTTTTGTGGCGCCTACAACCGTTACCAACGGGTTTTTATTGAAATTGATTTTAGTAGGCACGGGACCGCCTTTACCCGTTGTTTGCGAATAAATATGCCAATCACCTTCTATGTTTGCTGTAGCCGTAAAGGTGTAGGTATCGGCACTTACTTTTTTTACTGAATAAGACCAATCTACAGGATCTTGAATTTGAGCCGACGCCGCGTAAGCGATAAATAAAAAAGCAAGTATTGAAAATATTTTTTTCATCATAATTAATTTAACCCCAGTAATTCAAACACTTTTTTTCCATCGATATTACCAAGTATGCTTGATGTAGCACGCTCTGGATGCGGCATCATACCAAATACATTTTTTGCTGCGTTGCTAATGCCAGCAATATTTCTGGTGGCGCCATTGGGGTTGCTACCTTCTGTTGCATTACCATTTTCGTCAGCATAGGTAAAAATAACCTGACCGTTTGCTTCTAATGTATCGAGTGTTTTATTGTCTGCAAAAAAACGACCTTCGCCATGTGCAATAGGTATTTTTAATGCGCCAGTTTTGGGATTCGTGATAAATACATTTTTACAAATAAATTGCTGATTGGCATTTTGAAGCAATACGCCTGGAAGCAATCCACTCTCACATAATATTTGAAATCCATTACAAACACCAAGTACTTTACCGCCTCTGTTTGCAAAATCAATAACAGATTGCATCATCGGACTAAACCGAGCAATGGCTCCACACCTTAGATAATCGCCATAAGAAAAACCACCCGGAAGTACAATACAATCGTCGGTGGTAAACATACTAAGGTCCTTATCTTTATGCCATAACATAATCACCTCTTTACCCAAATCTTGGGCTAATGCATCTTGCATGTCTTTGTCACAATTAGAACCTGGAAAAACAACCACGCCAAACTTCATAAAATGTATAGTTATCTGATATAATACAGCAAAGGTAACCCTCAAAAACAGAAGAAAAAGGCTAAATTTTCACCAAATGCCAGTTGTTGATAATTATAAGGCCGAGGGCGGTCCAAAACAAGAAATTAGGAAGTAAAAGGCTTTTTGGGTTACTATAACCATTAGAAATGGTTGCCGAAAGTGGCACGAGGCCCATTAGTAGTATTTGGGCGCCTAAACTGCTAAACAAAAAAGGGCTAATAATCAAGATAAATAGAAGCACCATAATAACCCCCCAGTTTTTACGAATTTGAATAACGAGCCTCCCTACATGTGCTTGCAACTGGTAGAGCCCAACAAGTATGGCAAACAAAATAAAACCAAGGTTAACTAGGTAAAGATTGGACGCGCCAACAAGCGGTGATCCAAAGGTGATTTTTGGCAAATAGCTGGTTGCCGTTGACCAAGCGTTATTCAAATACAAAAGCACAAATACAATATAGTAAGGCAGCAAAATACCCAATAATAATACCAGCCACTCGGCTATTCTAAATGGCCTTACCACGGCTAAAGCAAATAGTACCACCACAATTAAAATAGACAACGGATGAAATAATAAAATAGATATACCTGCAATTAATCCAATGTTAAATAAAAGTGTTTTTGGTTCCGCATTGTTATAGAGCCTGCTTAGTTTAATAAACATCCAAAGTGTCAGCGAATTACTTACCAGGGTTTCTGTTATCAAATCAGATTTCATGAGAAGTCCTGACAACAAAATATAAGTCATGGCAGGCACATAATTGACTGAAGCAAACATGCGCAAATCCTGCATCACCATATTAAGACGAAGAGCCTGTGTTACAAGTAATGCATGAAAAAGAATGACCTGTATGGCAAGGGGTAAGGTATATATGTAATGGGCGAGCACATAAGAAAACAAGCCATTTTGTTGACTGGAAACCACTTGTGTAGGCACTAGTTCATCAACTCCATGAAAATGAACGCCGACGCTTAGCAGCAGTACAAGCAGTATATTTACAACAGATCTGTCTCTAAATAAAAAAACCATGGAATTCGTTTCGGCCTAAAAGTAAGCTAATAATCAATTTTAGCAAAACAAGTATATCCTCTATACATACATGGCACAATCATTTGTCTTAGTCCAACTTGCTTCGCAAGCCTAGGCATAAATTCATGACCCCGATCTACATTTTTAAAGCCAGGGTTACGGTTAATTCTCCCCTCAGCGGTTAAGGCTTGATTGGTTAACACGTTTTGGTTTTTTTCCTGCATATTAAAAATGAAGTTGAGTTGATCCCCCGTATTTAACATGGTAAATCCTATAAAGTTTTCTGAATTATCGTCGAATTGATTTTTACGAATCATATTACTCCATTCCATATTGCCTTTTGGGTCAAATGAAATAACAGCAATATTTTCGGCGAAGTATCTAACCTGGTTATTATTGCCGAAAAATGCATTATTGCGCCCCCAAGGTGAAAGCCCCATACCCATTGGACTATTCCATGAATAATAATCCATAGGCGACCAAAATGGAGAGCCATATAAATAATCCCATCTATTAAGCGTACTTCCCCTAGAGGAAGAAAAAACAGATTCTGAAATCATCATAAAACCACCGTCGCGTCTTAAGATAATATTCTTTAAAAAATAATCATTGAAAGCAGCTCTTGCACCATTTTGACCCTTTGCATCTTCTTTAAATTCATCAGAAAAATAAGTACTAGCGTTTAATAATTCCTTGTCTGAATTTTTATCCCACAAAGTAAAATAGATGCCTTCAATATTGCCACGTCTTTGTTTACCAAAAAAAGAAGTGATTAAATAATGCTTGTTTAAATTATCTACTTTAATATGAATGTCATCTAAATAAATACCCTTTACCGCTAAATCAGAAATATAGGCAACATCGTAATTCGCTTTTTTTGTAATCAACGAAACCTTATTGATATTATCATTTTGCTGGGTACCACTCGCTCTCACGCAAATTAAATCGCCATCGTTGTCAAGTGCAAACTCAGCTAAAAAATCGTTGCGCTGTGGCATGGGTAGTTCAATACGTGATTTTCTGATGAGTGAAAAATCTTGATCAAACAAACAGGTTGTTAAAACATGTGATTTTTCATTTTGGCTATTGATTTTAAAAATCATTATTTTCTTCTTGTCTTCACTCACCACCAAAGAGTACAATCTATTAGATCCAATACCGTTAGCATCGAGCGTACTATCAAGCTGCATAGGCTCCGATAATAAATTACCATCGCTATCCATTTTTACGGCCATGCAATACACGGTGCTTTTTCGTTGAAACTGATAAATCAAATAAAAGTGATTGGCATACGCTAAAAAGTCGGTTTGCATGAGACGTTCTGGCATATTAAGTTGTTGCTTGCCCAGTAGTTTCATGTCCCCGTCAAACACAGAAATAGAATGACTAAAACGGTAATTTTTGTACACCAGTATCTTACCCCCCACTTTACCCAGCACTTCAAAACTGTAAGAACGAGGATCGTCTTTGTCAGGCTCAGAAAAGGTAATTTGCTGAGCTTTTGAGACAAAAGGTAGCAAGAGAACGAGCGTAAAAAGAAATAAAAATGACTTTTTCATACCAAAAAGCTTTAGACCCTCAAAGTTAAGCCCCTTTATCAAGAACTTCCCTTTCAAAAGGCTAAATAAATCTTAAGGTAGTTCCCTATTTATTTGGAACCTGAACTTGTTTTTTACTATACATTTGTGGAGCAAAATTTTACATGCGTGAGCAAGAATATTAACAAAGTCACTTCTGCAGGACTCGTCATTGCACTAGGAATCATTTACGGAGACATTGGAACCTCTCCCTTATACGTTTTAAACGAAATCATTTCAGGTAGAGAAATTAGCGAATTGCTGATCATTGGCGCCCTGTCTTGTATTATTTGGACGCTTACGCTTCAAACCACTTTTAAATATGTGATTCTGACTTTAAGAGCAGACAATAAAGGCGAGGGAGGTATCTTTAGTTTGTACGCGCTTGTAAGAAGACGTAAAAAGTGGCTTGTGATTCCGGCCATGATTGGTGGTGCAGCCCTTCTTGCCGATGGTATTATCACGCCGCCCATTACCGTTACGTCCGCCATTGAAGGACTTAGACAAATTCCTGTATTTCATGACATTACCCAGCAAACCATTGTAACCATTGTAATTGCAATTATTAGTGTTTTATTTTTTGTACAACAATTTGGAACGGCTTCTATTGGTAAATTTTTTGGTCCCGTTATGATGGTGTGGTTTGGTATGATTGCCATATTAGGATGTACACATTTATTAGATGATTTAAGCATCATAAAAGCCTTTAACCCTTACTATGGTGTAAAATTACTAGCTACCTATCCCAAAGGATTTTGGCTACTTGGCGCCGTGTTTTTATGTACCACTGGAGCCGAAGCGCTTTATAGTGATCTAGGCCACTGCGGTAAAGGCAATATTCGTATCTCTTGGATTTTTGTAAACACATGTTTGATCATAAATTACTTAGGCCAAGGTGCTTGGTTGCTTGCACAGTATAAGGGTCAAATAATTCCAGCAGCTGTTATGGCAGATGGCTTTAACCCTTTTAT